>LNAP01000061.1_pt1 | contig 101169 bp, 94 predicted proteins | sample 602601 | NCBI WGS metagenome assembly LNAP01 (sample SAMN02440304, study PRJNA202911) | soil metagenome | biome: Subtropical and temperate rainforests or woodlands; isolation source: soil samples (1 kg each in a 20% v/v slurry with milli Q water) were... ... | reverse complement strand
ACCAAACGCGGCTCAGCCAGAATAGCAAGAGCGGGCAAGCCGCCCACATCCATTGCGGGCTCCGGTAGAGCGATTGCGCCACCACGTCATTGATGTAAAGCCCCAGCACCAGGACAGACACGTACCCCGCAGCAGCGCCAAGCGAAGCGAGCATCTCGAAATCTGAACCAATATAACCGCGTCCATGCGCTTTTTCGCTACCGCTCTTGCTGCGTGTGTGATAAAGCTCCGTGTAGCGCTTGACGAAGGCCAAACTCAGGAAAATAAACATGCAAAACGCAAGGATCCAGAACGTCGTTGACAACGAGACTGCGGCAGCTCCAGCGATCACGCGCAACGTATAAAGCATGGCCAACGTGACGACATCTAACATCACAATCCGCTTGAGCCACAGTGAGTAAAGCAAGGTGAGCCCGTAGTAGCACAACAGCACCATCAGAAATTTCAACGGTAAAAATGCCGCTGCCACTACACCTCCTGCGATTAAGAGCACAGGCATCCAAATCATTGCGTGCAAAATTGGGAATGTGCCTGCTGCAAGAGGCCGTGTTTTCTTGGTCTTTTGACGCCGGTCGTCACCAAGATCCAATAAATCATTCAACAGGTAAACGCTGGATGCGCAAAACCCAAAGCACAAGAATGCCAGCACAGCTTGCCAGAGCAGGCTCCACTCAAAAAGCCGATGGGCCGCCAAAAGCGGCACAAAAATCAGGAGATTCTTCGCCCACTGGTGCAGACGCACCGCGCGCCTCAAGCCGGTCGATCCGGGCAGCCAACCGCTTCAGCTCGGCCGCCACGCCCGCTTCCGGCGGCGGAGCGAAAGCGGCGGACGTTGATGCCGCCGCTCCTTCGGCCGACGCCGAGGAGCTTGAATGCTCCTGCTCCGGTACACAGAGCTTCAGAAGCGCTACCTCCAGCATCGTCTGCGGCTGTGCGGCATACCTCATCTCGCCCATATAAGCATTCACCGTATCGATCATCCGGAACAATTGATCGTGATGAAGTCCGCCCGCCGCTTCGCGCAGCCGTTCGATCTCCGTCTCCGACAGCCTTTCATTCACGGCCGCAGCGTCCGGCACGAGTTGAACGAGCAGCATATCGCGCAGGAACAGCAATAAGCCTTCCAGGCATTTGTCGGCGCTTTTTCCTTCCCGCATCATCCGATCGACAAATTCGAGGACGAAGACAACGTCCTGTTCCCCAATCGCCTTCACCAAGGAAGCGAATTGCTCGCTCGCGACCCCGCCGGTCATCGCCAGCACACCGTCCAGCGTCACCCTATTGCTGGTAAAAGACACCGCCTGATCCAATAAGCTGAGCGCATCTCGCATGCCGCCGTCGGACAGGCGGGCAATCATCGCGAGCGCATCCTCGTCGGCTTCAATCCGCTCCGACTCGCAAACTTGCCGCATCCGCTTCGCCTGCTCCACCGGACCGACTCTTCGAAAGTCGAATCGCTGACAGCGCGAATGAATCGTTGCCGGTACCTTGTGCGGTTCTGTCGTCGCAAGCACGAAGATCACGTGCTCCGGCGGCTCCTCCAGCGTCTTCAGCAGCGCGTTAAACGCCTCTGTCGTCAGCATATGGACCTCGTCAATAATGTACACCTTATTGCGAACTTCCGTCGGGGCATATTTCACCTTGTCCCGAATATCGCGTATTTCTTCCACCCCGCGATTGGACGCCGCATCGAACTCACTGACATCAATGCATGTATTGGACGTAATCCGCCGGCAAGCTTCACATTCGTTGCACGGCTCCGGCGCGGGTCCGCGCTCGCAGTTGACGGCTTTCGCCAGTATTTTTGCGGTGCTCGTCTTGCCAGTCCCTCTCGGTCCTGTGAACAAGTAGGCGTGTGAAAGCCGCTCCTCCCGGAGCGAATTTTGCAGCGTCTGTGTAATATGCTGTTGTCCGATGACATCTTCAAACGTCTGCGACCGCCATGCGCGGTACAGTGCCATACGCGCCATACGATCCCCTCTAACCGTTCAAGTATTCGCTATCCGCATTTACTCTATTATAACATCAGACGATCGCGCAGCGAAGCGGGCGAAACCAAATTCGGCTTCGTCACCCCGATGATTACGCAAAAAGCGGCATCCTTCCTTCTAGGAAATGCCGCTTCTATACCTTACTGTACGGGATCGACACGATAAAGATGGTACCGTATCCCTTAGAAGAAACTCGCAGGGTACCCCCGATGTCATGGATAATGCGTTGGCAAACGGATAGCCCCAAGCCCGTCCCTTCTTCCTTCGTGGTAAAGAACGGATCGAAAATTTTATCGATGAGAAATGCCGGAATCCCCGGTCCGCTGTCTTGGATGAGAATAGTAAGCCGTTGTTCCGCAGCGTCGATCTTCTCCGTGATCGTCAACGTCCCCCCTTCATTCCCCATCGCTTCAATCCCATTTTTGCAAATGTTAATAAATACCTGCTTGAGCAGCTCCCGATCCGCAACGATCAGCGGCAAATCAAGCGAAGACTCATATTCCACGATGACCCCGTGCAAAATCGCTTCATTATTAATAATCGGCAAAATTTCCCGAATCACCGCCGCCACGTCGATGCGTGTAAACGCGATGTGCTTCGGCTTGCTCAGCAGCAAAAATTCGCTGACGAGCTCATTGATTCGGTCAATCTCATTGAGCATAAGCTCCGTATATGCGTGCTCTTTTTTCATCCCGTTGTCGTTCAGCGTCTTCTTCAATACTTGGAGAAATCCCTTAATGGACGTCAGCGGATTTCGAATTTCGTGAGCGGTGCCCGCCGCAATTTGGCCGATCATCGCCAACCGATCGCTTCGCTGCACTTGCTGTTCCAGGGAGCGCAGATTGGTTACATCTTTGAAAATGACATACGCGCCCACCTTCTTGCCTTCCATATCCTTCAATAAACTCGAATCCATCAAGAGGTCATGACGCTCCTGGCCGTTCATCCACGCCACGGCATGATTTCGGATGACGACACCGTCAAGAATCGTACGCTGCACAAGCTGATGTTCAACCGGCACGGCGGCAAACACTTCCTCAAGGGGTCTCCCGATTACATGCTCGCGCACCATGCCGAGCACCCGGCAGGCGGTATCGCTTATATCGTTAAGCATAAATTTCGTATCGACCAGCAAAACGCCCAAATTGACATCACGGATGAACGATGCGGCAAACCGCTGCAGTAAATTCAGCTTTCTGCCCCCGCTAATTTCATGAAGCGCAAGGATGAAACGTTCTCCCTCATCGTCCTGGAGCCGATATACCGAATACTCGCTCGTCCTCCGTTCACCGTTTCTTCCAACCAGCACGGCAGCCGGGAATGTCTCTGTCTCTCCAGCCCGAAGAATATCCTCTAGCGATTGGGGTGATTGAAATAATTTTGTAAAAGGTTTTTGCACAAGCTCCTCGGCATCGTACCCGAACCACGACGCCAGGTCAGGATGAATGCGAACGATCCGCCCCTCTTGATCCAAGATAACCAACGAGCATTGAAACAGCTTTTCCAGCTTGTGATCGCTTTCAGATGAAACTAGTGTCCATTGTTTTTCGTTGGTCAAATCCGCTCACCTCTCCGCTTTGCCGTCACTACCACTGTACATATATATTTGTAACATTCGCCCCCCCGGGAACGTTCTCCTCCTTAGCCAACAAAAAACAAAAAGCACTCTCCACTTACCCGTAGTAAGCGCAAAGTGCTTCAATATATGACGGAAAAAGAAAAGGCCGGGCACCCCCCGGCACATGAGACTTCCTACTTACGGCTGCTTCCTTCCGGACCTGACCGGCTTCATAGGCACCCATTGCGAGGACCCGACCGAGACTTAAGTATAGCGAATCGGCAGCCGAAGATCAAGCTCCTCCGGCATTTCCCATTACGCTCCGCTGATTCGCCTTTTATTCCACATAAATTTTGTACCGATACCTAGGCACATTCCCCTTGAGAAGCAAATATGCATCTGATCGGATTGCGGATTTTTCCTGCGGTGTGAGTCCATCCTCCACTTGAATGAGAACAACCGCCTCGCCGCCGTTAATCGTGATCCTCGAGCCGCGTTCAAGATCCATCTCCCGCAGCGCTTGACGCATCAACTGACGGTCCCTCCGGTAGTTATGATGTGCCGGATTTGTTCGCAGGTTCGGGTTGGAGTTGCTTACTCCCAGGTAGCCGTCTTCCGTATACGCATTCGCTTCCGGCTGATTATCCTCGATGTTGCTGCATCCTGCAGCGGTCAAGCCGATTGCGGCGGCAACAGCCCATACGGCGACAAAGCGGCATGTCGAGGCGATTTGAAATCCTTGAAGCATAAAAAGGACACCTCCCACGGTTAGAATAACCGAAAGAGGTGCCGGAATATGCACACAGTCGTATGTCTTAGATACCGTATTTCTTCTTGAATTTATCCACACGTCCGCCGGCGTCGATAAACTTCTGCTTGCCTGTGAAGAACGGGTGGCACACTGAGCAAATTTCAACGCGGAGATTCGGCTTAACGGAACCCGTTTCGAACGTGTTGCCGCAAGCGCAAGTTGCCGTAGTAATGTGATATTTCGGTTGAATATCTTGTTTCACGTGGATTTCACCTCTTTCCGCCCTGAATCATTCCCTAAGAAGGCTGTCGACTCAGAGTTAAAATACATGCGTTTGTGATTATACCATGTAGGATTGCGGATTTGCAAGACTTTCCGAGCCCTCGTGTCACGCCTTTGCCGGTACATGCGAGTACGAACCAATCACTACGCCCGGAAGCTCCGACGCCAACACCTCAATCGCCGTCTTCATGCCGAGCAGCTCGCCCTTTGGGCCGGGAATCAACGACAAATAGCTTTCCGGGTCAATATTGAGGTTGCGCAGTTGGATCAGCTTAAGCTTCGTTCGCTTCGCAAATTCAATCATCGCTTCCAGCTCTTCCTCCCGATCCGTCACGCCGGGAAACACCAAATAGTTGATCGATGTGTACACGCCTTTGGATTCCGCGTAGGACAGCGACTTTTCCACATTGGCGAGCGTATAACCGCGCGGCCTGTAATAAGCGTTATAGTGGTCATCTAAGGCGCTGATCGTACTTACCCGCATCAGATCAAGTCCCGCGTCCACGATACCGCGCATATGATCCGTCAGCCCGGCGTTCGTATTGATATTGATATATCCCGTCGAGGTGATGCTTCGCACGCGGCGAATCGCTTCAATAATTGTCGGCGCCTGGGTCGAAGGCTCTCCCTCGCAGCCTTGCCCGAAAGAAATAATGCTTTCCGGCGTGCGAAGGTGCTCCAGCATGATTTGAACGACTTCATCTACGGTCGGCTTAAACTTCAGGCGCGTTTGCGGTGCGGGAAAGCCGCTGTCCTCCGGCTGCTCGGAGATGCATCCGAAGCATCCCGCATTGCATGAGAACGACACCGGCACGGCGCCTTCCCATCGTTGAAGGAATGTATTGGACGCCGTTAAGCATTCATATCCGAGCGCGCAATGGGAAAGATGCTGATACAGCCGGTTGTCCGGATATGCTGCCGTAAGCCGGCGCACCCCTTCCTCCAACGCGTCCACGTCGCAATTCGCCGGGTTCCATTTCTCCGGATCGTCCGACTGCTTGGCGGCTACGTGAAAGCCTCCATCCTTCCAAACAACGGCCGTATATCCGAAGAGCGGGAACGGCTCCGTTCCTTTTCGCTTTACATAGCCGGGCAGCATGAGACGGGTAAACCCTTGGGGAAGAAGCGCGCCTACCGCCAGTCTGTCGTGCTGGTCGATGCGCTCCATGCTTCCGTCCGAACGCATGCCAAGCGGCCTTGTTCCGGGAAGGGAAACCAACGTCGCTCCCTCCGGCAGCGGAATCAGCTCTTCATCCAGCAGCTCCATGACCGTGTCTCCATTCCGCCCAAGCGCCGTATACTCCGGATCGTCATATACGTTCCCATCTTGGTCGGCATATACCAACCGCATTGCTGTCAACCCCTGACCATTATAGATTCGTCCCGTTGCGTTACGTCCTAGAAGAGCTGCCGATCGAAGGCCGCGGGCGCTTCACAGGCTCGCCGCCGCTTGAGGAAGCGCTTGAGGAGCCGCCGGACTGATTCCGATTCGTCTCGATCGTCGCAAGAAACTCGACGTTCGTCTTTGTATTTCCAAACTTTCTTAACAAAGCTTCCGTATATTCATGAGAATCTTGAAGGTTTTTGCGGATCGCCCATATTTTGTCCAACTCTTCTTTAGACAACAGCACTTCTTCGCGGCGAGTGCCCGAGCGGCGAATATCGATAGCGGGGAAAACACGGCGTTCCGCCAGCTTGCGGTCCAAATGAAGCTCCATATTGCCGGTGCCCTTAAACTCTTCGTATATGACATCGTCCATTCTCGAACCCGTCTCTACCAGAGCCGTTGCCAAAATCGTCAGGCTGCCTCCCTCTTCCACATTGCGCGCCGCCCCGAAAAACCGTTTCGGACGATGAAACGCAGCAGGGTCAATACCTCCGGAAAGCGTCCTGCCGGACGGCGGGATAACCAGGTTATATGCCCTTGCCAGTCTTGTTATGCTATCGAGGAGAATCACGACATTCTGCTTGTGCTCTACGAGTCGAAGCGCCCGCTCCAACAGCAGCTCCGCCACCTTAATATGATTTTCCGGGAGCTCGTCGAACGTCGAATATACGACCTCTGCATCCACGGAGCGCTGCATGTCGGTAACTTCCTCAGGCCGCTCGTCGATCAACAGGATGAACAATTTGAGGTCAGGATAATTGTTCGAAATGCTGTTCGCGATTTTCTTGAGCAGAAGCGTCTTTCCTGCCTTCGGCGGGGCGACAATGAGTCCGCGTTGGCCGAGACCTACAGGAGTAAATAAGTCCATCAGGCGAGTTGATAAATCGTTGGGGCTTCGCTCTAAGACGATTTTTTCCTGCGGATGCAAAGGGGTAAGCGCGGGGAAATGCAGTCGTTCGGACGCCGCTTCCGGATCTTGGCCGTTCACGGCCTCTACCTGCAGCAATCCGAAATAGCGTTCATTCTCCTTCGGCGGCCGGCATTTCCCGGATACTAAATCTCCTGTCCGCAAATCGAATCGCCGGATTTGCGACGCCGAAATGTAAATGTCTTCGGAGCTCGGCAAATAGTTGATAGGACGAAGGAAGCCGAACCCTTCCGGCAAGATTTCAAGCACGCCCTGCATAAACATGAGACCTGATTTTTCAGCCTGCGCCCGAAGAATGGCAAGAATCAGTTCCTTCTTCTTCAGCTGCCCGTAATACGAAATTTGAAGCGTCTTGGCCAGCTTGTACAGCTCCGTAAGCTTCAATGATTCTAGTTCCGCTAAGTTATGATTCATATCTAGGGACCACCACATTTCTTATATAATATCGAATTCCAACAGAAGACGACCGGTCCCTTCAAGGGCTCATGCGTGCCGGCCTGAATTCCTCTCTCTAGTTATGGACGAATGTTGCTAGATTTATTCTTGCTCGAGCCATACTTCCGCACCCAGACCCTTGAGGTTTTCAACCAGACGATCGTAACCCCGCTGAATGTAGTCGTAGCCTGTAATTTCAGTAACTTGGCCGCTCGGAACCATCAGTCCGGCAATAAAGAGCGCAGCTCCCGCTCGCAAATCCGTAGCCTTTACCTTAGCGCCATTCAATGCCCCGCCCTCAATGATGGCGGATCGGCCCTCGACCCGGATCTTCGCGCCCATACGCTGCAGCTCCGGCACTTGCTTGAACCGGCTGCTGTACACGTAATCGGTCAAAATGCTGATTCCCTTTGTCCGGGTAAGCAAGCTCGTCATCGGAGACTGCAAATCGGTGGCAAAGCCAGGATAAACAAGCGCCTTTACATCGATATGAGCATATTCCGATTGACCGACGACACGAATCGACTCATCCATCTCATAGACGTGCGCGCCCATTTCCTGCAGCTTTGCGGTCAACGCTTCCATATGCTTCGGAATCACATTATCCACCGTGACGTCCCCTGCCGTAGCGGCGGCCGCGATCATATACGTTCCGGCCTGAATACGATCGGGAATGATGGCATGACGGCAGCCGTGAAGCGACTTCTGACCTTCAATCCGAATCGTTTCGGTTCCTGCCCCTATAATTCGGGCGCCCATCGAGCTCAATAACGTGCACACATCTATAATTTCAGGCTCTTTGGCCGCATTTTCAATCGTCGTAACGCCTTCGGCCTTTGCGGCCGCAAGCATGATGTTAATCGTAGCGCCGACACTCGCTACATCCAAGTAAATCTTCGCGCCCTTCAGCTTTTTCGCTTGAATATGGATGGCGCCGTGCTCATTCGTAACCGTAGCGCCTAGCGCTTCAAAACCTTTAATATGCTGATCTATCGGACGAGGCTCGAAGTTGCAGCCCCCCGGCAATCCAATGACGGCTTCCCCAAATCGGCCCAATAGCGCTCCCATCAAATAGTAGGATGCGCGAAGCTTTTTCACGTTCCCGTTCGGGATCGGCTTCCAGTCCAGACGGCTAGGATCGATGGTGATCTGGTCCGGTGTAAGCGATACTTTCGCCCCTAATTCCTCAAGCAATCGGCCATAAATCGCTACATCGCTAATATCAGGCAAATTATCGAGAATGACGGGCGAATCCGCCAATAAAGCAGCGGGGATCAGCGCCACAGCACTGTTCTTGGCTCCGCTAATCGTTATTGTTCCTCGAAGCGGCCTGCCCCCGGCAATCATAAGCTTGTCGGTCATGGTCGTTCTTGTCCCCCTGCCCAGTTGAAAAAAGAAAGGAAATCACCCGCCGGCCTTTACTCCCACCGGCGGGTGGCTCCCCACATTCCATAAAGTTACGCTTGGTTGCCGCTTCCGAACAAACGAATTTTGGACCGGACGACTTCAACCATGGCCTTCTTCGCTGGTCCCAAGTATTTGCGGGGATCGTATACTTTCGCGTCTTTCCCCAGAATTTCGCGAATCGTATTTGTGCAAGCGACCTGATTTTCCGTATTCACATTGATTTTTCCGACACCTATAGCGATCGCTTTGCGAATCGATTCATCCGGCACGCCGGATCCGCCGTGCAACACGACCGGGACCGGGATTTTGCTCGCTACCTGTTCGATAATATCGTAGCGAATTTTCACTTCTCCCTTGTACATTCCGTGCGCGGTGCCTACGGCAATCGCCATGCAGTCGACACCCGTTTCTTCGTAGAAACGAATAGCTTCTTCCGGCTTCGCGAGGCTTGCATCCGCTTCGTCCACGCTGATATCGTCTTCAACTCCGCCGATCGTCCCAAGCTCGCCTTCGACCGATACACCCATAGCGTGCGCGGCTCGAACGACCTCTTTCGTTAAGCGGATGTTTTCCTCTAACGGATAATGCGAACCGTCGAACATGACGGAAGAGAAGCCGGCGCGAATACATTCCATCGCCACTTCGAAGGAGCTTCCGTGATCGAGATGCAGCGCAATCGGCAGTCCGGATTTCTTCGCGGCCGCCTCCGCCATCGCCACCGTAAATTCCATACCCATGTACTTCAATGCGCCTTCGCTTACCCCAAAGATAAACGGAGACTTTTCTTCTATCGCAGCTTCGACAATCGCCTGCGCGAATTCCAAGTTGTTCATGTTGAACTGTCCGACAGCGAACTTCTTCTCTTTCGCCTTCGGCAAAAATTCATTCATTGAAACGAGCGGCACACCAATACCTCCCTATGTACATCTTGTGTAGCAAACCGCTATTACCACATCTAACGTTGCAAATTATAACACAATCATTATAGAAATGGTATGCGGAGGAAAGGCCTAGGTATTACTTGGTATGTGGTAAAGAGCGCCGCCGCCCCGCAGCTCGGCATTAACGGCCGAGCGCAGCTCATCGATATCGAATGGCTTCGTGAAGTGCATGAGCGCGCCGCACTCCGTCGCTTCTTTAATCATATCGAGCTCGCCGTAAGCAGTCATCATGATCACCTTGATGTCTGCATTAATTTTCTTGATATTCTTGAGGATTTCAAGACCGTCCATCCCCGGGATCTTCATGTCCAGCAGGACTAAATCCGGCGACTCGCTCTTAACAATCTCAAGAGCCAGCTTGCCGTTCGAGGCATTGAACGTCCGATACCCTTCACTTCCGAACACTTCCGTCAACAGGACACGTATTCCGTTCTGATCGTCTACAATCAATACCTTGTCATTTTTCAAGAAGGCTCCTCCTTTCATGCGAACTTTTGACAAAAGGTTGACATTTTTTCAATCATCCCTATTAGTTCGCGACACACCGGTAATATCCTCCTCCCACGATGAAAAAAGGAAGGGAGACAAGCCTTTCGAGGCCGCCACTTCCTCAAATAAAAAAACACGACCGCACCGACCACTCGGCGAAATCGTGTTTTTTGTTTATTGGCGAAGCTGGAGAGACGCCTTGACAAACTCCCGGAATAACGGCTGCGGACGATTCGGTCGCGACGTAAACTCCGGATGAAACTGAACCGCCAAAAACCACGGGTGATCCGGAATTTCAATCATCTCCACCAATCGGCCGTCCGGCGAAGTACCGGAAATCACAAGCCCTGCCGCTTCTATTTGTTCGCGGTACGCGTTGTTGAATTCATACCGATGGCGATGACGCTCGTAAACAAGCTCGTCTTGGTAGCAAGCTCTGGCAAGCGTGCCTTCCCCAAGCTTGCAAGGGTATAGGCCGAGCCGCATGGTCCCGCCCAAATTCTCAATATCCTTCTGCTCCGGAAGCAAGTCGATCACCGGATACGGCGTAGCCGGATGAATTTCGGAGGAATTCGCCCCTCTAAGATTCAAAACGTTGCGGGCGTACTCAATCACCGCCACCTGCATGCCTAAGCAAATGCCGAAGAACGGAATGTTCCGTTCACGGGCATATTTGATCGCCCCGATCTTGCCTTCAATGCCTCGGTCGCCGAAACCTCCCGGCACGAGGATGCCGTTCACGCCGCTCAGCAGCTCGTCTACATTATGATCGTACACTTCTTCGGCGTTTACCCAACGTATGTTCACTTCCGTATTGCAATCAATCCCGGCATGCCCAAGCGCTTCAACGATGCTTAAATAAGCATCATGCAGCGCCACATACTTGCCGACAATGGCGATTTCCGTCTTGTACTGGAGCGTCTTCACACGGCGGACAAGCTCCTGCCAATCCGTCATGTCCGCAGCCGGCACCTCGATGCCAAGGTGACGCAGCACAATGTCGTCCATCTTCTGCGCCTGCAGCATCAGCGGCACTTCGTAGAGCGTCTCCGCGTCGCGACATTCCACAACGGCATCCGAATCGACATCGCAAAACTGAGCGATCTTGCGCTTCATTTCATCAGCCAACGGATACTCGGTGCGGCAAACGATGATGTGCGGCTGGATCCCGATGCTGCGCAGTTCCTTCACGCTGTGCTGGGTCGGCTTTGTCTTCACTTCGCCGGCAGCGTTCAAGTAAGGAATCAGCGTGACGTGAATGTACATGACGTTCTGCCGGCCGATATCGTTCTTCATCTGACGAATCGCCTCGAGGAACGGCAAGCTTTCGATATCGCCGACCGTACCGCCGATCTCCGTAATGACGACATCGGACTGCGTTTCCCGTCCTGAGCGCAAAATTCGTTCTTTAATCTCATTCGTAATGTGCGGAATGACCTGCACCGTACCGCCTAAATACTCCCCGCGGCGCTCCTTCGTAATGACGGAGGAATAAATTTTGCCTGTCGTGACATTGCTGTTCTTGCTCAAATTGATATCGATAAACCGTTCATAATGGCCCAAATCCAAATCAGTCTCAGCGCCGTCGTCCGTGACGAACACTTCGCCGTGCTGATAAGGACTCATCGTCCCGGGGTCGACGTTAATGTACGGATCGAACTTTTGGATCGTCACTTTCAACCCTCGGTTTTTAAGCAGCCTTCCTAATGACGCCGCCGTAATGCCTTTGCCCAAGGAAGATACGACCCCTCCGGTTACGAATATATACTTGGTCATCGTGCAATTCCTCCCACATAAATAAGAAACCCGTTTTCGAAGAGCGCTGCGCAAAGCAAACTGCGAATCATCTCTAAAGAAAAAAAGTGACACCCGCCGTGACGGGGCACTTTTGTGGTTTCGTTTACACTTTCGGCTGAAGCCCAAGGGATAGTTTACTCCGTCTGCAGAGGGCTGTCAACCAAACGTTCCGCATCAACCTCGGGAACAGAAACACCTTTATTTATTTTCGTCATCCTCTTTTAACTCGTCGTCGTCGGACAGTTCGCCGTCATCCTCATCGTCATCTTCGTCCTCATCATGACTCTCGTCGTCGAGCTCTTCTTCGACTTGATCTTCCTCTTCTTCGTAAAACTCGTCGTCCTCGCCGGCGACAGCGTCGAAATCTTCGACTTCCTCGCCCGCTTCGTACGTCTCTTCTTCCTCTTCGCCGAACACGTCGTCGTCAAGATCGTCGTCATCTTCATCATTGATAATACGCGGACGCTTCGTATTGCCGCCGCTCATCGCCTCGTCCGCTTTCTCCACCGGATACCAGCGCTTCAGCCCCCACAAATTCGTGCCGACGCACGCAAATCGTCCGTCGATATTAATTTCGGTATATACTTGGGCGATCACATCAAGCATCTGCTCGTCCTTCAGCCCTTTAATCTTCGCGATCTCTTTCATTAAATCCCGGTAAAAGTAAGGCGTATTCGCCGCTTTTAGGATCAGAAACGCCAAATCGACCATCGGCATTTCTTTCGCTTGATCCGGCGATATTTTCAACGCGTTTTGCTGACTCACCGTAAGCACAACCTTTCCGTCCCTCTCCGAACGTCCCTAGAGGAATGTATGTATACTGTTACCCTTTCCATTTCACATCTTAGTAAAACCTATTTCATGGAAAAATGCAACTCACAGCCGCTCATCTTCCGCTCCCGGCGAATTTCATAAACCGGCGGAGGCGAAGGGAATTCCCTTCGCCACGACTGTATCCGCTGGACCGGCGGGCGAATGTCCGCACCCCGCCTTGCAAGAGTTATGCAACTCTCCCTTTATTGTATGTCGGCGCTGCCGGAACGCTACGTTTATAAGCCCATTTCTGAAAAAAATGGCGAATGCGCACGCGGAAGCAAGATGGACATCATAGGATGTCGGGACAACGATTGAGCGTGTATCAAATGTACGCTTCCCGCGGAAAGGAGGATTCGATTGGACTTCTCCGTCATGATTTCCATGCTTTATCATCAGCTTGAACGCACAGCGCCGAGTGCCCGCAGGCACATTCTCCGAATTGCCTGCCGAAAGCAGTTCCAGATCCTGTGGAAAGCGATCCGCAAACAACAACGCAAGAGCTCCAAACGCATTTGGGCGTCGGTCGTTCCGCTCCCCCTCGTCCAGGCGTTCGCTTTCCCGGGCCAACCTAACCCGCAGCTGATGAGCCGGTTTACCAACCTGCTGAGCGTCGAGGAGGATGTGAAAGTATTGGTGCATGCCGTGCCGCAAGGAACAGCGCCGCCGCATATCCCAGAAGGAATTCGCAGCATCGGCGTTCCGTCGATCTGGCCGCAGTCGCTTGGCGAGCACATCAAGATCGGCATCATCGACACCGGCGTCGACTATCATCATCCCGACCTGCAGTCCGTGCTCTCTAGAGGCATCAATTTTGTGAATCCTCACACACTCCCTTATGACGACAACGGGCATGGAACCCATATCGCCGGCACGATCGCCGCCTCCGGGAGAAACGGCATGAAGGGAATTGCCCCGCGCTCGGTGCTTCTTCCCGTAAAAGCGTTCGACCATAACGGCTCTGCTTATGTTTCAGATATTATTAGAGGCATCGATTGGTGCGTGCATCAAGGGGTAGACATTATCAACATGAGCTTTGGCATGAGGAAACGCAGCGCCTCGATGCTTCAAGCGGTGCGCAACGCCAGCCGTTCGGGCGTATTGATCGTCGCCTCGTCGGGTAATGACGGGAAACGAAACTTTATCGATTATCCGGCGCGCTATCTGCAGACGATCAGCGTGGGCGCCGTGGACCGCAAAGGCCGGGTCGCACCGTTCAGCAATCAAGGCCGGCGAATCGACATCTATGCTCCGGGCGAACGCATCATGTCCACGTGGCCCCACCGCAAATATCAAGAGATGAGCGGCACCTCTATGGCGACGTCCCATGTGACCGGGGTCATTGCGCTGCTGCTCGCCAAGCGGCCGCGCGTGTCTCCTCAAGCGATCAAGAGGATCCTGTCCGCCGCTCAGCGGCCTGTACGCGGCAATAAGCAAAAGGCCCTAGAACCGGGCCGTATCGATGCCGTGAAGGCATTCCGCAGATGGAGGCTGGAATCACATGCGCTCCGGCGCAGAAACTCCAATTAGACGAAGCACGTTGCGGAACGTATGCTGGAGGGCCGCGTATAAGGCAAGCTTCGCGCTCGTTTCGCGCAGGTCTTCCGTAAGCACCCGCTCCGCTTTATAGAAGCTGTGGAACTGAGCGGCAAGCTCGTACGCGTAACGGACGATTTTGTGCGGCGCCATCGAGAGCGCCGCGTCCGTAATTGTTTCGGGAAGCTCCCCGATCTTGCGCAGCATATCGTACGCCGCTTCCGACGACAGCGGGCTCAGGTCGAGGCTGCCGGCATCCGGCAGCGCGATGCCGTTCTCCTCCGCTTGGCGGAACACGCTGCAAATGCGCGCGTGTGCGTATTGCACATAAAAGACGGGATTGTCGTTGGATTGCGAAATGGCCAAGTCCATATCGAAATCAAGGTGCGTATCGGTGCTGCGCATCGTGAAGAAATAGCGGGTCGCATCGACGCCAACCTCATCCATCAAATCCTCCATCGTCACCGCTTTGCCGGTCCGCTTGGACATTTTCACTTTCTCCCCGCCTTGGTACAAGCTTACCATCTGGGAGATGAGCACCGTCAGCTTCTTCGAATCCTCGCCCAGCGCTTCCATCGCCGCCTTCATCCGGGGCACATAGCCGTGATGGTCCGCGCCCCATATATTGATCAGCTGGTCATAGCCGCGGCGGTATTTATCCAGGTGATACGACAAGTCCGGCAGCAAGTACGTGTAAGAGCCGTCATTTTTAATCAGAACGCGCTCTTTGTCGTCTCCGTAAGGCGTCGTCCTGAGCCATAAAGCGCCGTCTTCCTCGTATACGTGGCCTCTTTCGCGCAGCTGCTTGAGCGCTTCGTCGATTTTGCCGTCTTGATACAGCGACGTCTCGCTGTACCAGCGGTCGAACCGCACGCGGAACCGTCCGAGATCGCGCTTGATTTTGTCCAGCTCCCGTTCCAACCCGTACGCGCGGAAAAATGCAAACCGCTCGTTGTCGGGCAGCGCCAGCAAGGAGTCGCCTTTCTCTTCGGCAAGCGCCTTGCCGAAAGCGACGATGTCCTCGCCGTAATACCCGTCCTCCGGCATCTCCGCCTGCATGCCGAGCGCCTGCTTATATCTTGCTTCAATCGAATAGGCCAGATTGGCGATCTGATTGCCAGCATCGTTAATGTAATACTCGCGCGTCACCTCGCAGCCGGCCGCGTCCAGCACGTTGCACAGCGCGTCGCCGACCGCCGCGCCCCGGGCGTGGCCTAAGTGCAGGCTGCCGGTCGGGTTCGCGCTGACGAATTCGACATTGACCCGCTTGCCTTCGCCGGCGTTCGTGCGGCCGTACGACTCGCCCTGAGCGAGCACTTGCTTCACGATGTCGCGCAAATAAGACTTGTCCATAAACAGGTTGATAAAGCCGGGTCCCGCCACTTCCGTTCGTTCAATGCCCGCTTCTGCCTTGTCCAGTTCGGCGAGCAGTGCCTCTGCAATCGCTTTCGGCGGCTTCTTCGCCAATCTCGTAAGCTGCATTGCAATATTCGTAGAGAAATCCCCGTGCGCCTTTTCCTTTGGCACATCAAGCCCGATCTCCGGGAGCTCTCCGTCCGCAAGCAGCCCCGTTTTGCGAATCGCTTCGGCGATTGCGGCTTTCACCCGTTCTTTTTGCTGTTCTAATGCATTCATCGTCACTCTAAGCCCTCCTGCACGTCCAAGTTCATCTGAAAGCGCCCGGCTTCCGCTTCCTGAATCAACAGCCGATACGTCCAAAACGCGGAGCCCAGCCCGTCCTTGAATCGGGTGTTCACCCGCTCCGTCGTTATCTCCAGCCGGAACCGGCCTTCGGCCGTCTCGTAATAGCCCGACCTCGTCGTCCCTGCAGCGAAGCGCTGCTCGGAACGAACCGCGCCGTGCCGGAGCACGGTAATTTCGTCCTTGCCGAGCTTCAGCGTGGTCGTTACACCGGACAGCTCCGGAGCCGTCTCTTCATATCTTATATAGGTATGGTCGCCTTTCACATAGGCGACTCCCGCCGCTTCGAGCACTTGGCGGACACCGTCGATATCGGTGCGAAGCCGGATGCGCACCTTCCGTTTCGTCTCATTCATGGTACTCAGTGTACTCCAACGCGAAACCTTTTTGCAACCAAACTGATCCGGCTGCTCCAGGCATTGCGGAAGCAAAAAGCCCACTCCCCGAAAGGAATGGGCCTGTCCGCAATTATTTCAAAAATCCAAGCAGCATCTCGCGAATGAGCTTCGCGGCCACAATCGGCGTCTGCTCCGTAGGATCGTAGATCGGAGCGACCTCCACAAGGTCCGCGCCCACCACGTTGGCACCGCTCCCCGCAATCGCATGAATCGCGCCGAGCAGCTCCTTTGATAGAATGCCTCCCGCTTCCGCCGTACCGGTTCCCGGCGCGCAGGACGGATCAAGCACGTCAATGTCGATAGTGACGTATACCGGCTTGCCGGCCAGCTCCGGAAGCACCCGCTTCAACGGCTCCAACACCTCGAACGGGTAGAAGTTCAAGTTTTCGCGGGCGTACTGGAATTCCTCGCGCATGCCCGAGCGAATGCCGAACTGATACACGCGCTTGCCGCCCATCAGCTCCGCCGCTTTCCGGATCGGCGTCGAGTGCGACAGCGGCTCGCCCTCGTAGGATTCCCGCAGGTCGGCGTGCGCGTCGATGTGAATGAGGCGCAGCTCCGGATATTTCGCGAACACCTCGCGGATGACCGGCCAGGAGACTAAATGCTCTCCGCCGAGGCCGATCGGCACCTTGCCGTCCTGAAGCAGCTTGCGCACGTAATCGCCGATTACATCGAGCGATTTCGCCGCATTGCCGAACGGCAGCAGCAGGTCGCCTGCGTCGAAATACTTGATCTCCTCCAGATGACGGTCGAGATACGGGCTGTACTCCTCCAAGCCGATCGACGATTCCCGAATGCGCGACGGCCCGAAACGCGATCCCGGACGGAAGCTGACCGTATAATCCATCGGCATCCCGTAGATCACCGCTTGCGAAGCGGCGTAATCTTCCGAGCTTAAAATAAACACATTGCCTGAATACGCCTGATCGAGCCTCATCGCACCAAATCCTCCACAAATTTAGGCAGTACGAAAGCGGCGTGGTGCAAACGCGGCGTATAATATTTCGTCGGGAACTCCGGAATGGACGAAGCGTCCGCCTCGAGCGGGTCGTACTTTTTGCTGCCCATCGTAAATGTCCACAGACCGCTCGGGTACGTCGGAATATTTGCGGTGTATACGCGGACGATCGGGAAAATTTCCTTCACATCGCGGTTTACCGTCTGAATCAGATCGGCCTTGAACCAAGGGTTGTCCGTCTGCGCGACGAAGATGCCGTCTTCCTTCAACGCTTCATAAATTCCTTGATAAAAGCCCTTCGTAAACAGCTCCACCGCCGGGCCGACCGGTTCGGTCGAATCGACCATAATGACATCGTACGTATTTTTGTTTTTAGCGATATGCATGTACCCGTCGTCCACAATGACCTGCACGCGCGGGTTGTCCAGCTCGCCGGCGATTTCCGGCAAATACTGCTTCGAATACTCGATGACCTTGCCGTCGATTTCCACCAATACGGCTTGCTCCACCTTCGGGTGCTTCAGCACTTCGCGAATGACGCCGCCGTCGCCGCCGCCGACCACGAGCACGCGCTTCGGATTCGGATGCGTCACGAGCGCCGGGTGAGCGACCATCTCGTGATATACGAATTCGTCGCGAACCGTTGTCATGACCATGCCGTCGAGCACGAGCATGTTGCCCCACTCTTTCGTATCGATCATGGACAGGTGTTGAAATTTCGTTTGTTCGTCCACATATGTCCTTGTAATTTTAGAAGTAATACCGAAGTTTTCTGTCTGTTTCTCTGTATACCATAACTCCACGGGAATCCCTCTTTTCTCCGACCGTTGCGTTCGTCAATTTTCTGCCAAACTACACCATGTATTATAGAGAACTGCACTGAAAATGCAACTCGCCGGCTTACGTTTACCAGCGCTCTTCTTTTCCCATAATGGATAAAAGAGTAGATCTTATTTTCTTTCGATGAAAAGAGGTGATGCGCCGATGGATGATATGCTGCAGCCGCCCCGTCCAGGGGGACCCAAGCCCGAGGAGCTGCCGCTCTTGCGCACGTTCCGCCGCTTGAAGCGTCTCTTTGCGTTCGCCCTGACCGCCCTTATGTTTACCTGCATTCTGATGGCAGGAGCGCTGCTCTATTTGCGGAGTCAGCCGCTTCCTCCTATTTCCTATTCGCAATCATCGAAAATTGTGGACATGCACGGCGAGCTGATCGACTCGTTCCACGGCGGGGAAAATCGCCACATCGTGGATTTAAAGGCGATTTCCCCATACATGATCGATGCGACGCTGGCGATTGAGGACAAGCGATTTTATCGGCACTTCGGCGTCGATCCGCTCGGTTTGGCCCGGGCGGTGTGGGTCAACGTTCAAGCGATGGAGCTGGACCAAGGGGCGAGCACGCTGACGCAGCAGCTGGCCCGAAATTTGTTTTTGACCCATGAACGGACGTTTACTAGAAAGCTGAAGGAAATGATGTACGCCCTGCAGCTGGAAATGGAATTTACGAAGAATGAAATTTTGGCGATGTATTTGAACCAAATTTACTTCGGGCACGGCGCTTACGGTGTGGAAGCCGCCTCGGAAATGTATTTCGGCAAGCCGGCTTCCGAGCTGACGCTTTCGGAAAGCGCTCTGCTCGCAGGCGTTATGAAAAGCTGGAAATATTATTCGCCGCATATGGATTGGGACAACTCCAAGTCGCGGCAACGGTTGATCTTGACGGCCATGGCCGAGCAGGGCATGATTTCGGCGGCCGAGGCCGGCGCGGCTTACCGCGAGGACATCGAGCTGCTGCCGCTCGAGCAGCGGCGTCCGTCGCAGGCGCCCTACTTCCGCGATTACGTGCGGTCGGTCGCGATCGGGAAGCTCGGGATCGACGAGCAGCTTTATGATTCCGGCGGCATAACGGTGTATACGACACTTGATCTCCGGTCGCAGCGGATCGCCGAGGAGACGGTGGCCAACTATTTGGAGCCGCATGAAAAGCTGCAGGCTGCGCTCGTCAGCATCGACCCGCGAACGGGCCGCATCCGCGCGATGGTCGGCGGACGGGATTACGAGGAGAATCAGTTTAACCGCGCCTTCGCCGATACCCGCCAGCCGGGCTCGTCCTTTAAGCCGGTGCTGTACTTGACGGCGCTTCAGCAAGAAGGATTTACGGCCGTGAGCAAATTTAAAAGCGAGCCGACGGTATTTACGTACGACGACGGCCGACAAACGTACGCGCCGCAAAATTTCGCCGATCGTTATCCGAATAAATTCATCGACCTGCGCTACGCGATCTCCAAATCGGACAATATCTACGCCGTAAATACGATGATGAATGTCGGCGCGGAGAAGGTGATCGACACGGCCCGCAAGCTCGGCATTACGAGCGAGATGAAGCCGCTCCCGTCGCTCGCGCTCGGCACGTTCCCGGTCAGCCCTTTCGAGATGGCGTCCGCCTTCAGCACGATCGCGAACGGCGGTGTGCGAATCGAGCCGACCGCCATCGAGCGGATCGAAGACGTCTACGGGCGCCTATTGTATGAAGCGAAGCCGGAGCCGGTACGCGTCGTGGACGAGAAATACACGTACGTTCTGACGCATTTGATGGAGAGCGTGTTCGACGACGGCGGGACGGGCAGCCGCGTTTCGCAGCTGATCAAGCGGCCTGTAGCCGGGAAGACCGGCACCACGAACACGGACGCGTGGATGGTCGGTTTTACGCCGGAGCTCGCTACCGCCGTATGGGTCGGCCACGACAAGAGCCGTGCGATCAGCTCCGTCGAGGCGCATACGGCCTCTCCGATGTTCGCGGAGTATACCGAGCGCGTACTTGAGGCTGTGCCTCCGAAGCTGTTCGAGGTGCCCGAGGGCGTATCGACGGTGTATATCGATCCCGACACGAGCATGCTTGCGACGGCCGACTGCCCGGTCCCCCGGCTGGAGTCGTTCATTGCGGGTACGGAACCAACCGAATACTGTGAGGTGCACTCGCATAACTCAGGGCCGCATCCGCAAAACTCGCAAGGGGAAGAGAGTAAAACCCGTGGCTGGTGGGACGATGTGAAGCGCTGGTGGAACAGTTAAGCTTGCAACAAGGGCACGACAGCATTGAGAGCGGGCAGAGCTTGCGTTATGATTGGAAATATATTCAATCTTATTCCAACAAAACGGAGGCGCAGCGTATGAGCAACAGAGAGAGTCTGCATCGCACCGTGTGGACTCCTGCACAAACGCCAAAAGCCGCCGTCGTGCTCGTTCACGGCGCAGGCGAACACTGCGGACGGTACGAGCACGCGGCGGCCTATTTCACCGCGCACGGCTATGAGGTGCTTGCCGGCGATTTGCCTGGGCACGGCCGCTCCCCGGGAATTCGGGGTCACATCGATTCGTTCGACGAATTTATCGATGTCGCGGCCGGATGGATCGCCGAAGCCGAGGAGCGCACGACCGGCCGCCCGGTGTTCCTGCTTGGCCACAGCATGGGCGGGCTGATCTCGCTTCGGCTCGCCGAAGCGCACCCGGCCGCCGAGCGGCTGGCCGGCATTATCGCCTCGTCGCCCGCACTGCGCATCAAGATGCAGGTTCCCGCATGGAAGCTCGCCGCGGCAAAAGCGCTGAAAATGATTGCGCCGCGGCTGCTTCTCCCAAGCGGAGTGCGGGGCATCACCCTCACACGGGATGCCGACATCGTGCGAGCCGCTTTGGCGGACCCGTATATGCATAACGTGATGTCTGCGAAATTTTACTATGAATTTACAAATCTGATGGAGTCCACCCTTCGCGATGCCGGCCTGATCCGGAAGCCTGTCTGTATTCTGCACGGCGGGGCCGACGAGCTGATCGATCCGGCCGCGACGGAACAGCTCGGCGGGCTGCTGACCGTCCCCGATCGGGAAATCAGTGTCCTCCCCGGACTTCATCACGAAATTATGAATGAACCCGAGCGCCGCGAGATTTTCCGGCGCATCGTCGAATGGATGGATCGCCGCGTTTCTGCGCTTTAACCCTCCAACGCTTGCTTCAGTTCATCTCCGGAATTGTTCCAGTACGCTTCATTATAAGAAGTGAGGCAGTTTTTCAGCGCCGCCTTCTCCGGCTCATTCAATCCGTCCAACAGGATGCGGCGCTTCATCGCGTAATCCATCCGGTTAACGTGGTCGGCAAGAATTTTCCAGCCCCTCTTCGCCTCCTCGTCAATCAGCATCTCGCATGCGGTAGCTCCCGCAAAATATGGTCCCGCTTCCGCGTTTTTATCGACAGCCACCCAAACGATCCAGCACTTGCGCCCGTTCGGGACGTCCTCTTTATTAGCTAAAAACTTAATGCCTCGCTCCACCTTGCTCTTCGCGTGCATCGCCCCAAGATCGATATATGCCTGGTCTCCGTCGACGATCACCGCCGACAAGCTGTTCAAATCGATAAAACCGGCGCCGAAACCTTTGTGTTCCTTGCTGCTTACGACGCTAAACGCCAGTCCTTTTTTCCCTCCGATATCCATAGAACACACCTCTTTCTTCACTTCTTTCTTCTATCTTAGCCGTTTCCGGCGGCAGTTACCAATAGAACCTATACAACTTCAGAAATATTCCGCGGCGGACAAACATATACATCCACTAGAAGCTTGTCAACGGGGTGAGGACGATGAAAGGATTGAAGTTTCGCCGCTGGCGGTCGGTCTGGCTGCCGATCGTTGCTGCCGGTGTGTGGTTCGCTATTTTGGGCCAACCGGATGATGTGCAGATACCGATAGACGAAGCCGGTGCCGCCATTAGTGTAATGGCTCCCGCCTCAAAGGGAGGGAACGCCGCGGCCGTACCGAAGCAGCCGCTCGCGCCGCCCCCGCCGGAGCCCGAAAAGCCGAAAGCCCCGGCGCCGCTCAGCGACCGGATTGTCGAGTATCACATCGGCGTCACGCTCGAGCCGGAGACGAAGATGCTGCACGGCGCGCAAACGATGACCTGGCGAAATCCGGGAAAGAACGCCGTACAAGAGCTCTATTTTCACCTGTATCCGAATGCCTTTGAATCTGAGCGAACAACGTTTCAGCGAGAATCCGGCGGAAAGCTGCGGGATGACGAGCGAACGGAAAACAGCGTCGGCTATATGAAGGTCACTTCGATCCATACGACGGAAGAGCTCGATTTGACGCATCGGATGGAGTACGTCCAACCGGACGACGGAAACAAGAACGATCGTACGCTCATGAAGGTCCGTCTACCCCGCCCTGTCTCCCCGGGAGAGAAGGTGACGTTGAAAATGGGCTTTGAAGTAAAGCTGCCCGAAGTGTTTGCACGCATGGGCTACAAGGACAATTTTGTGATGGCGGGGCAGTGGTTCCCGAAGGTTGCCGTTTATGAGCCTGCCAACGTCCGGGGGCGCGACGCGGAAGGCTGGAATGCGCACCAGTATCATGGAAACTCGGAGTTTTACGCAGATTTCGGCATCTTCAACGTCAAAATCAATGTTCCGCAAAATTACATCGTCGCCGCCACCGGTTTTCCGCCGAAACCGGCCGTGACGGATCGCAAGAGCGGCATGAAAACGTATCACTTCTATGCAGACGATGTCCACGATTTCGCTTGGGCGGCTTCGCCAGATTTCATCTACGCGGAAGAACCGTTCTCAGCCCCGAATGTGCCCGGCGTCAAGATCAAGCTGTATCTCGATCCGTCGCACTTGGAGCTGAAAAACCGATACATGTACGCGGCCAAAAAATCGCTGGAAAGCTACAGCAGCTGGTACGGCGCGTATCCGTACAGCACCCTCTCCATCGTCGTGCCCCCCGCGGGCGCCGGAGGAGCCGGCGGAATGGAATATCCGACGCTCGTTACCGCATGGGCGGCGGATACCGAGCATATGGGCTACTCGTTGGAGCGCGTCGTCGTCCACGAAATCGGCCATCAATATTGGTACGGCATGGTCGCCAGCAACGAATTTGAAGAAGCTTGGCTTGACGAGGGATTCACCTCTTATGCCGAAGACAAAGTCATGGAAGCGGAATTCGGCGCGACCAGCAACAGGCTGATCGAAGCAAGCTATATGACGAACCCTGCCTCCCTCGCCCGCTTTTCCTGGAACTTCAAAAACCACGAACATTATGCAGACAACGTGTACATCCGCGCCAAGCTGGTGCTGCTCTCCATAGAACGCGAAATCGGTGAGGCCCAGATGAAGAAAGTGCTGCGCACCTATTTCGCAAAATGGAAATTTAAGCACCCTGCGACTGGAGATTTCCAGAAAACGCTTGAGACCGTGACGAGCAGAAGCTGGTCAGCGTTCTTCGATCAGTTCGTATATGGGGACAAAATGGTCGACCATCGAGTGGACGGCATTCAAGAGAAAGTCGTAAAGAACGGCCAAACCTCGGCATATGCTTACGATGTGCTCGTTTCAAGCCGCAGCGGAATGCAAGGACCGGTGACGGTTCGCTTCCAGTACGAAGACGGCAAAGCGCTGCAGCGGGAATGGGCGGCCAACGAACGGGAAGTCGTATTCTCCCTGCCGCCTTACTCTGCAAAGCTAAGCTGGGTCGCAGTGGACCCCGAGCTAAGGCACGTGCTGGAGCATAAACGGGTGAACAATTTTATGATGGCGGACATCGACGACAAGTGGGAGACGCGGTGGAGCCTGGGAACCGCCAAACTCATTGAAGCGATCGTCGGTACATTCGTCTGGTAAAGGAGGGATTCGGGATGTGGACATACGCCAAGCTCGGATGGACGTCGGCCCGGCGATGCTGGTTTTTGCTGCTGCTATTATTTTTATACCAATATACATGGGGATTTCTGCTTTTCAAGTATGTAAAATCTACGGTCGTTCCGATTCTCCACCGGTACCCGGGCGAGCAGCTGCCGGCGGGAGCAAGCCAGCTGTTCTGGATGGAGGGACAATTCCAGATGATGAAAACGGACCTGCTGACGCCTTACATCTGGACGTTCGCAGCATTCGTGGCCGTCCGGATGCTGATCACTCCGCTCATCAACGGCGGATTGTACCATGCGCTGCATTACAGGAACGGCGGCCAACGAAGGTCGTTCTTTACGGGGGCGCGGAAGTATGCAAAGCCTTTTCTGCTCTTGTACATGCTGCAAATGGCGGTTACGTTCGTCCCGCTGCTATGGCTCATTCCCCATGGCACCAATGCGGTCACTGCCGCAGCGGACTGGAGGGAGATGGCCGTCGGACTGCTGCCTTGGATTGTCGGTTGGCTCGTGTATCAAGGCATTCTCGAGCTGGCCTTCATGTACGTCGGCTTCGGAATCGTGGCCGAACGAAGCGGGTGGGCCTCGCTGGGCACCTTTGTACGATACGCATTCAACGCATTCGGACTCGCTCTTCTCGTGTTTGCCGTTACGATGGGAATTGCCGTCGCCGTTGCCGCCGCTTCCCTTTGGTGGGCCGGCTTTCTAGCCGTCATGATCCACCAGGCATATCCCCTTGTCCGCGCGATCCTGAGATTATGGGGGATCAGCTCACAGCACCAACTCTGGTCATCCAAAAGAATCACGTAAGTTACAGGCTTATTTTGCCGGAAACGATCCGTCCGGCGAGATAAGCCTGTTTTTTACGTTAACCGCCTCTTTTCACAATTCGTCCACACTCTAAAACTAGCGGCAGAATAAATTGCTAGCATAGGAGGAGTTTTTTTCATTGCGTCGAATTGATAAAGTCGACAAAAATAATCATTTAATGTGCCAAATTTCGGCTGCAGACGTCAAGGCTTGCGCGCCGAATACGGGGGAACCGTTGTACCGGGTGAATTGATCTCGCTTCAGAGGGATCATAGGGAACCTTCGACCGAACCCTTAAGCTAACCTCGTCGGCATGGAAGGAGTTTCGACAGTTGAAAAAGGCGGTTTCTTTGTTATTGGCAGCGGGAATTGCGTTCGGAGCCTTGGCCGGAACGGCCAGCGCGGCGACCGTTCTCGAACAGACGGTTGACGGGGTGATTGGAGTCGATTACCGTTATGGCGGAACGACAACAAACGGATTTGATTGTTCCGGATTTACCTCGTATGTGTTCTCGAAGCTCGGTATCGAGCTCTCGCGAACTTCTAAGTCCCAAGCTCAAGAAGGCGTACATGTAAAAGGCAATGAATTGCGTGCCGGTGATCTCGTATTTTTCAATACCGACGGGAAGGGCATTTCCCACGTCGGCATTTATTTAGCCAATGGGCAGTTCGCCCATGCGTCCAGCAAGCGCGGCGTTTCAATCAGCAGCTTGAGCGACAGCTACTACTCCAAACGGATCGTAACGGCTCGCCGCATCATGAGCGATGCACAGTATCAGAAGTTTGCGACAGAGCTTACTCCGGCACCTGCGGTTGCAGCGGCTGCCCCGGCTGCTCCCGAGGTGACGGCACCGACGCAGGGTTCGGTTGCCTTGGCGACGGAGCAAGCGGAGCTTGCGGCGGAAGAAGCTTCCTACGAAGCTTTTCCGATGCTTGACGCGCTGTCGACCGTGATGAATGGAGAATCGGCCGCTAACGAAAGCTAAGCTTAATTACGCAATCGCAAAGTTTCCGCAAATCGTCAATTGCCCCGACGCGTCCCCTTCCTCTCAAAGGGAGGCGCGTCGGGGCTTTTGCTGTCGCGGAGGGAAAACACATGATCGTTTTTATGCACCCCAAAGATTTACGAACAACCGAATCACTAAAGACGCTCCTATGGAAGCCATGGGAAAAGTTCGTCGCCGCTCTAAACTGGATACCCAGCCGAACATCAAGGTGGCGACAGAAAAAGCAGAACTCGGTTGTCGCACCAGAACAAAATTAACATCTAGACCTTTAAATGTATTTTTATACCAAGTGGACACTGGCTGCCTGACAGCGAGAGACCCTCGTAAGTTTTAGCCCTTGTCCACGGAAACCTAATATCAGATAATTGCGATAACTAATCATGTTACGGTTTATGCAACGCTACTGAGAATAACTGTTCACTTCGTGAAAACTTATACATTCTAGAGTTATAACAAATGACGCCCCGCAAATTGCAGGGCTCCTTCGTCATTTCCTTGCTCCGCTAAGCGGACAAAGTCTCCATCCGGGCACGCGGCGTGTTCATCATGTCGATCCATTTTTTCATTGCCGTGAACAGAATGATCACGCCCAACACCAACATAATAATTGATAAAATGGCATTCAGCACGTTGTAGCCCGCCGCCTCCGGGTTCAGGTAAACATTGGTCACCATCCAATAGCCGGCATAATTTACTGTAACAAACAGGTAAGCGAGCGGAATGAGACAAGTGAGCATATACCGGCGCTTATCGGCAATTTTCAAGATGACGGTTCCGCCAATAATGAGCCCGATGGACGCCATCAGTTGGTTAGAGACTCCGAACAGCGCCCACACCGAACCAATATCGCCCGAGAAGAGCAGGTATCCCCACATAAAGCACGCCAGCGCACTGGCAAAAATATTGCCCGGAAGCCAATCGACCCGTTTCAACGGCTTGTACACTTCACCGAAGAAATCTTGAATCAGGTAACGGGCAATGCGGGTTCCGGCATCAATCGCCGTTAAAATAAACACCGCTTCGAACATAATGACGAACTGGAAAAAATAAGGCGCCAGATTGCTGAACCAAGGGATTTTTGTAAAAATATACGTCATCCCGACTGCCAGCGTGACCGCCCCGCCTGTTCTCCCTTCCAGGTTCAAGCCGATTTCCTGGCTGAGCTGCGGCAAATTAACGACCGACATACCCAAGGTTTGAAATACTTCCGGCTTGGAGTTGATGGCAAAATAATCGGTAGGCTGCAGCACCGTTGCGGCAATTAAAGCCATGATGCCTACAACACACTCCACCAGCATCGCGCCGAAGCCCACTGCTTTGATGTCTGTCCAACGGTTCAGCATTTTTGGCGTTGTACCTGACCCGATAAAAGCATGGAATCCCGAGATGGCTCCGCATGCGATCGTAATCGAGATGAACGGCCATACAGGACCCGCCAATATCGGACCACCGCCGCCTACAAACTCCGTGAAAGCCGGGAATGCAATGCTTGGATTAATAATAAAGACGCCGATGATCAGAGCGATAAAGACCCCGATTTTCATAAAGCTGCTCAAGTAGTCGCGAGGCGCAAGCAGCAGCCAAACAGGCAGCGCCGCCGCAAAGAAAGCGTATACAGGCAATAAAACAGCTAACGTTTTCGTATCGAAAGTCAACCAATCTCCAATGACCGTATTTTGAATGGAAGGACCCATAAATACACCGATCATGAGGAGAATAAAACCGATCGTAGAAGCTAACTTCAAATTCCCGGTTTTCTTATAGAATAAGCCCACACCCATCGCAATCGGGATGGTAATGCCTACGGCGAACGTTCCCCAAGGGTTATGCTCCAACGCATGCAGCACGACCATGGATAAGCCTGCCATTGTGATCGTAATAATAAACAGCATCGCGAGTCCAGTACAGAAGCCGGCAACCGGACCCAGCTCTTCCTTGGCTACTTCCGATAACGACTTCCCTTCTTTTCGCATCGAAGCGAACAGCACAACGGCATCGTGTACCGCTCCGCCAATTACTGCCCCGATCAACAGCCAAAGCAAACCCGGAAGATAACCGAACTGCGCGGCTAAAATCGGACCGACCAGCGGACCAGCTGCGGCGATCGCAGCGAAATGATGGCCGAATGTTACCCACTTATTGGTCGGGACATAGTCCTTTCCATCGTTCAACGCGTGAGCCGGCGTTGGAGTAGAGTCGTTGAGCTTCATGACTTTTACAGCCATAAAAGTGCCGTACAAGCGATATGCAATCATCAAAATACAGATGGATCCAATTACGATAGTAATCGCATTCATTTTCATGGCCTCCCTATGCCTTTATGTAAAGCCATCATACTAAATGAAAATATGATTCCTCTGTTTTCAGGACAAAACGCAAAGGTTAGGGAGTGAATCACAAAAATACAGACTTGAAACGCAGCTTGTTAAAATCCGATGAGCTGCTTCAGCTCTTTAGTATAGGTGCGGCTGACAGGAACCTTTGCTCCATTTTTCATAATCAAGTTATATGTAGAATGGAACCAAGGCTGGATTTCAACAATCGCGTCCAGGTTCACAAGAAACGCGCGATGGACACGGACAATCGAGGTGTTTTGCAGCTTTTGCTCGTAGGTTACAAGCGGTTCGGTTCCTTTATATTGCTGGTCTTCCGTTACAATGACGGTTTTCCCTTCCATCGAGCTGATATACAATATGTTCCTGATTGTCACTAATAAGATCCGGTCTTCAGCGGTGACGGCCAATTTATCGGTCCTCTCCGGCGGAGCAAATTTCTGTAAAGAGCCCATGAGGGGCGGATTGCGGTCCCGAAGCTCCTGCAGCTTGATAAGCCTCTCCACCGTCTGCTGAATTCGGGATTCATCGAACGGCTTGAGAATATAGTCGACTGCGTTTAGCTCGAACGCTTTCAATGCATATTCATCATAAGCGGTCGCAAACACAATCGCAGGCTGACGATCCATGTTCAATAGCCGCCGCGCCGCATCCAGGCCGCTGTGCTCGGCAAGCTGGATATCCAGGAAAACCACATCAGGCAGTACAGTCTGAATTTGCGCGAGCGCATCCTCCATGCTTTCGGCTTCCCCGACAACCTCTACCCGTTTGCTGCGGCGAAGAATGTAGATCAATTCATCTCTGGCCAGCGGTTCATCGTCAACTATAAAAGCCTTCAGCATGCTGATCCCCCCAATGAATGACAGGCACTTTAATGACTACCTTCGTGCCGACATTCTGTTCGCTTTCCATATGAAAAACAGCTTGTCCGTCATATATCTCCTCTATCCGCTTGCGGATATTATATATAGCCGTTCCCGTTCCTTCCGCGGACTGCACGGTTTGTTTTCCAAGGGTGCGAAGCGCATCGGGATGTATCCCGCTGCCGTTATCCTCTGTAATCAGAATCATCTGGTCCTTCTCTTTATAAGCTCGGATGCTGATGTGTCCGCTTCTCTTTCCGTGGAATTTCGAGAAGGCGTGATGAACGGTATTTTCCACTAAAGGCTGCAGTGTAAATGGCGGAATCAACACCTCTTCAAGCGCAGTGTCGATAGCCAGACTGACCGTGTATTTATCGGGAAAACGAGCTTTTTCCAAAGACAAATAAGCCTCTACATGCTCCAGCTCCTTCCGAAGCGGAATAAGCGTCTGACGCGCCCCCTGCAGGTTGCTTCGAAAAAACACGCCTAATTGCAATAACAGCTTCCGTGCTTTTTCCGGATCTGTTCGACAAAGGGCGGAAATCGTATTGATCGCATTAAATAAGAAATGGGGATGAACCTGCGCCTGCAGCGCCTTAATTTCGGCATCCTTCAACAGCTTGCTCTGCAGCTCGGCCTCGGCCAATTCCAATTGAGTCGAGAAGAGCTTGCCAAGTCCTTCAGCGAGCTCCTGCTCCACCTGATCCATCTGGCTTGGATTCGTAAAATACAGCTTTAACGTTCCCACAGTTTGATAATGCACCTTGAGCGGAATCACAATAGCTGCCTGCAGGATACAGCTTTCATGGAAGCATTGAATCTCCTCCCGTGATGTTGCCTTCCATATTCGTCCTGTTTCCAACACAGTTTTCGTTAATTGAGTTGCCAGGCTCCGCAGAGGAATATGGTGATCGGCGCCCGCCCCGGCATGTGCCAGCACATGGTCCCGGTTCGTAATGGCAATGGCGTCGGCATTGGTCCATTTTAGAATAATCGCAGCTGCTTCCCGGCAGGAGTGAGTATGTAAACCTTTCCGGAAATAAGGAAGCGTTTGGTCGGCGATATAAAGCGCTTTGTGTGTTTGCAAAGCACGCAAGCGCTCCTCTTCCTGCAAAATCGATTGAATGAGTAGCATGAACAGCAGCGTGCCGAATCCGTTGATTGCGATCATCGGAATGCTGATGATTCGAACCAGCGCAAGCGCTGCTTCCAACGGTTTGGCGGCCAGAAGAATGATCCCCATCTGGATGCATTCCATAATAATGCCCACCGTTACCGCCCGCCATGGCGACGGTATGCTTGTGCCTTGCTTCCGCAAATGCCGGCCGATAAAGCCGGTGGCAATGCCTGCCAATATGGTGGAGACGGCGCAAGCAGCTGCCGTAAAGCCGCCCAGAGTTAGGCGGTGCAATCCGGCGATCGCACCTACGCCGAGTCCGACAAGAGGGCCGCCTAGCAGCCCGCCAAGGGCGACTCCCAAAATTCTTGTATTGGCAAGGGCGCTGTCATAATCAACATCCGTCTGCCACACCTGAGACAAGATGACCCCGTTATGAATCTCAATACCTGTATAGTTGCTGATGATTCCGAACGTTCCGAATATGGCGATCAGCAGCAACTTTTCCGTTATGTCGTGCTCGTTATGGATAATTTGACGAAAGGACCGCATTCTGGAGAGTAAAAAAACGACAATTAAGAGAATGCCGACACGCTCCAGCATTAATAGCAGCAAGCTGATCATCCGTTTCACCTTCTTGCTGTAGGTTCCTCTCCGGCTTTATTTATTATGCAAAAGCTCTACTTTTGACTGTCCATGGTTACCAATCTGAAAACAAGTATGGCCTTCATCGTGGAGCGTCCGTTCATAAACATTGACAGGCAATAATGAAAACAATTGACGAATGACCGATTTTATTAACGTTATCCATGGGTTTTCTCCTTTGTAAAGTGCTATGGACAACGTGCTATGGACAACGTGCCTACCTCTTTACAATAGGAGATTTTTTATGTTTCGCTATGAAATACAATCATATAATTACATTTTTAGCTATTTTTAGTGTGTATTTTTCGTGTCATGTTTTATGCAACGCTAGTGATTTTAACTATAAAGTGGGAACGTGATCCGCTCGCTGTTTTCCGAGGCTTCCATTGAAGAGATAGATACGCTTCTGACGGAATCGGTTCCGGAACCGGATTACGCCGACACAGTTGAACGCGTCAATCGTTTAGGAGAGATGGGGATGAACTTCCTGGTAGGCTCCTTGTTCAACAGCATTCTGTTTTCGCTGCTCTGTTATACGGTGCTGCGGTATGTGTTGAAGCGTTATCGGCATGTGTTTCTCCGGAAACTGCGCTCTTGAATGATAACGCATACGAATGATCGGAAGCAACAAACCGCATAAAAAAAGGAAGGCTGCCGCCCTCCGTTATACCATATACATCTTCGAAACCGTCACTTCGTCGCGATCTCCCGTGAATCGTCGCTGATCCAGTCGCTCCAGCTGCCCGCATAGAGCTTTACATTCGTAAAGCCGGCTTCGCGCAGCGCTACTATATTCGGGCAAGCCGTCACCCCGGAACCGCAGTATACGATAATCTCCTCGACTCCCTGCAGCGGCTCGAAGCGCTCCATCTGCTCCTTCACGGGGCGGAAGCGTCCCTCCGCATCAAGATTCGCTTTCCAGAACCAATGCTTTGCGCCCGGAATGTGTCCGGCCTTCTTATCGATCGGTTCCGCGATGCCCCGATAGCGAGCGTCCTCTCTGGAGTCGATCAGCACAATGGCGCCAGCTTCGATCAACCGACGGCGTTGTTCAATATAAGCGGCTGTCGCCACCATCTCGGATCGCACCTCGGGCACCCATCGATCCGCCGCTTCCACCGCCCCGCCGGGCTGCGGCGAGCCCGATATAACCGGATAGCCCGCCTGTTTCCATGCGGACAGCCCGCCGTCCAGCACATAAACTTCCTCATGCCCCATATACGTCAACAGCCACCACAACCGGGACGCCATAGCCCCCCCCTGCTCATCGTAGCCGACAACCGGCTTCCCCGGCCCGACCCCAAAGGAGGCAAGCTTATCCGCCAGCTTCTGCAGATCCGGCAGTGGATGACGCCCCCCCTGGCCGCCTTCCTTCGTCGGCGCGGACATATCCTGTTCCAAATCCAAATAGAACGCCCCCGGAATATGCTCCGTCTCGTACGCCGCAGCGCCCTCCTCCGGCTTCCCCAAGACGAACCGGCAGTCGATGACCGTCACTTCCCCGTCTCTCCAACGCTTATAAAGCTTGCTGGGACTTACAATATATTTCAATCTCCACACCTCGCAATTTTAGAACCGCCGAAGAAAGACACTTTTAGCATATCAAAAGCCGCAGGGTGTGAGAAGAGGCGTAATAATTATATAATTAAGAAAGACTTCTTTGGAATCAGCTTGAAAAGCGAGATGAACGAACGGAGGCGGACAGCATGAGACAAGCGAATCAAACCGGATTGCAACAGGATGAAGCACCGTTCTTCATCCTCCCCATGACAGAATCCGACGCAGCGGACGTGTGCGGCTGGCGCTATGATCCGCCTTATGACGGCTACAATTGGGATCCTTGGGCGGAGCTCTTGACCCAAGGACGGGAGCTTGCCGACCCATATGTCCGAAACGAGCAGTATCGAAGCGTATGGCTGAAGCAGGATTTGATCGGCTTTATTCAACGGTTTCCGCTCGCCTCCGACGGATCGGCAGGAGTTATACGCCTTGGCTTGGGCTTGCGCCCCGATCACTGCGGACAAGGTTACGGTCCCGCTATTGCCCGCGCAGCCGTGCAAGAAGCGCTGCAGCATTTTCCCGGCTGGGATGTCGATCTGGAGGTTTGGGAAGACAACACACGAGCCGTCAAGGCATATAAGCGTGCAGGTTTTATCGTGGAGAATCGGTACGAGCTTCCCGCCAAGGGAGGCCGCCGACCGGTGTTGAATATGGTTTGGCGGGGATAGCCTGCCGCCAGCGTCCACCGGTCCGATGATGGCGCTATCATTCCATCAAAGTAAAATCACCCTACAATCAGAGGCCCATTATGCCGATATACATAAAGATATGGCAGAGTAGAGAAGCTTGGCAGATTTCCTAGATTTCAAGGAACTCATCTATTAAAATTGTACTAGAGAGCCTACATACGAAAGAGGAGTGTGCGTTTAGCTATGGAGAAATCGACCATTATCGGCTTGGTGCTGGGGGTGCTTTCCGTCGTTGTCGGGATGGCGCTGAAGCATGCTTCGCCATTGAATCTAATAAATCCCGCCGCTTTTTTAATCATAATGGGCGGTACCGCTGCCGCTCTTTTTATCGCGTTTCCCATGTCCGAGCTTTCTAAGTTCCCGAAATTGTTTAAGATTGCGGTCGTCGGTCAGAAGCTGACGCCTAAACAGGAAATTATCGGCATGTTCATGGAATGGGCGACGATTACGCGCCGGGAAGGACTCCTTGCTTTGGAGAGCAAGGTAGACGAGATCGAAGAGCCGTTTCTTCGCAACGGCATGCGCATGATCATTGACGGAAACGACCAGGAATTCGTCCACGACGTGCTCATGGAAGAACTCCATGCGACGGAGGAACGCCATAGAGCGGGAGCGTTGATTTTCACGCAAGCCGGGACCTACGCGCCGACGCTCGGAGTGCTTGGCGCCGTCATCGGGCTTATTGCAGCGCTAGGCAATCTGAGCGATATCGAAGCGCTCGGACAATCGATCGCGGCTGCATTCGTCGCTACGCTGCTTGGTATTTTCACCGGCTACGTGCTGTGGCACCCGATTGCCAACAAGCTGAAGCGCATCTCTAAGCAAGAGATTCTCCTTAAGACGATGATGGTGGAAGGCTTGCTCTCCATCCAATCCGGCGTATCCACCATTGCCATCAGCCAGAAGCTGTCCGTGTTCCTAACTCCAACGGAGCGCGCGGCCGAGCAGAAGGGAGAAGCCGGTGAGCAAAAAGCAGCGACAGCATGAGCATGAAGAACATATTGACGAATCTTGGCTGATTCCTTATGCGGACCTCCTGACGCTGCTGCTCGCATTGTTCATCGTTCTGTTCGCTTCCAGCCAGATCGACGCCAAGAAGTTCGAGGAAATTAAAGTCTCCTTCAACGCAGCGTTGAGCGGCGGCGTTAGCTTCTTCGAGAACAATTCCCCCGTGCCGGCCAATACGGAAGTCGGGATCGACGATAGAGGCGAAAGCAATGACGAGACCGTCACGGAAACCGAATCCAAGGAGCGGCTGCAGCAAGAAACGGAGCAGCTTCTTGAGCTGAAGCGAAAGATTGATCAATATATCGAAGATAACAACTTAACGACGCAGTTGGAAACGCAGCTCGATAATCAGGCGCTGAAAATTACGATCAGCGACAACACGCTTTTTGACTCCGGCAGCGCCCAATTAAAGCCCGAATCCAGGGAGCTGGCAGGAGCGATATCGGAGCTGCTCGAGCAATATCCGAACTACGAAGTGGTGGTTTCCGGACATACGGACAACGTGCCGATCAATACCGCCCAATTTCCGTCGAACTTTCACTTAAGCACGGAGCGCGCCCTGACCTTTATGGCGGTGCTGCTCAACAATCCGGACGTCGGTGAACATCGGTTCAGCAGTGTAGGATACGGCGAGTATCGGCCGGTAGTTGCGAATACTACCCCGGAGGGTCGTGCGGAAAACCGCCGTGTAGAAGTATCGATCGTACGAAATGTCCAATAAGAAATTTTCACCGAAGCCGTCCCTCACGAAGGACGGCTTTTACTTGGGCATGGAGGTCACGTTCAGCGGCTGCATTACGTTCTATGAAGCGAAACGTTTCGAACGACGCATGGCGGGCAAGCGTTGCGGTTTGGAAACATAAGAGGGCCTGTGATATGATAAATAACGAACATTTCATTCCCAGTAAAGGTGAGAAACGATGAGTACAACCGAAACACAAACGAAGCCGTACCGAATTCTTTTGTACTATAAATACGTTCCGATTGAAGATCACGAAGCGTTTGCCATGGAGCACCTGGCTTTTTGTAAAGAACTCGGAGTGAAGGGACGCATCCTGGTTGCCAAGGAAGGCATCAACGGCACGATTTCGGGAACGGTCGAACAAACCGAGGCCTACATGATCGCCATGCATGCGAACCCTCTGTTTTCGGACATGGTGTTCAAAATCGATGAGACGGAGGAGCATGCTTTTAAGAAAATATTCGTGCGTCCGCGCGCCGAGTTGGTGACGTTCCGGCTCGAGGAGGATATCAATCCGAACCAATTGACGGGCAAGCGCCTGAAGCCGAAGGAATTTCTTGAAGCGCTGCAGCACGAAGACGTCGTTATTCTGGACGGCCGAAACCACTATGAGTACGACGTAGGCCATTTTCGCGGCGCGATCCGCCCGGAAGTGGAATCGTTCCGCGAGTTTCCGGAATGGATCCGTGAAAATTTAAGCCAGTTCAAGGACAAAAAAGTGCTGACCTACTGCACAGGCGGCATTCGCTGCGAGAAGCTGTCGGGCTTCTTGATTCGCGAAGGCTTCAAGGACGTAGGACAGCTCGACGGCGGCATCGTAACGTACGGCAAAGACCCGGAGGTACAGGGCCGGCTGTTCGACGGCAAATGCTATGTCTTTGACGAGCGAATCACCGTTAAGGTGAACAGTACCGACACCGAAACGGTCGTCGGGCGGTGCCTGCACTGCGGCACACCTTCCGAACGATACATCAACTGCACCTACGATTTCTGCCACAATCACCATATCGTCTGCGACGCTTGCGAAGAAGCAAAGAGCGGGTATTGCTCGGAGGAATGCGAAGAGAAGGACGCTTCGCTGCAGGCCTCCCGCTTGTCCTGACGAGCGGACACAAATACAAAATCCCCCGAGGGCCGAAGCTCCCGGGGGATTTGCATTATCCGCCTCCGAACGTCTCCATCATCTGTATAAGCACCGGACCGAGAAGTACGATAAACAAACACGGAAAAATAAACAGCACGAGCGGAAACAGCATCTTGATCGGCGCCTTCATCGCCGCTTCTTCCGCCCGCTGCTTGCGCTTCTCCCGCATCTCAATAGACTGCGCCCGCAGCACCTGAACCATCCCGATGCCAAGCTTTTCTGCCTGCAGAATGCTGCTTACAAGCGACCGGATTTCTTCTAGCGCGATCCGGTCGCGAAGGCCGAGCAGCGCCTCCCGCCGGGTCCGCCCAAGACGGATTTCCTCCAGACAGCGGTGAAGCTCTTCCGGAAGCGGTCCTCCCTTCTTGCTCACCAGCTTACCAAGCGCGGCATCGAAGCCGAGTCCCGCCTCCAGGCTGACCGTAAGCAGATCAAGCGTATCCGGCAGCTGGCGCAAAATCTCTTTTGCGCGCCGCTTTGACTTGACGGCCAAATACATGTACGGTAGCCGCCAGGCAAGCACACAGCCAGCCAATGCAAGCAAGATGACCGAACCAGCATTCATTTGCAGCACCCATAAGCCGTATAGACTGCTGAGAAGCGGCAGTCCCACAAAAACGGCCAGCTGAAGCAGCCTGAACTCCACCGGCGACATCTGCATCGGCCGGCCCGCTTGAGCAATGAGTTGCTCAAGCTTCCACTGCTTCCGCTCATCGAATCGCCGGCGAAACTGTCTTCGAGACCAGACAAGAACGGGGCGGAGTATGCGGTGCGCGAAACTCTCCTGTTCCGGCTCCGCGGCGGGCACCGCCTCGGATCGCCCCGCCTCCTCCGCCGTTAGGATGGCAAGACGCGCGCGGATTTTTTGCTTCCGCTCCGACGGTACTGCATAGCAAGCATAGACTGCTAGGGTTACGGTAATAAAGAACGCTGCGTACAACGCGACCATCATCGCTACACCTCGATTGTCGTCACTTTCCGAATTACGATAAAGCCGATCGTGCCTGAAATGAAGCCCGCCACCGTCAGCGCAATGCCGACCGGGTGCCGAAACAACGTTTCGACATGGGCCGGTTCCGTCACATAAATGATGAAGCCGATCCCGAACGGCAGCAGTCCGATCACAAGGCCGGACAGCTTGCCCTGTGCCGTTAACGTTTGCAGCTGACGCTGGATTTTGTTTCGGTCGCGAATCGTTCCGACGATTGTTTCCAACACCGCCGCCAAATTCCCTCCGACTTGACGTTGGATCAAGATCGCCTGGATCATCAGCTCCAAGTCTTCGCTTGGCATCCTTTCCTTCAGCGACGCCAGCGCCGCTTCCATCGAAGCCCCGTATTGCATTTCTTTCAGTACCGTTTCCATCTCGCTCTGGATCGGCTCATCCGCTTCTTCGACGACGGCCTTCATCGCTTGAGCGAAGCTGAAGCCGGCCCGCAGGCTGCCGATCATCGTCGTCAGCATATCCGGCAGTCCGTCATTGAACGCTTGCATCCGGGTTCGCTGCTTCTTGCTTACCCACCACGGCGGCAGCACATAGCCGGCAATCCCCCCCATCGCCCCGAACAGCCAATGGCCGATTGCGGCAAAACCGAGCCCCGCCCCTAGCGCGATCACGATCCAGTGAAACAGAACGAATTCTTCCGGACGCAGCGGGATCCCTGCCCTGCCCAGACGCTCTTCCAGCCGGGCATTGCTCTTCTTTGTCAACACTTTCTCGCGAATCGCCCGCTTGTAGCTCCGCAGCTGCACGAAGAGATCCAGCTTCTTTCGTTCAATAGGGCGCCCATCATCAGCCGCTTGCTGGAAATAAACCTTCAATCTGCGGCTCGTCCGCTTATCGGTGGCAAACCATCTCATGAAGAGAAAATAAAACAAAAAGAACACCGTCATCGCAAAAGAGACGATCATTAATTCCTTCAATCGTCCCACTCCTCTCGATCGATAAATACCGAAGGCGGGATATAGATGCCGGAAGCTTCCAGCCGATCATAAAATTTCGGGCGGACCCCTGTCGGAACCAGCTTGCCGACAACCCGTCCCTGCTGATCGACGCCGCTTTGCTCGAAAACGAAGATGTCCTGGAGCACGATCGTGTCGCCTTCCATCCCCTGCACCTCGGTAATATTGACGATTTTCCGTGAGCCGTCCTTCAACCGGGATTGCTGAATAATGAGATCCAACGCCCCGGCGATCTGTTCCCGGATCGCCTTCACGGGCAGCTCGATGCCGGCCATCAGCACCATTGTTTCCAACCGGGAAAGCATGTCCCGCGGGCCGTTGGAATGTCCCGTCGCCAGCGATCCGTCGTGGCCCGTATTCATCGCCTGAAGCATGTCGAGCGCTTCCCCGCCCCGTACCTCTCCGATGACGATTCGCTCGGGCCGCATCCGAAGCGAGTTTCGGACGAGGTCCCGGATTGTGATCGCTCCTTTGCCCTCAATATTCGGGGGCCTCGACTCAAGCGAAACAACATGCTCCTGCCACAACTTCAGCTCCGCCGCGTCCTCGATCGTCACAATCCGCTCATCGCTCGGAATGCAGCCCGACAGCACATTCAGCGTTGTTGTCTTCCCCGAGCCTGTCCCCCCGCTGACGAAGATGTTGAGCCGCGCCTTTACGCAGGCATCCATGAAGGTCGCCATCTGCTCGGTCAGTGTGCCGAAACGAACGAGATCCTCCATCATGAACGGGTTTTCGCTGAATTTCCGGATCGTAACGGTCGGACCGATCAACGACAGCGGCGGAATGATCACGTTCACCCGCGATCCGTCCGGCAGGCGCGCGTCAACCATCGGACTCGACTCGTCGATTCTGCGTCCAATGGGAGCCACAATCCGGTCGATAATGCTCATGACATGTTCGTCGTCGCGAAATTGGACGCCGGTCAGCTCCAGCTTCCCGTTCCGCTCCACATACACCTGGTTCGGACCGTTCACCATCACTTCGCTGATTTCAGGATCCAATAAAAGCGGATTGATTGGACCAAAGCCGGTCAGATCGTTGACGAGCTCGTCGACGACCTTTTTACGGTCGATGGAGCCCCGGAACGACTCATCTTCTTTAATAATTTCGATCGCGATCGCATCCAGCTGCGCGATGATGTCTTCCAGCGCCGTTTGCTGCATATCGTCGATAATCTTTTTATGGATCCGGTTTTTTAACTCTTGATGCTTCGATAGACGGGGAGGCCCCGCCTTCTGCCGGCCCTGGGCTTCTCCCCTGCGCAGTTCCCGAAAAGACGACACTAAATCCTTTTTCGGCGCCCGCTGCCCTTCCATGCCGGGGCTCGCAGCGGGCGCAGCGGGGGCCATCTCCGTCTCCGGGGACGCCCCTTCCTCGACCCGCTTCGCTTGTATGCGGTCCAATAAACTCATCGGAGATGCTCCTTTCGACTTCGATTACAGCAGCTTCGGCTTGGAGAACAGCGTCTGCAGCAGCGACGGCTGCCTCGGCTTCAGCAGTGAGATTTCCCTGCGGGAGATGAGCTGCTCGGCCATTTTGAACACCGCTTTCGCCACATCCGACTTGCCTTGGTTTACCACGAACGGAATCCCTACATTCAGCGATTGCGAGACGATGCCGAATTGATTCGGGATGTAGAAATCTACGTCGACACCGAGAATGTCCGGCACGTCGCTCGCGGAGATGACACTCTCCATATTGGCACGGTTCACAACCAACTGCACCTTGCCGCCTAAGCCAAGCAGAGAAAGTGTATCCAACATCAGCTTTGTATTTTTCATCGCGGCCATTTCGAGATTGGTGATCACGAAAATTTGATCCGCCCTCTCCACCAAATGCAGGTTTTTGTCCTGCAGTCCCGCGCCCGTGTCCACGATCACATAATCATGCTGGGATAAGAGCAGGTCGCACACCTTTCCGATCCGCTCTCCGTCGATTAAATCTGCATACTCCGGGCGGTCGGGAGCGGCCAGCACCTTGACGCCGCTCGGATGGTGCATCAAAAAGCCGGACAGCCCGAACGCATCCATCTCGACCGTCGATTCCACCACATCCTTCATTGAAAACGTGGGGTGCAGATCAAGGGCGAGACATACGTCGCCGAACTGAAAGCTTCCGTCCAACACCCCAATTTTTATGTTGTTCTTGGATAAAGCCACCGCCAGATTCACAGACAGCACCGTTCGGCCGATGCCGCCCTTCGCGCTGCACACCGCGATCATTTCCCCTCGAAAGCCTTTTCCCTTCGCTGCCTCTCCGCCGCTCATCCGCACCGCTCCTTCCTCAATTACTTGGTTGCCGCATTTCCTTCCGCCGCCGGTGAAGCGTCACGATTCACTCGGGTGTGAAGCGCGAGATGGAGGCTGCCGCTTTCGGTCGCCTGCACGAGCCGCAGCAGCTGCTCCGGCTTGATCTCCAGCGTGGCGGAGCTGTATTCCACATAAGGCGTATCTTGATCGCTCTGCAGCATTCTTCGTCCCACGGCCAATACACGAATGTCCGTCAGCAGCATTTCAGAGCGAATTTCTTTCGTAATCGGATCTTCTTTGGAAAGAATGACGTCCACCTTGTCTTCCGGTTCGATCAAATTCGATACGGTCTGCACGAAGTTCACCCCGACCGACACGGCCCGGTACCCTTCCTGAACTTTGCGGGACACAAGGAGCGCTTCTTCGCGCTCATCCTCCAATCGGTGCGTCATGAGCACCTCGCCGGGAGCAATATCGCTGTCCGCCAGCTTCCCCACCGCGTCGGAAATCTCCTTAACCGCATTCGGATGCAAGCCCGCCTGCGGAACACGCGCGATCGCTAATTTGAGATCGGTCACCCGTTCGTTCTTGGCGATCGCTTCCTTTGCCGTAATCACCTCAACGAACGCCTCGTTCACAGATGCTTCATGCTGAAATCTGGACATATACTGATAAAATAAAATCGTCGTTACTGCGCCCATCACGATGGCGAGTCCAAGCACCAGCTTCGTTCTCATCGAAAAGCACCCCCGCTCCTACTCCGTCAATCGTATCGCCAGCGCGCCCCGGTCGACCGCCTCCGCCTTAATGAAGCCCGTCCCCGCGCGTTTGATGAATTTTCCCGTTATCGACGTATCGTGGGAGCTCATCGGTTCCGTAATATAAAAATAAGAAAAGCCTGTAACCTCTACTTCCTTTAACTGATTTGAAGTTTGATTGTAAGGTCTGTACACCGGCACCAGCAAAATTCTAGGGCAATCCCGATGGAACATTTCACCCGGCGGGTAGGGACAGTTCGTAATCCGCTCTTTCACGCTTCTGCGGGTTTTGCCCGCGATATTGCCGGTTTGCGTCTCCAGGATGTCCCCGATGCCGATGGAATCACCGTATCCGAAACGAAGGTTGTCCTCATAGGTTGCCGCTCCGGGGCCTCCAAGCGCGAGTACGCCGAAATTTCCGGTATCCACCCCCGAGCTGTCCACCTTCAGCCGATATTCCTGGTTATACACTAAGGGGATGCTCTCATCGATGCCGAGCGGCGCAGCGCCCATTGCCTCCCCTATCACTCCGAGCTCGGCCGTAGCCGCAACGGACACCGGAACGTCATCCACCCCAAGAATTCCTGAAAAGCCAAGCGGCACCGTCCTCGTCAGCCCCACGCTTACCTGATCCTCCATCTGGATATCCAGCAAGTCCAAGCTCGTTTCTTCATGATGAAAATGCAGCGTCTCCCGAGCGATGCGCTCCACGTCGTTAGAAGCCCCCGTCAGCTCCTGCGCGCCGGACAACGCCGCCGCGTTCGCCGCCTTCTGCAGCTGCGCACGCGCCACATACAACGAGCCTCCGTCAATCACGATGCCCGCCATCGCCAGCAGCAGCATGAGCGACAATGCCATCAGCAGCACCACATTCCCGCGCTCGTTCGTTAACATCCTCTTCATCCCGTACCGCCCTCATTCCACCCGAATTGTGGATTCTACATGAATCGTTGTCGCATCGCTTAACAGACTATTTGCCACAGGCGTCAGGAAGTGATGAGGCGTTTGCAGCGTTACCGTGACGTAGTCCCCGGAATCACGTTCCGCATCCGAAGGGGATACCTGGAATTGGAGCGCCGCGGAATCCGTGAAGTGAATGTATGACCGTGCAAATTGCTCCATCTCCGCATCGCTTTTTCCCAGTCCGCCAAGCCGCACCGTCTCTTGGGCCGCCATCTGCAGCTGTAAATTCCCATAGAGAAATCGCCCAAGATCAATGATGCCGAATACAAGGAGCAGAAGCAGCGGCGCCAACAACGCGAATTCGGTGATGGATTGTCCTCGCTCATCCTTCCAGAAGCTCCGCCGCTTCAAACCAACCACTCTCCCCATACAAGCGCTGCCACCGTGCCTCCCGCGATCGCGATGCCGTAAGGCAGCGCAATTCCCCCTGCCGTGCCTTGCGAAGGAGCAGCCACAGGAACGCCATGTCTTCTGGCAGCAATTGTGTATAGGAAGCCTGTGAAGATACCGCGGGCTCCCTTGCTCCGGCAAAGTACGACCATTGCCATAATGCCGCCGATTATACCCATCGCAAGCGCTGCGGACAGCACGAATGAAGCGCCCTTCAACGCTCCGACCGCAGCAAGCAGCTTCACATCTCCCGCGCCGATTCCGCCAAGCGCATAAGGAATCAGCAGCAGGCCAGCACCGACCCCGAATCCGGCTGCACCGAACAAAAAGCCATCCCATCCGCCCGTTGCCGCATGAAGCAGCAGTGCCGCAGCCAATACGGGAAAGATCAGCGCATTATAAATTTTGCGGCGCTGCCAATCCGTTACGGCACACACGGCCAAGGTAATTAGCAGCAACCAGTCCGCCCAAAACGACATCATCATTCCGCCACTCCTTCATAGGGAAGATAAGGGCCCTACGTATTCACGCACGGCCCTTATCGATAAGCAGATTTCGTGTATGACAGCTTAGTCCGTCCCGCGCATCTCTTACGTACGGCTTTGAATATCGGCTACTGCCTGCGTATAGATCGCCACGATCTCGTCGCGGAACGTTCCGATAAGCGCAACAACCGCCACTGCAATAATTCCAAGCACTAAGCCGTATTCCGTCAAGCCTTGTCCTTCTTCACCGCGTACCAATGCTTTCAATGTGTTCATCATGTGTACCTCTCCTCGTTACTTAGAATTTGTTTACGAATTGTACCATCTGTCCGACCTCGGTACCGGTCGACCGTATTTTCCCCTCCGGGAGCTCGATCACCGATCGAGCCCCTGCGAAGCGTGATCCGATTCGGCCCGGAACGAGCCGTTCGTCCATTCCCACGATCGTTCCGTCCTCATCCAAATACAGCACATCAATGGTATACCTCATAAAAAACGTGTGCACCGATCGGCAGGGTCGAATGAGAAGAGCATGATCGGATGGAAGCGAATGCGTCAGCATCAGTCCTTGGAACCTTCGAAGGAAGGACGTTGCCGTAAGCAGCCGTTCCGCCAGCCATTGGCCGTTGCTCCGATTGTACACCCCCAAAAGCTTTCACCTCCGGCATTAAAAATAACCCTGCCTTTCCGTACCGAAAGGAGGGTTTCATTGAGGCTCTATATCCGCATCAAGTCCCTGATCCTTCGGTAACTGGCTGGCATAACGAACGCGGACGGTCCCGCATCCGTTGAAGCCCCTATAGCTTTGCGCCACTGGCTTTCACCAGCTTTGCCTTTGTCGAGATCCAGCGATTGTTGACTGAATCAGTCGATGGCACCATCATAGAGCCGCGAGCCGAGACTGTACTATCGGACAATTGACTTATTTTTCCGATAATGTGCAACAAGGAAAAAGGACTACCGAAACTGCCTGATTCAGCAGGTAACGGTAGTCCTTTCGTCCTAGGATATTAGTTAGTATTCAATCTTGCGCGCAGCCGCCTTCCAAGCGTCGAAGGGGGCTTGGTAGCCATCCGGGGCAAGCCGCTCCATCTTCAGCCGCCTCACGGCATAAGGCTTTTCCAGCTCTTCATAGATGAATTGATCGTCGAATCCCGAAGCCGCGGCTTCTTCCTTCGTTCCGGCGAAAAAGACCGCTTTCGGACGCGCCCAATAAATGGCTCCGATGCACATTGGGCAAGGCTCGCAGCTCGAATAGAGCTCGCAGTCCGTCAGCTGGAACGTCCCCAGCACGCGGCATGCCTCGCGAATCGCCTGCACCTCGGCGTGCGCGGTCGGATCGTTCGTCGCGGTCACCCGATTCACGCCGCGGGCAACGATATGGCCGTCCTTTACGACGACTGCGCCAAAAGGCCCGCCCTGCCCGCTTTCCACATTCGCCGCAGCCAATCGAACGGCTTCCTCCATCCATGCCGTTCTCTCCATCCCGCCACCTCCTGTTTCCGGGTCTTTCTCCCCTCATGCTACCAGATGACGGTGATCCATCACAAATCCATCATATCAACGGCAATCGAATCTTGACCGTCGTGCCCCTTCCCAACTCGCTTGCAATCTCAATCTCCCCCCGATGCTGCTCGATAATATTGTAGCTGACCATAAGACCAAGCCCCGTTCCCGATTCTTTGCTCGTATAAAAGGCCTTTCCCAATTGCTCGAGCCTATCGTTCGAAATGCCGCACCCGGTGTCCTTTACCCGGATCACCGCGAAATCCTGCATCCGGTCAAGGGTCACCCACATCTCTCCTCCGTCCGGCATCGACTCCATCGCATTTTTCAATATATTCAGCATGACCTGCTTCAGCCTCGTTTCGTCACAAAGAACGGACATCTCCTCGGCTTCCTTTGCGATCTCCACGTTTATAGTAATATTGAAAAGTAGCGCTTGGGTATGTATCAGGGTCAAAATCGCCTCCAGCATCGGCGTCAGCGGACGATGAATGAATTCGATAGACTGCGGCTTCCCTAACATCAGCAGCTCGTTCGTAATCGTATGAATGCGGTCAATTTCCGCCAGCATAATATCGGCATGAGGCATATTGTCTCTCTCCTTGCACAGCTGCAAAAATCCGCGCAAGCTCGTCAGCGGGTTGCGGATTTCATGAGCGATGCCGGCGGCCAGCTCCCCCACGACAGCCAGCTTATCAGATTGAAGAAGCAGCTCCCGGTTCTGCTTCAGCTCCGTTACGTCCTTCATCATCCCATAGATGGAATGCACCCTATCCCCAAATAGGGCAGGAATGTAGGACAGCTCGATGTTGATGCGAGCTCCGTCCTTCCGAACGCAGACCGTGTCGAAATGCTGCGGACGGCCCCGCACCGCCAGTTGAAAGCATACGTTCGCCTTCGCCCGTTCCTCCGCAGGAAGCCACGCCTCATGCGAAAGTTCTTTCCGTTCGCAATCGTCGAACCCCGTCAACTCGCGGTTCGCTTCATTCATCGAGATGAAGTTTCCTTTCAGATCGTATTGAGTGACCGCATCCTTAAAAAATTGAAATATGGCTTGTTCCGCCGCGCGCTTCATTTGCCGCCATCGCCAGAGCAGCATACCGATCCACAACACGAGCGCCGCATCCACAATCCACACCCAACACCGCCAGTCCGCAAGCGCCAAAATCCTGCTGTCGGACCATTCGTTCACCAGGAGCATGTACAGCATAAAAACGATTCCCATCGTTCCAATTTCCTGCCTTTCCATCCCCGATAAAAAGAAATAACCTGACCTCCCCTAAGGGATGCCAGGCCATGAAGGACGTGATCCATACGGATGTATTCCTTGCATTTACCCACGTTAGCGTTATTTCAGCATAAGACAAACAATACTCTCGTCGTTTTGGAAGTTCCAATCAATAAAAATGTCCGCAACCGGCCTTTTCAACAATTGATCGATTCGTGTGCTGCGTTGAAAATGAGACTTCTCGAGTTCATCCTTCGTCAGCCGAAGCTCTTGATGAAAACCGTTGTGAATGAGCGCCTTCTCGATCTTGATGAGAATGCCTTTTCGGTGAACGACCAGCATCTTCGCGTTGATCGGATACACCGCCGTAAAGTCAGGCACCTTCTGGACAATCGCACTGATGCGGTTCAGCTCTTCCAGCAAAGCGTCTTGGTCGGTTGTAATCGCCTCTAAAGGAACTTCGGCGCCGAGCGATACACTCTCTGGAAACACGACGACGAGAATGCCTGTGTTGTTCAGGAAGTTCCAGTTATGGAAGCACCGATCGATCTCGAGCCCGAGGGTAACCGTAATCACACCCTTAAGCTCGGCCAAGATCGTCTCCACAATAATCGTTCTGGATCGCACAATGGTATGCTCTTCCCCGTGTTGAAACAATACCTCTTCCATCGGAGAAAGAAACCCGCGGATTTGGATTAAAAGAAAGCGATGCCCTACCGATGCATAACACAACTCCGGACCCCGGCCAAATTTTTGCCGGAGCAGTTTACTGGTGTAGCTGCTGATATGTTTTAATTGCTCCTGCATGTTGTCGTCTACAGCGCTCCCATAATCTTCATCTTGTTGAGTTGTTATGGTGTTATTGGCGCCTTCCATGACGTCAATCCCCCTCATTTTATCATAGTTTGACGCATCAGAGAACGATTATCTGCCGTGAATATACTATATAATTGCCCAGTTTATGGGATGCTGCGAGCGGCATCCTTCTGCCGTTTTCTTTTGACCCCAAAACGTTTACAATGTCGAAAAGGGTCTTCTACCTGTAACCTAACCAGTAAGAGGCGGTGTCACTCTTGATTGTTGATATGTATTCCGACATGGTATGTCCGTGGTGCCGCATAGGCAAAAAAAATGTTCAGGATGCTTTGTCAATGTGGGATGGGGAACCGGTCACGGTTCGCTTCCGCTCATTTATTCTTGATGCCGGCGTGCCGAAGGAAGGAGACAACTTCCGGGAGCGGATGATTGAACGCAAAGGACTGCCGGAGGAGCAGGTGCGGCGCGCTTTTGAGAATGTAACGGAGGCGGGAAAGGCAACGGGCTTGCACTTCGATTTCGAACGCGTTACCATTGCACCGAATACGACGGCCGCCCATTGTCTCATGGCCATCGCGCCGGAGCCTCTGCGCAGCGCCCTGTTGGATCAAATTATGGAGGCGTATTTCCTTAGAAACGTCAATATCGGGCTGCCGGAGCAATTGGGAACGATCGCCGAGAAGCTCGGAATCGAGGATGCCGAGTCCATTGCGCGTCGTCTCCGGAACAACGAGGGACTGCTCCAAGTGAAACGCGATCTGCGCGAGGCGCGTACGGTTGGCGTGACCGGCGTTCCTTATTTCGTCTTTAACGAAAAATACGGCTTGTCCGGGGCTCGCCCGCCGAAGGATTTCATTCGCGCGCTCGAATGGACGGCGAAACAAGGCTCGGCCCTGGAAACATAATGCGTAGTAACAAAAAAACCGGCATCCTCAACGAAAGAGGAGCCGGTTTTGCCGTTATTTCAAGTGTAATAGGGTGAAATCATAAGATACACGATCACGCCCGTTAAGCTGACATAGAGCCAGATCGGCATCGTCCAGCGGGCGATTTTGCGGTGCTTGGCCACGTTCTTGTTCAGTGCGAACGCTACCGTGAACAAGGCGAGCGGCACGATCGCGATCGCCAGCAGGATGTGGCTGATCAGGATAAAAAAGTAAACGTATCTGATGAATCCTTCTCCGCCGTACGCGGTCGATTCGGTCGCGTAGTGATACGTGACGTAAGAGAGCAGAAACAGGAATGTCGAGGAAAAAGCGGCCGCAATGAAATTGCGGTGCATGCCGATGTTTCCCTGCTTAATAAAGAACAGCGCCGCTGACAGAAAGACGAACGTAAAGCTGTTGAAGATGGCGTTCAGCATCGGGAGAATCGTGAAATCGATGTGGTCCAATCCTTCCGCTTCCGGCAAGAAAAACAGCACCGCGACGGCGACATTAATCGCGATCGACAAGCCGATGACGATCGGCGTATAGTTTCGTTGTTTTGTAGTAGACATGGGGAACCGTACCATCCTTTAATGAGATGTATTGGCTTTATCATAATGAAAACTCACCCCCGAATGCAAACCGGAAAGACGGGTTTTCCTCGTTCAACCATGCGGTTGTACCGGATTCGTCACAATACGGCGGACGCCGCGCTTGCCGGCCCGGTTCCGTCCGCTTCCCGCCTTGCTCCCTGCTGCAGCTTATACATCTGGTCGTATTTACCGCCCTTCGCCAGCAATTGTTCATGCGTTCCCCGTTCGACGATCACGCCGCGATCGAGCACTAGAATGAGATCGGCGCTCTTGATCGTCGACAACCGATGCGCGATGACGAACGTAGTCCGCCCCTGCTTCACGACATCAAGCGCCGATTGAATGACCGCCTCCGTCTCCGTATCGATGTTCGAGGTCGCTTCGTCCAAAATGAGAATCGCCGGATCAAAAGCGAGTGCTCTGGCGAACGAAATCAGCTGACGCTCCCCTGATGACAAAGTGCCGCCCTTCTCAATGACCGGATCGTCGATCCCCAGCGTCAGCTGTTCGAGCAAGCGTCCGGCTCCGACGTCCCGCAGCGCTTGCTCCGCACGCTCCCGCGAAATGGACGGGTCGCCGAGCGTTATATTGGAGAGAATCGTGCCCGTAAACAGGAACGGGTCCTGCAGCACGATGCCCATGTGGGCTCTCAGTGTCTGCCTTTGGATGTCGCGGGTATCGACGCCGTCAATCGTAATTCGTCCCGAATCCGGATCGTAAAAACGAAAGAGCACGTTCAGAATCGAGCTTTTGCCCGAACCGGTGTGACCCACCAGCGCTATGGTCTGACCTTGGCGCGCCTCGAAGGAAATGCCTTTCAGCACCGGCTCGCCTTGCTTATAGGAAAACCAAACGTTATCGAAGGCAACGTTGCCGTCATACCGCGCAATCCGTTTGTCGGACACCTCTTCGCCCGCCTCATCCAGCAGCACGAATACTCTCTCCGCGCTGACCAGCGCCTGCTCCAGGTTCGGCAGCTGGTTGACAATGTTGACGACCGGCTGAAACATCCGGTTCAAATAATCGACGAAGGCGTACAGCACGCCGAGGGAAACGGCGCCCGCAGCGCTACCGAGCGATACGCTGCCGAAGTAGGCGATCACGCCGACAAAGGCGATATTGCGGACAACGCCGACTAAATTGTGAGAGGTGATCGAATTCAGATTCAACAGCTTCTTGCGGTATTCGAAATATCGCCTGTTCAGTCCTTCAAACTCTTGCTCCGTCTGCGATTCACGGCGAAACGATTGAATGATCGGCATTCCCTGAATCGACTCGTTGAGCATCCCGTTCAGCCTGCTTAGCGTAGAACGGATCACTCGATTATATTCGGCCGCAAACTTGCGGTAAACGAAGATCCACAACACTAGGATCGGAACGATAATGAGACTTACGAGCGCAAGCCTTATATCAAGCATGAAAAGCGCACCAAGAATAGCCGCGATGTAGAGGGAGCCGGAGAAAAAATTGGCCAGTACGGTCACGTAGAGCTCCTTGATCGCTTCCGTATCGTTCGTAATCCGCGAGACGACCTGCCCTGCGGGCAGATTATCGAAATAACGAATCGGCAGCCGATTCATCTGGGCGAACACGTCGTTCCGCATCCGCCGAATAATCCGATTCGCCGACGCTTGGAGGTAAAACCGCTGTCCGAAGCTGAATACGGACGAGATGATAATCAGCCCTACATATAAATACGACAGCTCTAAGATGCCTTGAATTTCCGGCCGATAAAAGGCAATGACTTCTTCCCCCGTCAGCCGCTGTGCTGGATACGTTCGAACCATTCCGTCTCTCGCAATCTGCAGCATGGCGCCGCCGGAGCCGTCCGCATCCGCAATGCTCCGCTCGCCGTCCGCCTCGATGCCGCCCGGAACGAAGAGGAACTCCCGCCCTATTTGAAGTATACGTACCTCCTCTCCCCGGGCCTCGCCGTCCGCAAATTTGTCTTCACGCTTCCAGCTGCCGTTCCTGTAAACGACCGATTGCTCCGTTCCCGGGGCGACGCGGTGCCACGGCTGCTCGATGCCGCTGATGTGCACGTCGATGATCCGCTTCGCGATAAACGGCCCGGTCAACTCGGTTCCGATGGCAATTGAGAGCATCAGCAGCGCAAGCAGGATCGGCTTCTTATACAACATGGCGTACTGCCACAATCGTCTATAGGGTCTGGTCTGCAGCGCCGCCGTACGATCCAGCTCCGCATCCAAGTTTGTGTCCTCATTCACGGAAAGCTCAACTCCGTCCTATGCCTCATCATCCGCCAGCCGCGCTTCCGCTTGCTGGCGGTCGTACTGCTCGCGGTACCAGCCATTCCGCGACAGCAGCTCTTCATGCGTTCCTTCCTCCGCAATGCGGCCTTCGTCCAGCACGATAATATGGTCCGCATGCCGCACCGCCGAAATTCGGTGCGTGACGATCAGCGTTGTCTTTCCTTTTCGGGATCGCCGGATATTCGCAACAATTTCCGCCTCCGTCTTGGCGTCCACCGCCGACAGGGCGTCATCCAGCAGCAAGATATGCCGATCCCCAAGCAGGGCGCGCGCCATCGAAATGCGCTGCTTCTGGCCTCCGGAAAGCGCGACTCCCCGCTCCCCGACAAGTGTGTCCAACCCTCGAGGCAGGAACTCCAAGTCCTTGTGGAACGCCGACATGTCGATCGCCTGATCCAACCGCTCGGCCCCGCGCTCTCCCTCCGCGAACAATATATTGCTTCTGACGCTGCGCGAGAACAAGAACGGGCTTTGCGGCACATACCCGATCCAGCGCTTTAAATCGTCGAAGGCTAGCTTTTCGAGAGGAACTCCCGATACGGCAATGCTCCCGGCGCCCATCGGATACTCCCGTAACAGCTGCTTCAACAGCGTCGTCTTTCCGCTTCCCGTCCGCCCTACGATGCCAAGCGTCTCTCCTTCTTTGATGTGCAGCTGAATATCGCGCAGGTTGTCGCTCTCCGACGAAGGATAACGGAACGTCACGCGTTCAAAACGGATATCCCCCGGTTTATCAAGCCGGATAGGGTCGGACGCTTCCGTTACATCAGGCTCGTATGCGAGCGTATCGTTAACGCGATCGAGCGACGCATTGCCCCGTTGCATAATGTTGATGAGCTCTCCGAGCGCAAACATCGGCCAAATGAGCATCCCCAAGTATACGTTGAAGGTAATGAGCGCCCCTACCGTCAATTCATTATGAATAACAAGGTAGGCACCATATCCGAGACCGATCAGGTAGCTGATCCCCACCACCATTTTGACCGTCGGTTCGAATAAAGCGTCGATGCGGGCTACCGCAATATTTTTATCCAGCACGTCCCTCGTTACTTCCGCAAACCTCCGCTCGACCGCACGTTCCTGCACATAAGCTCGCGTCACCCGCACGCCGGAAACCGTTTCAAGCACGCCGTCGTTCATCTCGCCGAACGCATCCTGGGCCGCCTTGAACCGTTTATGAATCCAACCGCCGTAGAGCTGGATGCAGAAGGCCAGCACAGGCAGCGGCAGCAGCGCCGCGAGCGTCAATTTCCATGAAATGAGCATCCCCATCACAACCACCAAGGTCAGCGTCCATGTCGTGGAATCAATCAGCGTCATAATTCCGAAGCCGACGGTCATGGACACGTCCTTCAAATCGTTCGTCGCTCTGGCCATTAGATCCCCGGTGCGGTTTTTCTCATAAAAAGAGGGTGTCATCCGGAGCAGATGGCGCATGAACATCGAGCGCAGCATCCGTTCCACGACGAACGCCCCGCCGAACAGCCGGTACATCCACGTATAGTTAACGATATAGGCAAGGAGCGTAATCCCCACGAACCATAGGATGGTCTCGTTCAGCCCGGCTCGCATTAACGTGCCCTGCTGGATGCTGTCGATCGTATCGCCCAACAGCTTCGGCGGAATGATTTCAAGAAAACCCGCGAAGATCAAGAGCGGAATCGCGATGGAGTACCGCTTCCACTCCAACCGAAAGAACCACCTTAACTTCCCTAACACCGCTAACATGATTCTCTCTCCTTCCAAAGCCAAAAAGAGACACCTGCTTCTATACAAGCAAGTGCCTTTCTTTAAAACGTAACTTACCATGGCTTACAGGACCTGTCAACGTCACTCGCCGGAACGAATCGGAGGTGGCTGCCGCAACAGGCGTCCATGAAAAAAGGCACGGAAATCGTTCCGCGCCCTCGTTCTATGACAATCTATTTTAACCGGCTTGCGAATGCCGTTTTCCGTTGTCGCGCTCCCGCGCCTGCGGAAGCAGTCCCAGCTTGTTGAATACGTTCACCGTATTGCGGATCGACGTTGCGTTCACGCGTGGAAATCGAGGGGCCAGCTTCCGGCGAAGCTCTTCCACGGACGGCCGCTCCTTTGACTCGTACAATAACTCCAACACTGCATATTTCTGCGGGTGCAGCTTTATGTTAAACCGCTCCAGCTGTTCGACTGCCAGTTGCAAATTCGCTGCCGTCTTCATGGAATATACCCCTTCCTTTCGATTGGTCAATAGCCGTTTATTAAAGCAGTGCCGTCCGTTCGTTCACATGGTTCAGATCATTCACGAGGTTCTTCACCAAGTTGTCCTGCTCCCGCTTCGTGAACTTGCGGTACGTGTACTTCACCTGTGCGAAATCGTTCGTCTTGGAAATCTGCATGAAACCGTCGCGCTGGTTGTTTCGAACCGTTGCGTACGGGCAATTGATCGGCAGGTTCAAGTAGTTGGCGCCGAGACGGTACCTCTGCGTATCCGAATAGGAAACAGACGGCCTTTCAGCAGTTTGTCTTCCGATGCCTCAATACCCGGAACAAACACGCCCGGCGAAAACGCCGACTGTTCGCCAAATTTATAATAATTTTTTCTTTATAATTATTATAATCTATATTTATTATATGGTTCGTGATATTGATTGTCAACAGGGTGCTGAGACGATCTTCAGGATTGATCGGAAACCGCATGAACGAAGGCAAAAAATATCTGCACCGCCTCCTCTAGCGAACCTCCATCGAATCCATTACTCTTATTTGTAAGAACACCTTAATGGAGGGAGTTGGTTCGGTTGTTGACGGCCTTCTCAAACTACACCGCTAGGTTGGGAAAAAAGCTGAAAGCGCTTCACGCCTGGAACGTATGGGTGATCGCTTACTTAGCCGTATCTGGCATTCTGCTTTATTTGCCGCAGCTTAGAGGCGCGACCGCCTCGGTTCGAACGATTCTAAAAACTTCGCATATTGCCGCAGGCCTAATGTCGATTACACTTCTGCTGCTGTATATTCCGCTGCTCCGCAAACACGCCGCCCGGCTGCGCGGCCGCACCGCGCAGCTGAGCAACCTGGCCGTCGTGCTCTTCCTGCTCGTCGGCTGGAGCGTCACCGGCATCATCCTGTCCTTCGAAACGAGCGCAGCCGCCGCTTGGACGTCCGCCGCGCTGATCGGGCACGACCTAATTACATGGGTGGGCATCCCGTACGCGATTTACCACTCGGTGTCGCGCAGCCGCTGGGTGAAGCAGGCGGATCGCAGCTTCGCCGTCCGGGGAAGGCGGGACGACGAGCCGGATCGGGCGGCAACGGCGGCGGATGTCGGCCACAGCGCGCCCGAAGCTAAGGCGCTTGAGCCTGCGCTTCGATTCAAGTGCAAGCCGATCTCGCGCCGCACCTTCCTGCGCTTCGGCACCGGGACGCTGCTCGTCGCCGTGCTTGGTCCGCCCTTCTACCGATGGTTGAAGGCCATGACCGACAACGGCGGCTTGACGCTCGCCGGCCACGCGCCGGCCACTGACCCGTCTGTCGCGCATTACTTGGAAGCGACCAGCAACGTGCAGCCGCTTCCGGATTCCCGCCCGCCGATCGGCGGCGGCGCGCAGGGCGCGTTCCGCGCTTACACCGTTACCGAGTTTCCTAACTTCCATCCTGAAGAATGGTCATTCACCGTTTCTGGGCTCGTCGACCGGCCGCTCGTCTACAGCTGGGACGAGTTCGCGGAGCTGCAGCGGAAGGTGCAGGTGAGCGATTTCCACTGCATCACCGGCTGGTCCGTGTATCAATGTACGTGGGAGGGCATCCCGTTGAGCTGGTTCCTGAAGGAAGCCGGCGCAAAGCCCGAAGGCAAGTTTGTAAAGCTATACTCCGGCGACGGCGTCTATACGAGCGCACTCTCGATGAAGCAAGCCCTCATGGAAGACGCGATGGTCACCGCGCTGATCGACGGCACCATTATCCCCGAGAAGCTTGGCGGCCCCGTCCGGCTCATCGTGCCGCAAATGTATGCGTACAAGTCGGTCAAGTGGCTGCAGGCGGTTGAAATCGTCGACGAGCCTCACATCGGCTATTGGGAAGCGCGCGGCTACGAGAATGACGCTTGGATTCCCGGTGCCGTGAAAGTGTAGGCAGCAGAAACGCCGCTCTTCGTCGACAGACCGACGAAAGAGCGGCGTTTTTCGATTCATTCCGCTTTCCATTTCAAATTGATCCAGGTAACGCTGAACGACAGCCCCGCCAGCACACACAGCATTACAATCCTATACAGCGGCTCGAACGTTGCATAATCGATCACCAACGCCTTCAGCGCCACAACGATGAGCAGCACCGTGCCGAATACCCGGAACACGTTCCTACGCATGAGCGCACCCCACAAGAACAGCAGCGCCGCATGCACACCCCAAGCGATCGTAAGCGTCATGCTCAGACTGCCCCACCTATCGATCGCATACGCCTCGAATACATTGATCGTTTGCACCGTAAGCAGCCCGCCGACCATCAGCTGGCTCAGAATCGCCAAGGCGACGGACAGGCCGACGTTTTCTCGATCGGACAGCTCTGGGAAGCGCACCCGCGCCGAAGCGTAGAAGCCAATAGAGGCCAATACGATCCAAGCGAACGCACCCCAGTTAAAAAGCGGGATAAACGTGCCGAACCATTCGCCGATCGGGGCCGTCCATGTCGTAAAAAACCAGTGGACGCCAACGCCGAGCCACACGCACAGCCCTGCCGCCTTCAGCGCGCTCTTCGCCTTCCACATGCCGGCCGCCAGCAGCAGCATCGCCACCAGCTCCCACATATACACGTCGACGAGCACCCGGCCCTCAAGCGTACGCCCGAGCTGTGTCGCGCCAATCAGCAGAAGGAGCACGCTGCCCGACAGCTTCGTCAATACCGGCGCCGTCCATTGCCGTCCGCTCATCCGATACACCGCTCCGCACAACAAACCGTACACAACGCCCATTCCGAGCAGCGGATAGGCCGCTTCGACGACGCCTTCCAACGCCTCCATGCTCCACAGCCCGAAGAGCACCGCATTCGCAAGCCCCAAATACAGGTTCGATCCTTCGAACTTCAGCCCGTTGCGCCACGAGGAGACGAACAGCGCCGCAACATAGAACAAGAAGGCCGCCACCGCATAGCGAAACGGATAGCTCCACACCGTATCGACAGCAGGATCGAAATGCACATAGTACACAGTGTAGAGCAGCCACGTCCCGACAAACGCCGCCGACCGCAGCTCCGGCCACTGCCGCTGAATGCTAATCCCGAAAAACACCGCATTGACGACCAGCAAATACAAGAACAACGAGAACACTTGGTCCGTCTCCGGACGCAGCATGAGCGGCGAGACGATCGCCCCGACCAACCCGACGTTCATCAACATTCTGGAGCGAAAGCGATAAGCGATCCCGCCAAGCGCCGCCGTCACGCCGAGCATCCCGAGAAACACCGTCATCGGCGTCCACATCGCATAATACACGCCCGCGAACGAAACCGTCGTATACAGCACCGCAAACCCGAGCCCGGCAACCAACTCCCTCCACATGGCCAGCCGTTCGCCGCGCACAACAGCCCCCGCCGTGGCGAGTCCGCCGCCCGCCAACAAGCCGATGGCGATTTTCCATTCATTCGTCAGCCAGCCCTGCTCCACCGTATATTGAAACAACGTAATGACCGCAGCCAGCAGGAACGTAATCCCAAGCAATGACGTCCAATGCTGCTTAAGCTTTTGTTCCATCGTCTTCCCCTCCGTCGCCTTAATTGTCATCATTGTAAGACGAGGATGAAGAACTCATAAGTGCAAACTTCCTCTAGTACCGAACGCGGGTTCGTGATACATTATGGGGAAATCCCAATTGGAAAAAGGCGGCTGTACCCATGAACTCTTTCTTTCAACCGTTATTGCAGCACATGGCGTGGTCGGACGAGCGGATCGGATCTGAGCTGCTCGCGAGCGAAGGGAAACCGGAGGCGGCATTAAAATGGTTCGCGCACATCACGGCGGCAGAGCGGCTTTGGTTGGCGCGGATCGAAGGCGAGGCAACGGAAGGGATGGCGATCTGGCCGGAGCTGAACGCGGAACAATGCGTGGAGCTGGCGAAAAGCAATGAGGCGCGGTATGCGGAATTGCTGGCGCAGCTTTCGAGCGAGGAGGACTTTGGACGGTTGGTCGTCTACCGGAACTCCACCGGCGCGGAATTCCGCACCTCGGTCGGGGACATTTTGACGCATGTGTGCATCCACGGCGCCTACCACCGCGGCCAAATCAACAGCGCGCTGCGGGGCGACGGCCTGGAGCCGGTCAACGTCGATTACATAACGTATGTGCGAGAAAACCACCGCTCGCGGTAGATAGTCACATTTTTTGGGCTTATTTACCGATTTTCCAGCGTTTCCGCCACTTTAAGCTCAAATGTTGTGACTATTCGTCATGCTCGTCGTGAAACAGGCCGAGCTCGCTAGCCCGCTGCGCCGCTTCCTTGCTGCCGCCGCCGCCGAGCTTTTTCAAAATGTGCCCGACATGCACCTTGATCGTCCGCAGCGAAACGACGAGCCGGTTCGCCACCTCGGTCTGGGTGTGCCCCTCGTGAATCAAGCGCAGCACCTGCATCTCGGTCGGCGTCAGCGCGTCGCGCACCTCTTTCGCCTGCACGTCCCGCTCCAGCCGCTTCAGCCTGCGGAACTCCTCGCGCAGCTGCTCGGCCACGTCGGCCGAGATCGGAGCCCTGCCGCGGTAAGCCGAACGGACGGCCTCCGGCAGCCGTTCAAAGCTCGACTTCACCTGGTAGTCGATCGCCCCCGCGCGGAACGCGTCGAAGACGCTCTCCTTATCCTCCAACGAGGTCAGCATGATGACCCGCATCCCGAGCGACGCGGCCAGCTCCGCCGTCAACTCGATGCCGGCGGGCGATTCCGCGAGCATAATGTCCATCAGCACAACGTCCGGCATGTGCAGGGCCGCTTCGCGCCGGGCGTCCTCCGGCGTCGATGCGAGCGCCGCCACCGCAATATCCGGCTGCGATTCCAAATAGGCGCGCAACCCACGCGCCCAATCCGGATCGTCCTCAACAATGAGCACTTTAATGACACTCATCGCCGCCGTCCCTCCTTCCGCTTCGGAAAACTTAACGACACCGTCGTCCCTTCCCCAACGACGCTGTGCAAATCCAGCGTGCCTCCGTGCTGCTTCATCACGCTGTAGCTGTAGGCCAAGCCCAACCCGAAGTTCATCGTTCGTCCGGCCTTCGTCGTATAGAACGGCTCCAGCACCTTCCGCAGCTCCTTCCGGTCGATCCCGAGTCCGCTATCCCGAAACTCAACGACGACCGCTCGCTTCGTCTCCGACGACCGCACCTCCAAGCGACCGCCGTCAGGCATCGCTTCCGCCGCATTGCGGGCGATGTTGCCGAACACCTCCACTACCTGCGCCCGGTCGCACACGACCTGCAGACCTTCCGTCTCCGTCCGAACCAGCTCCACTCCGTCGAAGCCGACACCTGCAAGTGCCTCGTCGAGCAGCGCGCTCACGGAATGAACGGCCGGCTGCAGCGGCAGCTCCTGCGTCCGTTCATGCACGCGGGCGATCATCTCCTGCACGTGGTCCGACGACCGCAGAATGACCCCGATATCCGCCGCCAGCTCCGCTTGCCCGGTTTGTTCCGCGTACACGCGTATTTTTTCGCCGAAGAGACGCATTTTTCCTACATCGTTCTTGATCGCATGGTTCAGAATCGCCGTTCCGGACGTCACCGCACGGAGCGTAGAGTCCAGCCGCCGCGTCTGCACGAGCAGCTGCACACCGAGAAAGCCGTATCGAAACAGCGAGTATAAAAAAATTGCGAACGCCGCGAACACCATCCACGTATTGTAGCGCCACGCTCCGATCATGCCCAAGCTTTGCAGCACGTAATTCAGCACCATAAACAGCGCCACCGGCGGAAGCACGGTCAAGCACACAAGCTGATGGCTGCGGCGCAGCACCCGGTTCACCTCCCGCTTCCCCAGCACGAGCACAGTGCCGATGACAATATAAGGCACAGCCCATGACGCTACGACGGCGAACGCGACCGGCTGCGTCTCGGTATATCCCGGTGTAAGCCCGAGCGTCACGAGGGGCGGCACGGCGAGCACGGCGGGCAGCAGACGGCTCCAGCGTTCCGGCAGCGCGACCTCCCGATAGCGGATGCCGAACATCAAGAACGCAAACGGCAAGCCGTAATACGACGCCAAAGACGAAAAGGCCTGCAGCCGGTACAGCGCCGACATCAGGCCCTCCTCAACCTCTCTGGCATCCAGATAAGGATATATATAATAGTCTATGCTTACGGCAAGCGCGCCCAACGCCCCGCTGAGCGCCGTGCCGCTAAGCCAACGATTCAAGCCGCGCCGCGGATTCGCCGCAAAAATAACGGCGGCGATCGTCAAAAGCGCCAAGCATACGAACGGCATTCCGCTTCCCACGCTTCCCTGTCACGGATGTTGTTCCTATTATAGCACAGAGCGTGCCGCCCGTTACCAGGTGTAGCGATCCGGTATATAAACAAGCTCGGAACCCGCTTCAATGCGCAGCGTACGGTTCGAAAAATCATACGATACGCCGCCCTCCAGCACATAATACCAATGCTTGACGACCGGCTCCAGCTGTTCCTCGAACACGAACAGGTTCAGCTCGTTTCCCCACTTCACGATTTCGTTCACCGTCTCGCCAGGGTCGACCTGAGCGGTCAGCACCCAGCCGCCGCTCGTCTTCTCCATCGTGAACGGTACGTCGGTTTTCCCCGAATCGAGGAACGTCCGGCCGCCGACCGCGTGTTTGATAAGAAGCCGTCCTTGGACCATCTCGCATCCTCCCCTTGCTCGTCTCGTAACAGACTAGCCGACAATCTTTTCGATTGCCTCCTTCTATGACAAATCCTACGGCAAATCGATCAGCATATAGAATGCCGGCGTCACCGCCGTCAGCGACAATCGGTCCGCATCCGCAATTCTTGCGGTATCGCGTTCGCGAACAACGCACCGTTCCTCCGGCTGCCGCATGTTGACAACCTCCACGTCTCCTTCGAAGCTGAACAGAAATACGCGGCGTTCCGCGAGCTGTGCAAATTCAAGCGACTGCCCTCGTTCCAGCCTGGACAAGTAAATCGCCATGTCCTGGTGAATCCGCGCCACATTCGTACCGCCTTCGCGGGAGACGACCGGGAGCAGCGTCCCGTTCATCGCCTCGGGATCAAACACCGTCGTCTCATAGGATGGCTCCATTCCGCGGCGCTCCGGCATGAACCACATCTGGATAATGTTCACCGGCTCGGTATCCGACGGATTCGCCTCCGTATGCACGACGCCCGTGCCCGCGGACATGCGCTGTACGGCGCCAAAGCCGGTGACGGCCACATTGCCCAAATTGTCCTCGTGGCGAAGCTGTCCGCTCAGAATGAGCGAGACGATCTCCATATCGGCATGAGGGTGCGCGCCAAAGCCTCTGCGCGGCGCCACGACATCGTCGTTGCACACCCGCATCGGGCCGAAGGCGGAGTTCTCCTCGTCGAACGTTTCGCCGAACGAAAAGCTCGCATTCGACTGCAGCCATCCTAAATCTCCACGATATCTCGTGTCTCTCGGATACAATTGAATCATAGGATCCTCCTCCTTGCCTCCGGCAGCTCATCCAATTCGTTCAAAATTGAAATGTTTCTTCTTTATTGTAAGTCACGAGCCGCGCTTCTACAACTTGAACCTGCTTATCATTTCATTCAATTGCTCCGCCATGACGGACAATTCCTCGGCGCAGCTCGAAATTTCGTCCACCGAGCTGTTCTGCTGCTGAGCCGAAGCCGACGTTTGCTCGATTCCCGCGGCCGCTTCTTGTGACACTGAGGCCACTTCCTGACTGGTTTGGCTAATTTTCCCGCTGTTCTGACTGATGGCCGCAAGACTTTGCGACACATTATCGATTTTCTCAACCATGCTAAGGACCGCTGAAGAGATGGTATAGAACGTTTCCTTCGTAACATTCATACTCTGTGTCCCTGCTTCTACCTCTTGATAGCCATTCTCCAACGCTTCGACCATCGTTTTGGTTTCATGCTGCACGTTGTTAATGGTCGTCGTGACCTCATCAACCGAGTTGGCGACCTGCTCCGCCAATTTTTTGACCTCCGCGGCCACTACCGCGAAGCCTCTTCCCTGCTCCCCGGCCCGGGCAGCTTCAATCGCCGCATTCAAAGAAAGCAAATTCGTCTGCTCCGCAATATCGCGAATGACTAGGACCAGATTTGAAATCGTTTGCGAGCTGTGCTCTAAATTCCTCACTTTTTCCAAGGAATCTGACACCAGCTGGTGAATCGTCTCCATCTGCTTCACGGAGTCATCCATCTTGGCGGTCCCCTCGTTGGAGATGCCGAGCACATGATCCGACGAACCTTTGAGAGCGTCACCGTCTTGCGTCGCGTCTGCGATTTTCCGGTTCAGCTCGTCCGTTAATTCAGCGATATCCGAGGCGGAACGAGCTTGAAGCTCTGAACCGGAAGCAAGCTCCTGCATCGTGGTGGCGATTTGCTCGCTCCCCGCTTTGACTTCCCGGGACATCTGCGTCAGCTCTTCACTTTGGCTGGACACTTGATTTGAAATGCCGGAAATATTCGTGACCATGTCCCGCAAGCTGCTGCTCATAAAGTTAATCGTTTTCGCCAAGTGCCCGATTTCGTCTTTGCCGTTATAAGCGATGGCTTGGACCGCTAGATTGCCTCCGGCAATTTCATTCCCGACGGCAATCACCTCGTTAAGATTTTTTCGAATCATTCGATTCACATAGAAAGCGATTACAATACTCAGAACGATAGACACCACAATAGATCCTAGCAATACGTTAAACACATTCGAGGACGCCGCCTTCGCCTTTCCAACCGCCTGCTGCCGTTTCTCCGTGACAATTGCCGCAAGCTCATCAAGCACTTGAACGGTTTGCCCCCGCAGCTCTGCGGTTTGCGCCCGATACGTTAACGCCGCGTCAATATCGCCGATATTTATGACCGTAACCATTTGCCTCAAAAACACATCGTTTATTGTTTCGTCGTTTGCAACAACTTGATCAAAAAGAGCTCGCTGTTCCTCCGTATCGATACTAGCACTTATAGCTTCTTTCAACTCATTAAATCGAACGCTTCCCGCTTCAAACTCTTCGACGACAGACGGATTTTGTGTAAGCACGAAATCCGCTACCTGAGTATCCTTGGCCCGGAACAAAGAGCCCATCTCCGTGATCGCGGTAACCCTATCTCCCCTTCGTTCCATCGCATCGATGTCATTATCGAGAGAATAAAGCAGTACGGCTACGAAAGCGGTAGAAGCTAAAAATAATACGATCGTCACAAGCAAAGGAACCGCGTATTTCCATCCAAGCGTCATATTTTTGAATCTCAATCTGCCCAAAAAAGCACCCATCATCACTTCAATCCCTCTCTGTTTAAGTTTGCTGCTTGAAACAAAAAAACCGCCGCAAACATTGGCGGCTTCCGCTGCAACTGGCTGGCAATGCCTTGACGGCAGAAGCCCCTGTAGTTTTGCGTCCCATCCTTTCGGACAGTTTGCCCATTTATTTTAGTTCTTTTATACCAGGACATTATACCAGTCACCTAGCATTTCATCTACCAAATAGTTGCAAAAATTATTCAAACAGGCTCAGTTGGCGCGGAGGTTCCTCGCCGGCGTCCAAGCCCGTCCCCGTTCCCTCCCCGCCGCGGCGCCGTTTCACAAGCTTCAGCTGGGCCACGATCAGGAAGCTGACAATGACGAGCAGCAGCCACGAGCTCACTTTTCCAAGGTGCACCAGCTCCCACGCGGCGGCTTGATTCGGGTACCGCCACGCGTCTAGATAGGTCGCCATATTTTCAGCGATCCATATAAAAAAGCCGATCAGAACGAACGACAGCACGAGCGGCATCCGGTACCGGGCAACGCCCACCGAGAATGCTACGGATGACCTCCAGAACACAATCAGCACGATCGCGCCCAGCAACCACCGCATATCCCACCAATAGTGGTGGGTGAAGAAATTCAAATAGATACCCGCAGCGAGCGGCACGACGTAGCGGTACCGCGGCCACCGCACGAGCTCCAGCCGAAGCCTCCGCCATGCCTGGCACATATAGCTGGCCACACTCGCATACATGAACCCGCTGAACAGGGGCACCCCCCCAATCCGAAACCAGCCCTCGTCCGGGTATGACCATGAGCCCATATGCACCTTAAACACCTCCAGGGCCAGCCCGATGCCGTGGAACACGGTGATCACCTTCAGCTCATCCCGGGTTTCCAAGCCGGACCTCACCATCCACACCTGCATGGCGATGCAGAGCAGCAGCAGCCAGTCGTAGCGATCAAGCCACGGCAGCTCCACCCACCTTGTGATCGCCAGCCCCGCAAAAATAACGGCCGGGAACAAACAGGCAAGCGCCTGCTGCACACCGAACCGCACCAATTGGCTGCCTGTATAAATCATACGGTCTAGGAGTCTCCGTCCCACACAGCTTCCGCTCCTTTCGAATCACATCCTCGGCAAACGCCGTCTGTGACTCATTCCTTGCCTATTGTACCAAAGGCTGCACACGCGGACATCCCGTTCATGTTCGGAGGAAGTGCCGAATACCATTACTTATGAGTACTTGTATAAAACCAAAGCCGCCTGCCAAAAAACAAACAGAGAGGTTTACACGCCATGACATCACTTGAGGCATTGATTTTAGGCATCATTCAAGGGTTGACGGAGTTTCTCCCGATCTCCTCCACGGGGCACTTGGCGCTGGGGCGCCATGCGTTCGGCTTGAACGAAGCCGGATTGTTTCTCGACTCGATGCTGCACATCGGCACCCTGTTCGCCGTCCTGTACTTCTACAGGGAAGAAATGGCGCGCATCCTGCGCCGCCCTTTCGACAAGCTGACCGGCCTGCTCGTCGTCGGCACCGTTCCCGCCGTCATCGTCGGCCTCACCCTTGAGGATTTGTTCGAAGGCATCTCCGACACCGGCTCGACGATCGGCTGGGAATTTCTCGTCACCGGCGCGTTCCTCTGGTTCTCCGACAGCATCAAGAACGGCCGCAAGAAGATGGCCGACATCTCCTACACCGACGCCCTCGTCATCGGCGCGTTTCAAGCCGGCGCCATCTTTCCGGCGGTCTCCCGCTCCGGGTTGACGATCGTCGGCGGCTTGATTCGCAAGCTCGATCGCGAGACGGCCGCTTATTTTTCGTTTCTGCTGTCGATTCCTGCGATCGCGGGAGGCGTGGTCCTGCAGTCCGCGAAGCTGCTGGACGGCTCGGCGGAGCCTATTTCCGCCGGGGCGCTCGCGGTCGGCACGCTCGCTTCCGCCATCTTCGGTTATCTCGCCGTAAAATTCATGATCAACTACCTGAAGCGCGGATCGCTCAAGCTTTTTGCCGTTTACGTATGGGCGCTCGGCAGCCTCGTCATTACAGCACAGCTTCTTGGCAAATGGTAACTGCGGACTGAGTTGAACAGGCTCCACCGGTTCGTTACAATGGGAACCAATGAGTAACGAATTTGGCAGGAAGCAAGGTGGTTCTGTGAACGGAGGCAATACAATTCAATTGAAAACCGCCAAGCGAAAGGGCGAATGGCTGGAGCTGCGGCTGCCGGACAACATTGCGGGCGCGCCGCTTGCCGGGCTGATGCGGCAGCTGCCCGTTCCGCAAAAGCTTGCAGGGCGCCTGATCGCCACGAACGGCGTCGTCCGGCAAGGGAAGCAGGTGCGGCTTAGGCTGTTTCCGCAGGAGCAGCCGGAGTTCGAGCCGGATTGGATGGAACTGAACGTCCTGTACGAGGACGATTTCACGTTAGTGGTGAACAAGCCGCCGGAGATGGAGGTGCACCCGAGCCGCAAGGGCCAGCGCGGGACGCTTGCCCACGCGGTCGCCGCTTATTACGAAGCGACGAACCAGGCGTGCCGGGTGCGGCACATTCACCGGCTGGATAGAGATACGACCGGCCCGGTGCTGTACGCGAAAAACGAGCTGGCGCACCTCGCCTTCGATCGCGCGATGCGCGAGAAAAAGATCGAACGCATCTACACCGCACTCGCGGAAGGCGTTTTTAAAGAGAAAAAAGGCATCATCAACGCGAAGATCGGTCAGGACCGCCATCACTCCACCCGCCGCCGCGTCAGCGAGACGGGAGAGCATGCGGTCACCCGGTATGAGGTGCTCGAGCGATTCGCCGACCACACCTACGTCCGCCTTTATCTTGAAACCGGACGAACGCACCAAATTCGGGTACACCTGTCTCACCTTGGGCATCCGATCGCCGGGGACGGGCTGTACGGCGGCCATCGGAGCTATATGAAGCGCCAAGCGCTGCACGGCGAGCGGCTGCTCTGGTCGCATCCGTGGACGCGCGAAAAATTAGAAGCGAAAGCGTCCCTGCCCGACGATTTCTATGCGGCGCTGCGCACCCTGCGCGAATCGCGCCCCGCCGGCCGCCGCTGACCGCGCCGCAATCCCCGGCCTCCCTTCCGAGGCCGGAGATTTTCTGTGTTACGCCCGGTATAACTCCTTCATCGTTTCGGTGATGTTCCGCTGTATTTCCTCCCGCACATTTTTTCTGAATATGATCGAAATGGGTGTGTCCGGCAAAGGCTGAGCAAGGGACAGCAGTACTAATTCCAGATTTTCCAGCTCTGTCTCCACAATGTTTTTCTGCAGGAAGGAGATGCCGATCCCGCTTTTCACCATAGACTTGATCCACTCTAAATTCTTGATTTCAATCGTTTTGTAAGTTGTAAGCCCGTACTCCGCAAAAAATCGATCGACAATGATGTGTTTGTTCGATGCTTTCGCGAATACGATGAATTGCTCCTCGGCCAAATCCGCAATTTCAATGCGGGTTCGTTTGGCTAACGGGTGATTGGGCGAAGCGATCAGCACGGTTTGTTCCATGGCGATCGGGATAATGGTATACAGCTCATTGGATTCTTTCGAATGGAGAAAGATGAGCCCGACATCCGTCGCCCCTTTCTTAATATCTTCCAAGATAAGATCGGTCTTGCTTACCTTGACATTGAGATCAATGTCCGGGAAGTGAGTGTAAAGGGACTTCACGATTTTGGGAAGAATAAACTGCCCCATATGGGTAGGACAAGACAGTCTTACCTTCCTCTTCTCCTCTTTATCCGAGAGAAGCGCTTCATTCCCCTTCGCGATCCATTGATACCCTTCTTTGTAAAACGGATATATTTTCTCCCCTTCCTCGGTCAAAACCGCCTTCTTGCCGCCGTTTCTTTTAAAAAGAACCGTATCCAGCTCTTGCTCCAGCTTCTGAATGCGCAAGCTTATGGTCGGCTGAGAAATGTACAGCGCGTTAGAGGCGGTTGAAAAGCTGCCCGTTTCGACCACTTTCAGAAAGGCTTCGACATGTTTTAATTCCATGGGACCCCCGCTCCTAACATTAAAAAAACCTATAAAGTTTATTGAAAGAAACAATTATTAAACCGCTTTCATCCTCATTATAATGAAAAGTAACATCGTTGTCAGATCATTCGGAACCGTTGGATTATGAATGGTGGTTATATTGCTTTTCATTATATTCGGAAAAGGAAGTGTGCTATGTCGCAGCAGCAATTCGTCATGAAAGAGTGGATGAAGACGATCCCTGAATCGGAATTTCAAAACTATGAAAGATCGGGACATCGAAAGCCTCTGAAAATGGGAGTAAATCCGGCGCTTATCGTCATTGATGTTACCGTCGGATTTGTCGGATCTAAGCCCCAATCGCTGGAGGAAGCCCAGAAGGAATATTCCTCTGCCTGCGGGGACGCCTTCTGGAAAGCAGCTCCGCGGTATCAGCGGTTGATCGAGCTGTTCAGAGAGAAAGAGTACCCCGTCATTTATACCCGAGCCGACCGGTTCAACCAACAATATGCGGGGACGGCGACGAAAGCGGTTCGCCAAATCGATCCGAACGACGCGCGATTTAACGAAATCCCCGCTATTGTAGCGCCGATCGACGGAGAATGGGTGTTGGATAAAACAAAAGCAAGCATGTTCTTTAACACTTCGTTAAATTCCCACCTTATTAAAAACCGCATCGATACGCTGGTGGTTTGCGGAGGGTCTACGTCGGGATGCCTTCGGGCTTCGGTCGTCGACGCATGTTCGCACGGATATACGACGTTTGTTGTGGAGGATTGCTGTTTTGACCGTTCCTACTTTGCCCACTGCGCCAATTTATTCGATATGGACGCGAAATACGCGACCGTGCTTTCCCTCAGTGAATTGGAAGAGAAGCTGGATCAGCAACCAAAAGAATGAACCTATAAATTAAAGGGGGATTTTATGATGAAACTGAGTCGATTTCACTTGCGGTCATTGGTATTATGGACAACCGTCGTATTCCTGTTCGCCTTCCTTATCGCCGGATGCGGTCAGCCGGAAAGCACACCGCCGCCCGCAGAACCGCCAACAGGGGCGGCGACCGGTCAGGACTCCGGGAAGGAGCTTTCCACTCTAGAAGAAATAGCCTCGTATGATGGCAGCGACCGGGAATCGCTAATCGTGGAAAAAGCGAAGCAAGAAGGCGTCGTCGATTTGTACACTTCGATGAGCGCTCCGGATATTGAGCATATCGCCAAAGGCTTTACAGATAAATACGGCATCCAAGTCAACATCTGGAGAGCGGGTTCGGTGGAAGTTCGAGCTCGCGTTCTGACGGAAGCCAACGCCGGACAGCTCAAGATCGACGTGGTGGAAGCTGTAGGTCCGGACATTGAAGCCATCCATCGCGAAGGCGTGCTGCAAAAGGTGAACTCCTCTCATCATGAAAAGTTAATGGGAGAAGCGCTCCCTGCGCATCAAGAGTGGGTGGCTGCAAGAATCAACTTAATCGTTCAAGCGTACAACACGGATAAAATCAAAAAAGAAGACCTTCCTAAGACGTATGAGGACTTGCTTGATCCGAAATGGAATGGAATGCTAGCCATTGAAGCAACCGACGACGAATGGATGCAGCCGTTGGCCAAGGAATGGGGAGAAGAACAAGGGGTTCAATATTTCAAGGATTTAGTGAAGGCGAACGGGCTGAAGGTCATTAACGGCCACTCCCTGCTGGCTCAGATGGTAGGTACGGGCGAAGTGCCGATGGGTCTGACCGTATACAGCTACAAAGTCGATCAGATGAAAGAAGAAGGACAGCCCATCGATTGGTTTGCGCTGGATCCCGCCATCGCTCTTCCTAGCGGGATCGGGGTGTCCAAAAATGCGGCACATCCGAATGCGGCGATCCTCTTCTACGACTACATGATCAGTGAAGCGCAGCCTGTTCTGTTTGAAAGGGACATGACGCCTACCAGTGTAAGCTTGGATACCGGATTACAGAATGTTCCTATTAAGTTCCTTGACTCCGCCTCGCTTCTTGACGAGCTGGATAAATGGATGAATCTGTACGACGAAATTATTTTGCGTCAGGCCGTGAAATAGAGCGTTTTTTCTAGAAAATAACGGACGGCCGATAACCTTATTTACCACCGTTTCTCATAATTAGTGAAAAATAGTGGACAACGACTATCGTCTTCTTAAAATTTATATGCAAGCCGAACCAGCCTTGCCTCCTCAGGGCTGGTTTATTTTATATAAGCATCTAGCCGCTCGTATTCCTTGGGATTGCCGTAACTTCGGCTTGTTTTGGCTATCCACAAATTCCTTTTCTCGGTTTACCAAGTCAGATCATTTTATTGAATAGTTAAACCATTAATTGTGAATATTACACATGTTTGCAAATCAACATTAGGAGTTGAAGAGATGGGTATTTTAGGCGGAAATCCAAAAGACAATCCCCTGCACTATGGTGAAGTTTTTGATGTATGGAGCTTTTCCTCGAAAGCAAAATTGTCTTTGTCATGCTACCAAGCTTACCTTAATCACGCTGGAGATTCTGATTTAAAAGCCGTTCTTCGCGATTTGATCGATCAAGCAAAAATGGAAATAAAGGAATGCGACACCTTAATACTCGGAAATGGCCTTGCCCCTGCACCAGCTCTTCCCGAACGCCCCGAAGCCAAAGCTGAGGAAATCCCAGTCGGAGCAAGATTTGCCGACCAGGAAATTGCTGCCCATATCGCCGCAGATACCTCAATGGGTCTTGTTGCGTGCAGTCAAGCCATGGGAATGTCCACTCGTGAAGATATTGGCGCTTTATTTGCAAAGTACCATGCGACAAAGACAACATTAGGTACTCGAATACTAAGAATGACCAAAGAAAAAGGTTGGTTAATTCCTCCGCCTCTCCACGTTGAAACGCCAGAGCTTGTTGAAGCATAATTCCCTTCCCCTCGGTTTTTCCGAGGGGATCTTTTTTTTCCATAATGTATTTCAAAGGAAAGTGATTCAATGTCCATTTCTCTGAGGCAAGAGCTTGGTTTGGCTCACATAACAGTTGACATCGCTTCCAATTTGGTGAAAAATTCTGAATTAGAAAATACCACATTTCGGGAGGATGCTATGTCACATCGAATCGAATTAACCGCAGGGCTTGGAGATTACGATTTGCACACCAGTCTGTTTACCGGAGAAGTCGTTCCGGACGGTATCAAGCTGACGACGCTCTCTATGAGATCGCAGGAAAGGCATTGGAGAATGCTCCGCGGTCACGAGTTTGACATTGCAGAGCTTTCTATGAGCTCCTATATCCTGATGCAGAATGAGCCGAATCCCCCTTTCATCGCCATCCCCGTTTTCCCGCACCGCCGGTTCCGGCACTCCTATATTTTTGTAAATCCGAAAAGCGGCATTGATTCGCCCAAAGCGCTCGAAGGCAAGAAGGTCGGCCTCCGCAGCTGGCAGGCGACGATGGGCGTTTGGTGCAAAGGGATTTTGCAGGATGAGTACGGCGTAGATTTGCGCAAGATCGAATGGGTGGCACAGGATGAAGAGGTCCTTGACATCGAGATCCCCGACGGCATTCGTTTTCGCTATGTGGGACACGGCGGGGACGTGGAACAGCTGTTGCTGGACGGCGAGCTCGACGCGCTGATTTACCCCGATTTGCCGAACTCGCTCGTTGAAGGCAACCCGAACATTACCCGGCTGTTTGACGATTATAAGCAGGAAGAAATCAATTATTTCAAAAAGACCGGAATTTTCCCGATTATGCATACGCTCGTAATCAAGAAGTCTGTCGTTGAAAAACACCCATGGGTGCCGCTCAATGTGATGCAGGCGTTCCGTCGGTCGAAGGATGACGCCTGGCGGCGCTTGAAGGACCCGCGCAGCGTCAGCTTGGCGTGGCTGCGGGAGCTGATCGAGGAGGAGCAGCGGATTTTGGGACGCGATCCGTGGCCCGTCGGCTTGGAGGCGAACCGCAAAACGCTTGAGACGCTCATCCGCTATTCGAAGGAACAAGGAATGCTGAAAAAGGATATCGCGGTAGAACAGTTATTTTACCCGTCGACGTTGGAGGAAAATCCCGAATATAAAATATAACCCGCGTCCCCAGGGCGATCCTGTAGCGCAGCCTTGAAGATTCCGTTACACTTTACATAGAGAGGCGGTGAGGCTGCGATGGCAATGTACCGTAAATGGCTCCGGAAATGGACAGCTTGGCGCAGAAGCTGCGCCGAGCGCTGGTTTCGGGCAGGAACCGTCCTTCTCGGCCGCTACTCGATTGTGAAGCCGCTTGGCGAAGGAAGCTACGGCGTCGCTTATTTATGTAGAGACTTGAGACGAGAGCGCTTATGTGTGCTAAAAAGGATTCAGCCGATGCGAGGCGGCAAAGCGCGTACGAAAGCCGTCTACGGCTTGGAGACGGAAATGCTGACGAAGCTGCAGCATCCGTCCATTCCCCGGCTGTATGAACGGTTTGTACACCGCGGTTACTCCTGCTTTACGATGGAATTTGCGCCGGGCACGTCGCTGGAGAAGCTGCTGTTCGATGACGGGGTAACGTTTTCCGAGGAGGACTCGCTGATGATCGTCGAAAAGCTGTTGGGCATCCTGGATTTCGTGCATCGGCAAGGCATCGTCCACCGCGACGTTCGCATCGCGAACGTCATTATTGACGGAGACGCCGTGCGGTTGATCGATTTCGGCCTCGCGCGCCGGTTGAGCAACGCCGCTGACGGCAGGTTGCCCGATGACGTGTACGAATCCGATCCGATGGAGAAGCAAATCCGGCGCCGCATCGACGTGACAAGCGACTTCTATGCGCTGGGGCATTTGCTTTTATTTATGCTGTACAGCCGCACCCAGCCGCTTTCCCCGAACCTGGAGCGAAGCTGGGAAGAGGAGCTTACCCTCATGCCGGAAACCAAAAAGCTGCTCCGCCGATTGCTGTTGGCGGAGCAGCCTTCCTATACGCATGCGGCGCAAGTGCAAGCGGACGTTCGAGCTGTGTTGAAACGGCTTCGTGCCGTCGCCACCTAGCTGTCGGAGCTGGAGTAACCCTTCTTCCGATAATAGCCTTGTCCGTATTGGTTATGCTGCGGCGGAGCTCCGTCCTTCGGCCGGTAGCCGTGGTCGCTGCTGCTGTAACGCCGGCCTGCATGCGGTCCGTAATGACGCTTGGAATAAGACGACTTCGACTTCAGCAGCTTGGATAGCAATTTACGTAACACAACAACCCCTCCTTTGATGTATTTACTCTACGAAACAGCCGCCGTGTTGGTTCCGCCTTGTCCCCTCGTATCTTCCATTGAATCTCTTTCCACCCTTTTTTCGCTAATCTCACTTCTCCTCACAATCAAAGCTCGTTCGAAATTTATACATAATGCTAAAGTAAAATAGCCCTGTTGAGTCATTACAATCAACTTTGAATTCAATTATATTACGTTTAGAAAAATACTTAAGATTAGGGGACGGAGGATTCCTATGAAAGAAAAAAACAAAAAATATATGACGCCGATTCTAGCCCTTTCCTGCTTACTCGTTTTTTCAGGATGCAGTTGGACGGGACAAGCAAATGACAAGGTGCATTCTGATCATGAAGACCAACAGGTTCAATCCAGCAACAAAGGAATGGGATGGACACATGAACATCCGGTTACACCGACAGCCGGAACCTGGAAAGCGCTTGAATTCAAGGATGGCAGTGCGTATAAAGTAGATGCGCCTCCCGCGAATGATTCTGCTGAGACAAAAAAAGAACTGGAAGACTTAAAAAAGTTGATTGAGAATCGCACCAAGGAAGATATAGAATTTATAAAGCTCTGGCAAAACACAGCTAGCCCAAACACCCTTTGGTTAGATATCACAGAACAATTGATTCATAAATACGGGTTAATGGGTCCGGAATCCGCTCGCCTTCATGCGATCGTATCAGGAGCGGTTTATACATCGCTGACAGCGACCTTTCAGGCAAAATACGAGTATTTACGTCCTAGACCAACAGATTTGGATCCGTCTATCCAGTTGCCTGAGGGAATGATGGTCCCTCCTCACCCTTCATATCCTTCGGGACATACGGCAACAGCTTGGACAACTGCTAACATTCTTTCCTATTTCTTTCCAAACGAAAAAGCTCAACTTGAAGAAACCGCAGCAAATGTAGCACTTTCAAGAGAGCTTATGGGTATTCATTTTAAAAGTGATAACGATGCCGCAAAAGAAATTGCAGATGCAGTTACAAAAGATATCATTGAAAGTCTAAAAGATGACAACGCTCCAACTCCCTACACAGAAGTGAAAAACACAGGTTCGAGCCACGGTGCCGGGCATTAATAAAATATTTAACACAGATCATATGGTATATTGTTACCGAGTGAACTTTTGGCAAGGATGGTATATTCGAAACGATCCTGCCCGTAGGGAGACGCATACGATGTCTGTGTATGAATTTCGAGCCAAGACGATTACAGGAGAAGAAAAGCCGCTGTCTGAATACAGCGGCAAGGTGCTCCTCATCGTAAATACGGCTAGCAAATGCGGCTTTACGCCGCAATATAAAGGGCTGCAGCAGCTGTACGAAAAGTATAAGGACGAAGGGTTCGTCGTGCTCGGTTTTCCGAGCAACCAGTTCGGCAGCCAAGAGCCGGGCAACGAAGCGGAAATTTCCGAGTTTTGCGAGCTCAACTACGGGGTCACGTTTCCGATGTTCGCCAAAATCGATGTGAAGGGCGGCGGCGCCCATCCGCTGTTTCGGTATCTATCGAAGAGCGCGCCCGGCGTGTTAGGAACGACGTCGATTAAATGGAACTTCACGAAATTTCTTATCGACCGGAACGGCCGGGTCGTCCGCCGCTTCGCGCCGACGGATACGCCCGAGAAGCTGGAAACGCCTATTCGCGAATTACTGTAGCACGATTCGTTCCGGATGTGTGTAGACGTTAAACGATCCGTTCCGAATAAAACCGACGGCGGTAATGCCCAGATCGTGCGCCAAATCGAGCGCAAGCGTCGTCGGCGCCGACTTCGAGAGCACGATGCCCGCTCCGATCTTCGCCACCTTCAGGAGCACCTCCGACGAGATTCGTCCACTGAACACAACGATTTTGTCTCGAACCGGAACGCGGTGCTGCAGACAATGACCGTAAATTTTATCGAGCGCATTGTGCCTTCCGATATCGGTGCGGGCGACGAGCAGCGACTCCGTGGAACAGAGCGCTGCGTTATGCACGCCCCCCGTTTGCTGAAAGTCGCAGGACGCCTCCTGCATTAGGCGCATCAGTGTAATGCACTGCTCCGCCCGAAGCTTTGTCTTGCTAGTCACCGTCTTTGCCGTGCGCATATCGTTCTGGAAGTAGAACTGTCGGCTTTTGCCGCAGCAGGAGCCGATAAACCGCTTCGAGAGCGCTTCTTTCGCGATCTTCTGCTTGTGCTTCAGCTGTACACGCGCGAACCCGCGCTCCTCGTCGAAGTCGATCGATACGATCTCATCCGGCAGCAAAATGACCCCCTCGGAGGCGAGAAAGCCTACGACAAGCTCTTCCAGATGGGTAGGGCTGCAGACCATCGTCGCGAATTCCTCGCCGTCCACCATGATCGTCAACGCATATTCAAGCGCAACAGTATCCTCTTCCTCTTGGAACCCGTCAGGCCCGTAGCGAACAATTCGGCGCAATTCCTTCACCGTATCAGGCGGCGTGTTGCCTTCCGTCACCGCACTCCCTCCTTTCCTGCCTGCCCCGATCAGCTTACCTCGGTTTCCAGCTCCTCAATCCGTTGTTCCACATATTGCGTATCTTTATGCGCATGGTACGTCTCCGCCCGCTCCACGACAACCGCCGTATTGTACTCCGGAATGCCCGCATACTGCTCGTAAATGCCTTTCGGGATCAGGACGTTCCCCTCAGGCCAATACACCTGAAGATTGCCGCGAGCCGTGTCCGCGTACTTCGCCCGGCCTTGGAACGTGCCGAAACGATTGTAGACGACAATGGCTTCTCCTTCTTTAATACCGAGCTCCGATGCATCAGCTTCATGAAGAAGCACGTCATAACGGTCGGCATTGTTCATCGGGTCGACGTCGCTGTAGATCATCGAATTGAACTGCTTGCCCCGCCGCGTAGTCACATAGAAATGCCCTTCCGGCTTACGCAGCTCGGGCAGCTCGATCGGAAGCAAGCTGCCCCGGCCGTCCTTCGTAGGACAAATTCCATCCTCGCACAGCCATGCCCCGCCCCATTGGAACACGTCGCCCTTCTGCTTCAGATGCTGGATGCCATCGTAGTTCGGGTTGGCTGCCGCTATCTCATCCCGAATCTCTTGCGCGCTCTTAAAGTCGATCAGGTGCTTCTGCTCCGGCTTTACGCGGGAGGCAAGCTCGACATAAATTTCCCACTCGCTGCGGGCTTCGCCGATGCGCGGTCCTTTGATCTCCGGTGAGAAATACACCATCCGCTCCGTAGAGGTCGATGTTCCTCCGCCCGGCATTTCATAGCGGGTCATGGCAGGCAGAATAATCACCTCTTCCTGCGCGTCGACCAGAGTAGATGTGTTTAGAATGATGTCTTGATGAACGCGCAGCTCTACCTTCTCAAGGCACTGCCGCATGAAATCCGGGTTCGGCATCGTCTCGAGGAAGTTGCCGCCCGACGTGTAGAACAGCTTCAATCTGCGTTCATGGTCATCCGGCAGCATGGCATTCTCGAGCGAAACGCCGACAATGTCGCCCTGCCAGTCCGGAAGTGGAAAGCCCCAAATGTTCTCGATCCGCTCTTTATTGGCCGGCTCGAAGTCTCCGCCCGGCAGCACGAACGGATCGGCCCCCATTTCGCCCGAGCCTTGAACGCCGGAGTGGCCGCGAATCGGCATCACACCGCAGTGCTCGCGGCCGATAAAGCCGCGCAGCATCGCTAAATTAGCCACCTGCGAAATATTGTCCGTCCCGAATCGGTGCTGCGTCAGCCCCATCGACCAGACGAACACACCTTTGTTTGCGCGAGCCAACAGCTGCGCAAACTCAAGCATGCGCTCTTTGGACATGCCGGACGACTTCTCAAGCATCGCCCAATCCTGCGACATGACGTGCCGCTTCAGCTCTTCCATGCCGTTCGTATGCGCCTCGACGAACTTCCAATCGATAGCCGAGCCCGGTGTCCTTTCCTCCATCTCGAACCAAATCTTCATGACCCCGTTCATGAAGGCGATATCCCCGCCGATATTGACCTGATATACATCGTCGACGATCTTCGTACCGAACAATGCGCTGTCAGGGATGGACGGAATCCAATAGTTCTCCATGGACGGCTCGCGATAAGGATTAATCATAATGATTTTCGTGCCGGCACGCTTCGCCGCGTACATGTACTTCGTTGATACCGGTTGATTCGTAGCCGCCACGGAGCCCCAGAAGATCAGGACATCGGTGCCGATCCAATCGTGATAGTTGCAGCTCGAAGCACCGATGCCGAGCGAGCGCTTCAGCGCCGTCTTACTTGGCGAATGGCAAATCCTCGACGCATTGTCGATGTTGTTCGTGCCGAGGAAGCGCGCCATCTTGCCCGCTACATAATACGTCTCGTTCGTAATGCCCCGGGCGGTTAAGAAGAAGGCAAGCTGCTTCGGATCGATCCGCTTGATCTTGGAAGCGATTGTATCAAGGGCGTCATCCCACGCAATGCGCGTAAACTTCGATTCCCCGCGCCGCCGCCGCATCGGGTAAGGAATCCGGCCCAGCTTCCGCAGCTCTGAGCTGCTTAATTTCCGGAGCTCCGACACATCCTGCCGCAGCACCTCATCCTTAATCGCGGGCATCGTGTTGAGCCGCAGCACATTCAGCCGCGTCGTACAAAGATGCGGACCGGCCAGCGTCTGATCGTACAAACCGGATACTCCAAGCGCGCACCCGTCGCATACGCCTTGCGTCAGAATGCGGGTTGCATAGGGCAAATTATCCCGATTGTCCCAAGCCACCTTCATCGTATCGCGAATGTGCTTCGGTTTGATTTTGCCAAGCCCGAACGGAATCGGACTCACCCACAGCTTCGGATCCGGCATACTCGGGAGCGGCTGCGGACCTTTATGTTTTGTGTTTCCCATAATGCATCACTTCACTCCTTCTCGTTCATCGACTAGAATTCGTATAACCTTCCATTTAAGGAAACTTACAAATAAAAAAACCGCACACGGAATCCTGCCTACGGTTGGAGGATTCGTGAGCGGTTAGTCTAGAGCAGGATCGCTGCCAAGTGCCAACCTATACCTATGTCAACTGAGCTTGTTGAATTTCTCTTCAATGTTGTCGTCGAACACAAAGATCGACATGCCGAAATCTTTATCAATGTCGATATCGACGAACAATTCCAAGAAGCGTGCCCCAAGCAATTGTTCCATCTCGACCGGATGATTCTTACGGTACATCTCCTTCACCATCTCGGTACGGGCTGAACGGAGCATCGGCTTGCCTTCGTCATGAGCAGCTATGAACTTCTCTACGGGAGACAAGTTCCCTTCCATCTCGCAGATCGCCCAGTTCTTACAAAACGTCGTGCGGATTTGGCTCGGCCCTTTGCCCATGTGACGTTTCCGAAAGGCTCTTACCAGATTGCTGAATTCGGCCTCGTATTTGTTCATGGCGAAAGTTCGTCCCTTTGCATTCTGATTATGCGAACATTAGTCTGAAACAATTAGCGTTGTACCGGTTCGGATCGAGCGATATTCTGTAACCAGTATACACGACGGCACGCATCATTTGGAATAGCAGAACGCGGGAAGTCATTGGCAGCAGATTCGCATTACGAAATGAAAAACCGCCATCTTCTGAGGCGCGTCCGGCAGGTTCGTACCGAACCTACACGAAAGCACTAGAAAATGACGGTCGCTATCCGATTACAGGGTCGCTGCACGAATTAACGATGTCTTCACGGAAAGCCGGTACCGTTGGACCGATCACAGGGTCGCTGTTTCGTGTCTAACCTAACGCCGACTTTGTTCACAGTTTATTCAAACTTTCGGTTCCATCTTATCATGGCGATGCGTTCATGACAAGATGGAGGACATGTTCCCCGCAAAAAAATGCCCCGGCCGGGACCGCCGACCGAGGCTTGCTTCATGCGTCTATTCATTTCAACTCGAATGAGCTCTTCAACGATACGATGAGATTAAAGACGAGACGCCCTTCCCCCGTATCCTTCGGATCCACATTAAAGTACCCGTGGCGGAAAAACTGGAATTTATCGTGCGCCGCCGCCTTGGCCATATCCGGCTCGACGAAGCCCTGCTTCACCTGCAGCGAGTTCGGATTAATCCGCTCCAGGAACGACTTGTCCGCCCCTGCCTTGCCGAACTTCTCTTCTGCGGATTCGCCTGGAGTCGCCGCCGCTTCCTCTGCAGCATCCTCATGCTCAGCCACAGCCTCGCCGTCTTCGTCGTAGATCAACGGCTCATACAAACGGAATTCCGCAGGGACCGCTTGGGTCGCCTCAACCCAGTGGATCGTCCCCTTCACCTTCCGGCCGGTAAAGCCGCTGCCGCTCTTCGTCTCCGGGTCGTACGTGCAGCGCAGCTCGACGACGTTGCCCGCCGTGTCCTTCACCGCTTCCTCGCACTTCACGAAATACGCATGCTTCAAGCGCACCTCGTTGCCCACATACAGCCGATGATACTTCGGCGGAGGATTTTCCATGAAGTCCTCTCGTTCGATGTAGATCTCCCGCGAGAACGGAATGCTCCGCATCCCCATCTCCGGATTTTCAGGGTTGATTTCCGCATCCAGCATCTCCACCTGCCCTTCCGGGTAATTGGTGATGACCACCTTCAGCGGATCGACGACGCCCATCGTGCGCGGCGCTTTCAGCTTCAAGTCTTCACGGATAAAATGATCCAGCATCCGCGCATCCGTCGCCCCGCTGCTTCCTCGCGTAATGCCCGTCTCCCGGATGAACGCCCGGATCGCTTCCGGCGTAAACCCTCGGCGGCGAAGCCCCGAGATGGTCGGCATGCGCGGATCGTCCCAGCCGTCCACGACGCCCTCGTCGACGAGCAGCTTCAGTTTGCGCTTGCTCATGACCGAGTTCGTCAAGTTGAGCCTCGCGAACTCGTACTGGCGCGGCGTTTGCGGCATTTCGCACTCGCGGATGACCCAGTCGTAGAACGGGCGCTGGTCCGCGAACTCCAATGTGCATAACGAGTGCGTGACGCCTTCGATCGCGTCCTCCAGCGGATGCGCGTACGCATACATCGGATAAATGCACCACTTGTCCCCGGTGTTATGATGATGAGCGTGCGAAATCCGATAGATGACCGGATCGCGCATGTTGATATTCGGCGAACCCATATCGATCTTGGCGCGCAGCACCTTGGACCCGTTCGGGAATTCGCCGGCGCGCATCCGCGCGAACAGCTCCAGATTCTCCTCCACCGAGCGATCCCGATAAGGACTCGGCTGCCCCGGCCGGTTGAGCGTTCCCCGCGTCTCTCGGATTTGGCTCGCCGTCTGGTCGTCGACGTACGCCAGCCCTTTGCGGATCAGCAGTACGGCCCGGTCATACATTTCCTCGAAATAGTCCGATGCGAAGAACAGCCCGTCCCATTCGAAGCCGAGCCACCTTACGTCTGTTTTGATCGCTTCGACATACTCCACGTCTTCCTTCACCGGATTCGTATCGTCAAAGCGCAAATTCGTCCGTCCGCGGAACTCGTCCGCCAGCTCAAAGTTCAACACGATCGAACGGGCGTGCCCGATGTGCAAGTACCCGTTCGGCTCCGGAGGGAAGCGGGTGACGATGCCGTTCACCCGCCCCGCCTTCAAATCGTCAACGACGATCGTTTTGATAAAATGGGACCCGCTTCCCGAATCCGCAACCGCTTCTCCCGAACCTTTTTCTTCTTCCGCCATACCATTCACCTCATCCAACGTCCTGCCGTATTTATCCATCGTATCATATCCGCAGCCCGATTGAAAAATGCAAAAGCCGCCTAAGCTGGCGCTGCGGCGGCTCTTCACGCTAGTAATTTTTCACCTGGAGCTCATCCATCCGTTTGAATTCATAGCCCGCTTTTCGCGCCTCGTCGATAATGTTCCCCAACGCCTCCGCATTGTCCTTCGACACCGAGTGCAGCAGGATCACCGCGCCGGGATGGAGTTGGGCCGTCACTTTGTCGTAGGCGTACTGCCATCCGCGCTGTTTTTTCGTATCCCAGTCCGCATAAGCGACCGACCAGAACACGTTCGTATATCCATAGGCTTTGCTGACGGCTAACGTCCGTTCGCTAAACACGCCGCGCGGCGTGCGCAAATACGTCATCTCCTTCTGATCGCTGACGGCCGCCACCGCCTCTTTCACCTTATCGAGCTCCTCCTTCATCCGCGCATCGGACAAATTCGACATGTCCGGATGCGACCAGGAATGGTTCCCAACAAGGTGGCCCTCGTTCACCATCCGCCGGATGAGCTCCGGCTCCTCCTTCACGTAATGCCCCGTCACGAAGAAGATCGCGGGCACCTGTTTCTCCTTCAGCACGTCCAGGATCGGCGGAGTAAAGCCGTTCTCGTACCCGTTGTCGAAGGTCAGATACAGCTCCTTCTTCGCCGTATCCCCCAAGAAAATCGCCTCATGCTTGCGCAGCATATCTTGAAAGCCTTCCTGGGCGATCGAAGGAAGCTGTCCGTCTTTGCTTTTCTTAAAGCCGAAATGATACGGGTTCCCCTGGGCCAGTGCGCTTCCCTGCATCGCATATACGAGCATAAACAACGCTGCCAGTACAATTCCGATTCGTTGCCTCCGCATAAGATCCCCCTTGGTTGTCAATTCAACGTTCCAATGGTAAGGTTCCACCGGTTGTAGAAGGATATGTACGCGGACTGATATAATGAGTAGATCAGCATATTCGGAGGTTTTTATGATTTTACACAAAGGGGAAACCTTGTTCCGCCAAGGAGAATCGGGTCCGCTATTCCATCTGAGGAGCGGTCTGCTGAAAATTGTGAGAACCCACCATGACGGCTCGCAGCTGCTGGTCAATATGATCGTCCCCGGCGAAACCATTCCGCATCATTCCCTCATCAGCGCCAATCCGTACTACGGAACCGCCGTTGCACTTGTCGCCTGTGAAATCGAGTCCATCCCCCAGGAGACGTGGTACCGGGAGCTGGAGCTCCATCCGGACCGGTACCGCGCCGTCGCCTTGCTGCTGCAGGACAAGCTGCGGATGATGCAGCAGCGGATCGATCAGCTGTCGGAAACGTCGCCCGCCGACCGGCTGCGCAAGCTGCAGGCATGGTTCGAATCCTACATCGGCCCGGCGAGCTTGACGGATTTGCTGACCCAAGACGAGATCGGCCAATTTATCGGGCTTCGCCGGGAGACGATCAACCGGCTTCTGCGGACTCAGACGGCCGCCGTTTCCGCTTCCAGGCTTCCGGACGGGCCGAAAAATTCATAGTGAATGTCTGCGGCGGGAATTTCCCATTCCTTCAACATCCCGTTCAAGGCTTTCATGAACGGGATCGGACCGCAGAAATAAAAGTTCGCATCCTTCGTCGGGACGACCTGCTGCAGCCAATTCAAATCAATATACCCCTCTTTATGAAAGGCTTTCTGCGCTCTGTCCCGATCCGTCGGCTTTTCGTAGCTCCAGTAAACGGAGATTTGCGGATGGCGGGACGCAAGCTGCTCCACCTGCTCCTTCATCGCGTGGACACTGCCGTTCTGAGCGGCGTGAATAAAGGTCGCCTGCCGGTTCGGATCCGTCTCCGCCAGCGTATTCAGCATGCTGACGAGCGGCGTCAGTCCCACTCCCCCGCTGATAAAGACGACAGGACGCTTGTCGCTTCGGTCTAGCGTAAAGTCGCCCGCCGGCGCCGAAAGGCAGATCGCGTCTCCCTCCTGGAGCCGCTGGTGCAAATCCACCGACACTTTGCCGGCCGGCTTCCTGTGAAGCGCATCCTCACGCTTCACAGAGATGCGATAGTACGGCTTGCCCGGCGCGTCGGACAAGCTGTATTGGCGTATATGCGTGATCGGTTCGCCCGGAATGTCCACCTTCACGCTGACATACTGCCCAGGCTCAAAGACAGCAATCGGTCCGCCGTCCTGAGGAACCAAGTAGAAGGACGTAATGACGTCGCTCTCCTCCACCCTTCTCTGCACGCGAAACGCCCTAAAGCCTGCCCAACCGCCCTGCTGGCGCTCGGATTGCTCGTACAACTCCGCTTCCACGTTGATGAATACATCTGCAATGACAAAATAGGCTTCCGCCCATGCCCGAACGATCTCATCCGTTGCGGCATCTCCAAGCACATCCTTAATGGCTGCCAGCAGCGTGCTCCCGACGATCGGGTAATGCTCCGGCTTCACCCCGAGGCTGCGGTGCTTATGCGCGATTTGCTTGACAACCGGAACGATCGTCTCCAGCTTATCGATGTGCAGCGCGGCGGCGTAGACGGCATTCGCCAGCGCGTTCTGCTGCCGGCCCTGCTTCTGGTTGGCATGGTTAAACACATTCAGCAGCTCCGGATGCGCTTCAAACAGCATTTGGTAGAACCGCTTTGTAATGGCTACGCCGTGCACTTCCAGCACCGGTACTGTCGACTTGATGATTTGGATTGTTTTTTCGCTCAGCATGTTGCTCTCCTCGCTTTCGCCAATTGGTATGGACCAAGTATAGCCCGCGAGGGTGCCCCATCTATGTGATTTCAATCACACGAAACCGTAACGATTTGTGAAAATACGCTCAAATAGAAAGAGACCGCCTTAACGGCAGTCTCCCTCGAAGCTTATCGATTCTGTGTAACGATGTCCACAAGTGCAGCTCGCTTTTCCGTCTTAATAATATGCAGCGCGCGCCGGATCGCCGGGCCGACATCCTCGCTTCTTGTTACCGGTCCCTCGCCGTATATGCCCATGGATTGAGCCAGCTTTCCGAAATCGACAGGAGGATCTACAATTTGGGTTCCGATTCCGGCATTTTCCTCCGGGCGGCCCCGATGTCTTGCAATCAGCATCCCGTGCTCCTCGGAGTTGTAGTAGCTCCGGTTGTTGTTCATCACGATCAGCATCGGAATGTTATGATGCGCGAGTGTCCACAGGGCCGACGGCGTGAACAGCATGTCCCCGTCCGACTGAATATTCACGCACAGCTTATCGGGATGAGCGAGCGCGACGCCGATGGAAGCCCCGATGCCGTAACCGAGTCCGCCGCCCGGCATTTTGCCCGAATATTGATGGCGCTCTTCGATTTCCCAGATGCGGGACACCCAGCCGTTCAAGTTTCCGTTCGCCAGCACCCAATCTTCATGCTGAATTTCCTTCCACAGCTCCAACGCCAACGTCGACAAAGCAATCGGCTCTTCGTCTGTTTTTATTTCGGCGGTTTCGCGCCATTCCTTGCGAAGCTCCGCCAGTCGGCCGCCCCACTTCTGAACGCGCGCCGCTTTATTTTTCTGCGCTGCCGCCTGCAGCTCGCCCGTTCCCAGAACGTGGCAAACTTCGGCCAGCTGCGGAACGAACACCGCCGTATCGGCCGCGATCGACTCATTGACCGGCTGCAGCTTGCGGAAATCGCCAGCCCAGCTGCGGACTAAATACCCGTCCAGCGTCACATGCGTAATGACGGCGTCCTTACCGTACAGCGGCTCCGTCTGTCTCGTTAGCCGGTTTACGGTATGCAGGGCCCCGTACAAATCCAATACGTCCAACGCGAGAATGTAATCCGCGCCTTGAATCAGCTCATTGGCTTTATCGGACAATGCCATCGGGTGCGTATTCGGGAAGTTGTGGCGCTGGCCTTTGTCGATGACCGGAATCATCCACTCGTCCGCCAAGCGGAAGACGCCTTGGAACGCTTCTTCGGTCCGTGCCGCCCGATCCGCGACGATAATCGGATTCTCCGCTTCCAAGATCGCCTTCGCAATCCGCGCCAACGTCTCCGAATCGACTCCCGGATTGCTTGCCGGGCGAAGCCGATCGATGTCCGGAAGCCCCGGGAACGTCTCATATTCCGATTCTTGAATCGTAGCGTCAAAGCAAACATAGACAGGACCCTGCGGCTCCGTCATCATCGTGCGGTAGGCGCGGTTGAAGGATTCCGGCACACTTTCCAGATCGGCCGGTTGATCGTCCCATTTTACATAATCCCGAACCTGGTTGCCTTGAATGAGCGCCGTATGCACCCAATCGCTTCCCGGTCTGCGGTTTTCGTAATTCATCGGGCCGGTGCCGCCGAGCACCATGACCGGAACCCGGTCGCACCACGCGTTGTAGATCGCCATAGAAGCGTGCTGCAAGCCTACGACGTTATGCGCGATCGCAATCATCGGCTTGCCCGTTGCCCGCGCATACCCGTGAGCGATCGCCACGGAGATTTCTTCGTGGTTGCACTCGAGAATTTCAACTTTGCTTTCCCCTAAATAATTGACAAGGGAGTCATGAATTCCCCGAAACGTCGCTCCGGGATTGAAAGCGGCATAGCGAATTCCGTAATGCGCGATCATATCCGCAATAAAGTCGGAGCCGTAAGCTCGAACCGCCAGCCGTGTTTCCCCGTCATTCAGCACATTCAACGCTTTTTCCATTCTGTGACCTCTTTTCTAGGTAGTAGTTTTCAGCCCGCTTACCGTTGGAACAAAATATCCTCGTAAATCTTTTGCAGCTCTGCGTTCTTGTCCAGGATCGCGCTTGCGTCCACCAGCCTCAGGTTCATATTCTCAAGGGCTGGATCCGCTTTCTTATTGGTGACCGTGAAGCCCAGCTCCGCCATCATCTTCTGGTTCTCTTCGCTAAGCATGAATTCATACAGCAGCAGCGCGCTGTAAGGACGTGTCGTTGTTTTCGGAATTGCAATTCCGTTCGGCCTTGCAATCGCGTCTCCCATCGAATACCACTCCGTCGGCGCTCCTGCGCGCTTGTCGGTTTCGGCTTTATAGCTGTGCACCGTCAAAGCATAAGGAATTTCACCGGATGCGACCAATTCCGCGAGCAGCGCGTGGCCTTTACGCACCTGAATGCCGTTTGTTGCCACAATGTCCTTAAAAAGCTGGATCGTTTTCTCTTCCCCTAACATTTGGCATAACATATAGAACCAATCGTAGTCGGTTTCCTCGATGGCAAGTCTGCCCTTCCAGCGGGGGTCGAGAAGATCTTCGAATGAATCGGGCACCTCGCCGGGCGACACCTTGTTCGTGTTGTACGCCTGCACGAACACGTTCAATCGAGTGGCCACCCATTCGTTATGAGGCAAAATCGCAGCGGGGGTAAGATCGTTAAAAGTGGGGGATTTTGCAATCGGCTGCAGCACTCCGTCTCGATGAAGCGCTTCCATTTCGATGGAGTTGGTTTCCACAACGTCCATATCGTAGCGGCCTGCTTTCGTCTCCTGAATGACCCGTTGAAGCACCGCTTCAGACCCGGCTCTCCATAGGGTCACCTTGATCCCGTATTTTTTTTCGAATTCATCCAATAGCTGCTGCACAATTTCTTGATTCATCGATGTATACAGTGTGACAGCGCCTTCCTTCTTCGCTCCTTCCAGTATCAATTGCTCACGGTCTGCTCCCTCATAGGCGGCAAGCTCCTCAATCGTAGCCGGAATTTTCGCCGGGGCTTCCTTATCGGTTTCGGTGCCCGCGCTTTCCGGTGAAGCCTCCTGTGCTGCCGGCGCGGCGGCGGGTGCGGTATTTTCCTGTTGTCCTTGCGAACATCCTGTAACGAAGACGGCCAGCAAACAAATCGCTACTACCCATGTTCTCCATCGAATCTTCATTTTCCTTCTCCTCCTGTAAAATAAGTTAGAATACACCGAGCAATCTGAATCTTCGCACTGCCATCATATCCTGCGGTTTGCTTTCTAGTTACTCAAAGGAGAGTTGTTGATTCTCTGCTTTCTTGCTATAGTTGAATTAATCTTGCCAGCTTTTATAGCTCCTTTTTTATTTATTTAACTCCTTCTAAATTTGGATTATAAAGTGGATGTAAGCGTTTTACTAATAACTGTTTTTAATCATCACATTCATGCTTTTGATACTTGGAGTGATCTACGTGGAGATGAAGTGGATTGAAGCGTTTGTGATGGTTGCGGAAGCCGGCAGCTTCTCTTCCGCCGCGGAATCGATGTATGTTTCCCAATCTACCGTTTCTTTCCGAATCCGCAGGCTGGAGCAGGAGCTGGACACCATCCTGTTCGTTCGCAACGGAGGGAAGCGGGCAAATCTCACGCCGAAAGGTCGAAAGCTTTATCCCCATTATAAGGAAGCGATTCGTGCCGTCCGGCTTGGCAATCAAGCTCTGGCGGGAACGCGCGACACGTTGGAGCGGCTCCGCCTCGCCTGCCCGAACCACATCGGGGATCGGCTGTTGTCGAGTTTATTGTTGGCGCTGTACGACGCTTTTCCGGAGCTGGAGTGTGAAGTGGGAGCCAGCACGACAGACCAAATATTGGAGGATATCCGCAACGGAACGACCGATGCGGGTTTATTGTTTTTGCACATGAACGCCTCCAATGGCGACTATACCGCTCAACCGGTCGCCATGGAAAAGTCGATTATTGCCGCCTCGCCCAATCACCCGCTTTACGGCCGGAAGCACCTGCACATCCAAGACTTGAAGAATGAACGGTTCTTGATCTTAACCAAGGCATCTCATAAGTTTCCGATTATGGACAAGTTTCTGCATCAGCACGGACTTTCGACGTATCATTTGACCGAAATCAACAATATGGAATGGATCAAAATGTTATTGCGGAACAACCACGGCATTGCGCTGCTGCAGCAGTCTACGGTTGAGCAAGAGCTGGCCAGCGGCACGCTTGTCGAGCTTTCCGTAACGGAGCAGCTGCCGCACGCCCCCCTATCTTTCATTTATCGAAACGAAGTGCCCCAAAAGGTAGCCGAATTTATTCTGAACACCTTGAAACGGTCGATCAACGGCATCGAAAACAGCCCCGAGGCGTAACGCGCCCGGGGCTGTTTTTCGGATGGTTCCTTATTTAATGAGATTCGGCAAGAAGATCACGATCTGAGGGAAGATGCACAGAATGATCGTAAATACGATCATCGTAATCAGCATCGGTGTAACCCCGCGGAAAATTTGCTGGATCGGAACGTCTCGTACGACGCCGCTAATAATGTATACGCTCAGTCCCAGTGGAGGCGTTAAGAGCCCCATATTCAGCACCATTACCATGATGACGCCGAACCAGATCCCGTCGAAGCCAAGATTGATCATCAACGGATACACGATCGGCAGTGTTAAGACGAGGATCGCGATCCCTTCCATAAACATCCCTAAGAAGAAGTAGATGATTAAGATGAGCGCCAGCACAAGGTGTGGCGGCATATTCGCGGCAACCACCGCCTCCGTCAGCCCCATCGGGATTTGGCTGAGCGCCAAAAATTTGCCGAACAAGGACGCTCCGATAAGAATCAAGAAAATCATGACGGAGATGCGGATCGCTTCGTCCAAGGACGAAGAAAGATCCCTCCAGCTTAAGCGGCGCGTCAATACCGTAAAGAAGAAAGCGCCGATGGCGCCGATCCCGCCGGCTTCGGTCGGCGTGAAGAAACCGAAGTAAATACCGCCGATGCTCAGCATGAAAATAAAGAGGAACGGCCAAATTTTGGACAACGAACGAAAGCGCTCGGCCATCGGAGAAGGCTCCGGGTTTCTAGGCGCAATCGACGGATTCATACGAACTTGAATGTTCACCGTAAGCATGAACATTAACGTCATCAGAATGCCGGGAATGAACCCGCCGATCAGTAGCGGGCCGATCGGTTCCATCGTTAAGGCGCCGTAAAGGATCAGAATGACGCTCGGCGGAATAAGCACCCCCAGGGTGCCTCCGGCGGCCACGGCAGCGGTCGCGAGCGTAGGCTTATAATCGTATTTCCTCATTTCGGGAATGGTGATTTTCGCAAGCGTTGCGGTGGTCGCATTCGCAGAGCCGCTGATCGCCGCGAAAATCGCGCTCGCGCCGATGGTGGCAAGCGCCAATCCTCCGCGGAAATGGCCGATCCAGCGGTCGACCGCGGTAAACATATCTTTCCCAAGCCCGCTGAAGGACAAAAACATGCCCATCAAGATAAACAGCGGGATGACGCTAAGTCCATAGTTGTTCACCGTACTGAACGCCGTGCTTCCCAATTGGTTGTATCCGACCTTCCAGTCTGTAAGCATCGATACGCCTACGAAACCGACGATAAAGAGCGACATCCCTACGGAGACACGCAAGAACACGAGGACCAGCAAAAAGATGACACCAAGCACCCCAATCAACTCAGGACTCATGTTTTTGCACCGCCTTTACGAGCGACTTGAAGAAATCCAAGATGATGGATAGCGCAAAAACGAAAATACCCACTGCCGCGACGGCTGTAAACCAATACATCGGCAAGCCTAAATCGACCGAAATTTCATTCCCCGCCATCGTGCGCTGCGTGTATACGATCAACTGAAAGAACGTCACGAACAACATGGAAGACACAATGAGATGCACCAGCGCATTCACAATATGTTGAAGCCGGTTAGGCAGCTTTTCGACAAGAATATCAATCGTGATGTGTTCCTTGTGGATTTGCGTAATCCCCAAGCTTAAGAATACAAGGATAACCTGGCCAAGGCCGGTCAGCTCGAACGTGCCCGTGATCGGCTTTGAAAAGTTTCTTCCAAGCACGTCAAAGAACGTGAGAAACATCATGAGAAACAAGACAATCTTCGAAATGTTATGCGTGAATTGATTCAGCGGCACGACGACCTTCTCCAGACCGTTTGTAAACTTTTCCAGAAAGGACCCGCCGGGGACTTGCGTCCCCAACGGATTCGTACGATCCTGCATGTTTTCTGTCATATGCTTCAGCCCCTACGGCTTATAGTTTTACTGACCACTGTACTTCTTAGCAAGCTCGACAAATTTATCGTATACTTCTTGCGCCGGATGGCCTGCCGCCGTCATGTCGGCGATCCATTTCTCCGTGACGCCGACCGATGCATCCTTAAAGCGCTGCAGTTCTTCCGCTGGCAGCTCATACACTTCGATGCCTTCCGCTTCAACAATTTTCATCGCTTCGGCAACGTTCTGGTCAAATGCCGCGCCGGCTTTGCCCGACATCTCAAGACCGATAAGCTCTTCCATTTTGGCTTGGTCCTCAGGCGCGATCTTATTCCAGCTGTCTTTGTTCATCACTTCAAAGAACGCTGCGTTGTGGAAGTTTCCGATCGTCACGTAATCAACGACATCACCAAGGTTGAAGTCTTTAATCGCCGCAATCGGAATGACACCGCCGTCGACAACGCCTTTTTGGAGGGCGTCGTACAAGTCAGGCATCGGCATCGATACCGGAGTGCCGCCCCACGCCGCGATCAGCGCATTCGCTTCGGCAGACGTTGCGCGCAGCTTCAGGCCCTTCAAATCATCAAGCGTCTTAACTTGCTTCCCCTTTGTGACGATTTGATACGAGTCGCTGGCGTGGAACCAAAGCGGCTTCACATCGCCGTATTCCGCTTGGAATTCAGGGAACGTTTCGTAAAGCTCCCACAGGATCTTACTCATCGACTCCGCGTTACCGCCGTCTACGAACGGCAGGTTAACGACCGACGTCAATGGGAATTTGCCGGCCGTGTAGCCTTGAAGGCCCCACATAATATCCGCGATCCCCGTCACCGCGGCATCATACGACGTCGGAGGAGACGCAAGCGCCGCACCCGGATAAATCTCGATTTGCACGCGGCCCTCTGTTACTTCAGCAACCTTCTCATTAAATGGTCTCATGACCAAAGCGTCCTGAACATGCTCCGGAGAATTCATATGGCCCATCTTTAATTCGACCGTCTGGGCCGCCGCACCGCTATCTCCGCTGCCGGCTGGAGCAGAATCGCCGGCGCCGCCGCAGGCTGCAAGTACCGCCATAGATAAAATCATGAAACCGCTTAACAAAGTTTTTTTAGACGCTTTCATCTTTATGTCCTCCCTTTTTGACCACTGGATTTTTATAGGGAGGCATAAGCCTGCAAGCTTATGCCCTATAAACGTATGCGCTTTCACCTGCGCAACGATGGTTATCATATCGCACTTTTGTTCTTCATACAAGATGTTTGTTGCGATATATGCAACAGATTACAAAAACATTGCCATATTCATCGTGGTAATCACTGCTTGGTCGGGATATATCGTTCTGGAAACGATTCTCCAAACCCCTTCCTCTTTCCGAATCGTATCGACCCGCTGTCCGAACATTTCCTCCGTAACGACATCCGAACCTCGGCTGCGCTTAAAGAAGAAGTAGCTGCGGGCCTGCACTTCGTCCGCATTCGCCCCATCTTCGACCACGATGTTGGAGATGAAATGCCGTTGTCTCGGAGCCGGATTTTCCACCCAAGCGGAGGTCGTGTACAAGCGTTTCACCCGAGTCGTCAGCGACTTCTTCGATTCCTCGAAATAGGCCATCTCTTCTACCACATCGGAGACGTTCCGTTCGGTTGTAACACGCAGCGGCATCCTGTAGACAAGGTCTTCCGACAGCAAGGACAGCCATTCTTCATACTTCCGGTTGTCAAGCAAATAAGCCTCATGATAAAGCAGATTGGAAATTTCGAAATATAATGACGGATTCATACCGATGCTCACCTCCTACTCTTCCAGATCCTTCGAAATCAATTCCAGCCAGTTTTCGTGCATATTTCTGCTGATCGCATCGAGATAACAGGTCGGATATGCAATGCCGGGCCCCGGGAATTCGGGATCAGGCTCTACGCGGTTGAAGCCCATCAAGTAGTTGATGACATTGTTGTAGCTCAGCTCTTTGTCGCGGGCCATCAGACCTTTGCTTGCTGATACGACACGAGCCCATGTCTCCGTATCGTCTTGCTCCAGCGTGCCCGAAGGTCCGAACGAACCAAGATAGCCTCGGTATGCTTCTTCCTTGTACTGCTCCGGAGCGTCCTTATCGATCATGAACCAGCACCATACCTCCACCTGCTCAGGACCTAGAGGCCTCCATACGCGGAAGTTCAAATAATTGTGCAGGTGGCCTTCCGTTCCGTGAATCGGGCTGACGAAGGACAGATTCGGGTATACGCCGCCGACGAACACTGTCGTTCTTGATAAAACGTCATCCTGCTCAGGGGTCAGATTTTTCTTAAACATCGGCCACATCGACTCGGGCATCGCCTGATAAGGCATCCGGGAACGGCCCGTCTTGGAGGTGATGACGTTGACGCCGTGTCCGTTCTCCAACACCACTTGGTGCCCATATCCGGCGTAAAGCGGATCCTCCGGACTGATTCCAAGCTCTACCGTAGAACGGTGCGTCGTCTGTACGTGATACGGGTCTGCCGCAAAGTTCTCAGCCGTCGCCTTCCAATTCGCTTTTGCCACCCAACGCTGCGGCACGCCTCTCACTTCCATGCCTCCGTCGCTGCGGCCGAGCATGATATCGAAGTACCATTTCATATCTCCGAGATATTCTTCCAGCGAAACGGCGTCTTTATCTAAATTTGCGAAAATCATGCCCTGGTAGCTTTCGAGTCTGGGAATGTTGCGAAGCCCCCACTCGCTCTTATCCATCTCTTCGCCATATACTTTGTCCCCGGCTACAATCCCGATCAGATCGCCCTCCAGATTATAGCTCCACCCGTGGTAAGGGCATGTGAAGGTTTTCTTTTTGCCGAAATCGGCTGTACATAGGTGCGTGCCGCGGTGGGTGCACGAATTCAAGAACGCTTTCAATTCACCGGAGTTGGTTCGTACCAGCAGCACCGGATCATCCACCATCCAGCGGGTCACGAAGCTGCCCGGTTCCTTCAGCTCCGATTCATGCGCCAAAAACTGCCACGTGCGGCCGAAAATCGTTTTTGTTTCTAAATCGTAAATATCCGGGTCTGTAAGGACCCACTGCGGCAGCATGCCTTCCGACATCTTTCCCTTCAGCTTTTGAAGCGCTTTCTTGTCAATTGCGTTTCTGCTCATACGCGCAAGCGACCTCCTTCTCTTATTCCAAAAAATCATTGCGAGTCCGATACGGCGTAAACGGATACATGCTTTGAAATCATCGGTTCACGCCGTGTTCAAAGAGTTCCCTAACAGCAATGTTGATTCATATAATGAATCGCTAGTTTATATAATGAATCGATTAAATAAAACATTAAAATAATTTTGTTGTTCTGTCAACGAGGGACGAGCCTATTTTTTTGCCAATTAAGGCCTTTATCGGAAAGCTTTACAATGGACTTGGGATTACATACAATGAGGGGTAATATTTTGCAAAATGCAAGTTTGGAGATGGGCTATGAGGGAATTGAACATTGAACCGATTCGTTCCGTGGAGCGTGCCATCCAGATATTGAACTGTTTTACGTTCGATCAATCGAATTTAAGCATTGACGATATTATGAAGAAAACCCGCCTCGCGAAAGCGACCGCTTATCGCCTGCTGTGGACGATGGAGCGCAGCGGCTTAATCACCTACGATCAAGATAAGGGCAAATACCGCCTTGGCTACAAGGCTTTGGAGTACGGCGGCATCGTCCTTCAGCATTTAGATATACGGAGGGAAGCCGATCCGTACCTGCTCTCCCTGCACGAGCAAATCGGACATTCGGTCATCTTGGCTTCCCGCCAGGATGATACGGTCCAATATTTGCTTCGCTATGACAGCGACGAAGGGCTGCAGCCGAACAACTTTGTCGGCCGCAGGCGCATTCTGCACCACGGCGCATTCGGGATTCTGCTGATGGCCTACACGGATGAAGCGTTCATTAGGGAGGTGCTGGAGAAGCATCCCTTGGAGCCGCTCACCCCTTACACCATGACGGATACGCAGTCGTTTTTACAGCGGCTGGAGAACATTCGAAGGACAGGCTATTATGTCGATGAGGACGAAACCTTCGTCGGCCATACCGCCATCGCGGTACCGATCTATCACGCCAAGGACGAAGTGATCGCAGCGGTCGGCGTTTCGTCCCCGAGCTACAAAGTGAAAGGTGCGGATCGAGAGTACGTGATTCAACAAATTCAGAGCGCTGCGAATTCCATCTCCCTGCGTATGGGCTATCGATCGTAAGGTCTCGGTCTCCCCTTGTTTCCGTGACGGAAGCAAGGGGTTTTTCTGTGCTGGCGGCGGCGAGGGCCACGCGGAGCGATAGAAACTTTCACTATTCAACGCCGAGGCGGTGCGGAGCGCGGAAGTCTTACACCACTAAAGTTTGAACTATTTCACCCAATCCACAATGTCTTGCAGAGGCTGCCTGATTTTTGGCTGCGGGTCGCGAACGCGATAACCGAAGGCCGCCATGCACGAAACGCCGAAATGTTCCGAATCAAGCAAGCCTTCCTCATGCAACAGCGCTTCAAGCTTGTCTCGGTCGAAGCCCTCGATCGGACACGAATCAATGCCGATTTCAGCCGCTGCGCTCATCATATTCGCTAATGCAATATACGTCTGCTTGCACGCCCAATCAAACATGGCGCGTTCGCTTTCCAAAAGCTTGAAATCACTGGATTGGAATTCACGATACCTATTGGCCCTTTTAGCAATGACCTCCTCAGACATTTGCCGGATATCTCTCATGATATGGATCATATAATCCGATCCGAAGACTAAATCGTTCATGCCTCTTGCAAGAATGATGACAAAATGGCTCGCGGTCGGAAGCTGCCCTTGCGCGCCCCAAGAGACGGCTCGAATTTTCTCCCGCAGCTGACGGTTTTGTACGATGACAAACCGCCACGGCTCCATGCCCACTGAGCTCGGCGACAATCTGGCCGCTTCCAGCAAAAAGGTGAAATCGTCCTCCGGAATGACTCCCTCCGGATCGAACTCTTTGCACGCATGCCGAAAATGATAAGCTTCGATGATTTCCCTTTTCCTCTTCTCTTTCCTCTGCAATGCCTCCTCCTCTATCATGCCCACCACACCTTTTCTCCATTGGATTGGTAATGTAATCATAATGAACCATAGCAAAAAACTGCCCCTAAGGCCATTGAGACGATAGGGGCCATGCTTTTTCGTTACATCCGCCGGTCCTCGATACAGCTTTCACAGACGAACAGGTGAGGCGCCGACATCACGGCATCTTCCTCCCGCTCCTCCCCCTGAAGCTCTTCGCGGCCGCATACTTCACACACGTTAGGCATGTTACCCCTCCTCCCCTACTTCAAAGCCTTGATCGATAATCGCCTGCTCAAAATCAACCTCCGACGCAGCCGATTCATCGTAACGGAGCCGAGCTTTCGACTCGCTCCAGCTGACTTCCACCTGGTTCACTCCCCAGACATCATACAACGCTTCTTTCACCGCCTCCTCGTCGTTCAAATCCTGCATCCCGCGGATGGCAATCTTAATTGTTTTCATCCCGTCAACCTCCTGCGTCATGATTGGCGGGCGCATTTGACCGCAGATGCTCGCCCATGCCCCTCGCGAATTCCGTCATCATATGAAACGCCGACATGACATCCGGATCGCGCAGCGCCTTCGTCATGCCCCAAATGCCCGCAGGCTTGTCATCGGCGGCGGATTCCCCCATACGCTTCATGCCATGCGCCATGCCGTTCATGAGCCGCTGCAGCTGCCCGCTGTCCATCTGGCCGAGGAAGCCCATCGCCCCCATCGCATTCTTGATCGTACTATGCATGTTCGGCTGGTTAAGCTGTTTGATCGCGATATAGCCGACTTCTCGGCGCGCTTTCAGCAGGCCGTACAACATCTCAAGAAGACCGGCATTATGAGCCTCCTGCAGTACCTTCATAAACAACGTCAGCGCTTCCTTGCTCCCCGTCACCGACTTCATCACATCTTCAAGTGCCTGCGCCTGTAGTTCCGCCTCGTTCGGCGCCGATGGTTCAATGTGTCGGATGGCCTTCGCCATAAGCGTCCCCCCCTTGCTGTACAAACTCCGGAATCGGCAAGTAATCGGATCGCGCCCATTTCTCCTCCACGCGGATGCCGATCTGCTGCTTGCGGTTCCCAAATCGATGGTTGTTCGGAGGCAGCGGATTGACCCCGCTCTTCTCCAGCACCTCCAGTTTCACATCCATTTCCTTGAAATTCGGGGTATGTGTCACTTTATCGTGATAGCTGCTTGTGAGCCGGTTGACCGCCTCGTGATCCTCCCGCGTGTTCATCGTCAAGTACAGCTCATTGCCCTGTACGGTATCCGTAACAACCGCGCGCACCTCCACTTCCCCGTACGGGGAAGTCAGGCGAACCAACGCGCCGTCTTCCATTCCACGCTCTCTAGCCAGCTTCGGCGACACCTCCACCCACGGCTGCGGAGTTTTGTGTACGATGCCCGGCACCCGGTAAGTCAAATTCCCTTCATGAAAATGTTCCAGCAATCGCCCGTTGTTTAAATGTATGTCGTAACCTTCCCCAGGGCGGTACGGCTCCGTCCAGTCCACCGGGAACAGCCTCGCCTTGCCGTCCGGAAAAGCGAATCGTTCCGTATACAGCAGCTCCGTGCTTGTTCCATCCGCCGCAACCGGCCACAGCTGCGACTGAAATCCTTCCAGACGTTCATAGCTGACGCCTGCGAAAACTGGAGCCAGGCTCGCCGCTTCCGCCATAATTTCGGCCGGATGCTTATAATTCCAGTTTGCCCCGAGCTTATTGGCAAGCAGCTGGAAAATCTCCCAATCCGGCTTCGATTCCCCCACCGGTTCAAATACACGATACAACCGCTGAATTCGCCGTTCCGTGTTCGTAAAGGTACCGTCCTTCTCCAGGCTCGGAGCGGCAGGCAAGACTACGTCCGCAAACTGTGCCGTCTTGGACAAGAAGATGTCCTGAACGACGAAAAACTCCAGCTTCTCAAACGCCGCATCCACATGGTTGATATTCGAATCGACGAACGCCATCTCTTCCCCGAACAGGTACATTGCTTTCAGCTTTCCGTCGTGAATCGTTTCGACCATCTGATGATTGTTCAGTCCCGGCTTCTCCGGCAGCGATACGCCCCACGCCCGTTCGTACTTCTCGCGCACATCCTTGTTCTGCACCGCTTCATAACCCGGGAACCATGCAGGCATCGTGCCGAAGTCACAGGCGCCCTGCACATTGTTGTGTCCCCGCAGCGGATAGGCGCCGCACCCCGGCTTCCCATAGTTTCCGGTAATGAGCAGCAGGTTCGAAATCGCAGTGCTTGTATCCGTACCGGCCGTATGCTGAGTGACACCCATCGCCCACAAAATGCAAACGCCCTTCGATTCGTGGATCATCTCCGCCAGCCGAATCAATTCGGACCGGTCCACACCGGCCATTCGCTCAGCATAATCCAACGTAAACTTCTCAAGCGAAGCGATATATTCCTCCACCCCATTCACCCGGTCGTGCAGGAACGTGTCGTCCGCCCAGCCTTGATCGACAATATATTTCGTGATGGCGCTCAGCACGATCAAATCCGTACTCGGCTTCGGGTGAATGTACAAGTCCGCCCGTTCGGCTAGCTCATGCTTTCGTAAATCAATAACCGCCAGCTTCTGGCCGAACAGCTTGTGCGCCCGCTTCACCCGCGTCGCCAGCACCGGATGGGATTCAGCCGGATTCGCCCCGACGACAATGACAAGCCCCGCCGCGGCGATATCCTTAATCGTCCCGGAATCGCCACCGATACCGACGGTCCGCATCAGTCCAGCAGTTGCGGGCGACTGGCAATAACGCGAGCAGTTGTCGACGTTGTTTGTACCCATCACCGCACGCGCGAATTTCTGGAACAAAAAGTTTTCTTCATTCGTGCACTTTGAGGAGGCGATGTAGCCGATCGCATCCGCGCCGTCGCGCCGCTGGATTTCCCGGAGCTTCCGGGCGATCAGGTCAAGCGCTTCATCCCACGTCGCCTGCACGAACTTCCCGTCCTTGCGGATCAGCGGGTGCGTCAGCCGATCCTCGCTGTTCACGAAATCCCAGCCCCATTTGCCTTTCACACACGTAGAAATCCCGTTCACCGGCGCTTCGGCCTGCGGCTCTACCTTCAGAATATGGCGCCCCTTCGTCCAAATCTCGAAGCTGCAGCCGACCCCGCAGTACGTACACACCGTCTTCGTTCGCTGAATTCTCGACTTCCGCATCGCCGCTTCCACTTCCGAAATCGCGAAGATTTCCTTGTAACCCGGCTCCACTTCCTTCGTCAGGTCAATCATCGGCTCCAGCACGTTGTTCGGGATGCCGGTTAAATAGCCCGCTTCCCCCAGCATCGACTTCTCCATCAGCGCATTGCACGGGCAAACGGTGACGCAGTGGCCGCAGGAAACACAGGAGGACTGATCCGCCGGCACGTCATGATCCCAGATCACCCGCGGAACGTCCCGGCTCCAATCGATCGACAGCGTCTCATTCACTTGAAGATCCTGACATGCCTCCACGCATCTCCCGCACAGAATGCACTGATCCGGCTCATACCGGTACATCGGGTGCGAATTGTCCGGGGGGTAAGGCTTCGGTTGAAATTCATACCTTTGATGCCCGATATCAAAATATTCGGCCGTATTATGTACCACGCAGTTGCCGTTGTTGTTGTCACATACGGTGCAATACAGCTCATGGCGAGTCAGGATGCGCTCCATCGCCTCTCTCTGGGCCGCTTTCGCCGGCGCGGAGAAAGAGCTAACCTCCATCCCAGGCTTAGCTTCAATTTGGCAGGACCGCAGAAGCTCGCCATTGATCTCGACAAAGCAGGTGTCGCACGATTGAATTGCACCCAGGTTTTCATGGTAACAGATGCTAGGGATGTATCGATCGCTGTGTTTGGCCGCCTCAAGCACCGTTTGACCGGTGAGAGCCGGAATCGCTTCTCCATTCAACCGAATTTCAAACGTTTTTCGTACTTCGGTATCCCTCATTGCGGCACTCCTTAACTCGTTTTCCTTAATATGTACCGAAACCGCCTGCCAATATTACGAAAGATTGAAATTGTTTCGCCGAAGGGAACAGTAATGAAAACAGGAAAGGAGCTTGAACGGCATGAAAAAAACAAAAAACCGTTGGCTGATCGCCCTGTCGGCGATTGCTATCCATTTGTCCATTGGCTCCGCTTATGCATACAGCGTCTTTAAGAAGCCTTTAACGGATACACTTGGCTGGGACAGCACCGATGTCGCTTTAGCCTTTACGGTAGCGATTTTCTTTCTCGGGATCTCGGCCGCTGTGTTCGGGGGCTTCGTGGAAAAAAGGGGGCCGCGGGTTTCCGCAACGGTCGCTGCTGTCTTATTCTCGCTCGGTCAATTGTTGTCCGGATTTTTTGTTTCCGCAGGTTCGTTGGTCGGCTTTTATGCGGCTTATGGGGTTATTGGAGGCATCGGTCTCGGAATCGGCTACATTTCTCCGGTTTCCACGCTGGTCAAATGGTTTCCCGATCGCCGGGGCCTTGCTACGGGTATGGCGGTGTTCGGCTTCGGCGCAGGAGCGCTTGTTACCGGGCCGATCGCGGCAAGGCTGATTGACGCGATGGGCATTCCGGGAACGTTCTACATTCTAGGGATCGCATATTTTATTTTGATGATTCTCGGGGCGTCTTACATTGTGAGGCCGCCTGAAGGATGGATGCCGGCCGGCATGAAAGACGGCCATCAACAAAGCCGGACGGTCGTCAAGGACATCGCTCAGCTGACCGCGAGAGAGGCGGTACGGACGCCGCGGTTTTGGATGCTGTGGATCATGATGTTCGTGAATATTTCGGCAGGCATTATGCTCATTTCAGTCGCATCGCCGATGGCCCAGGAAAAGGTCGGCATGACCACCCTGGCCGCTGCGTCCATGGTCGGCATAATGGGAATCTTTAACGGTGCGGGACGCATCGGGTGGGCTTCCCTCTCCGACTACATGGGGCGCCAAAACGTGTATGTCGTCTTCTTTGTCTTGCAGCTTGCGGCATTTATCATTCTTCCCAGTGTCACGACCGCACTCCTGTTCCAGCTTCTCATTTACGCCATTCTGACGATGTACGGGGGCGGCTTCGCGTCCCTTCCGGCCTTTATAGGAGACTTATTCGGCACGAAAGAGCTGGGGGCGATTCACGGATATTTGCTTACCTCATGGTCGATGGCGGGCGTGGCAGGACCGATGATTGTGGCGTACATTCGCGAACGGACCAACAACTATGACGCGACGTTTTATTTCTTTGCCGTGCTGCTGCTGATCGCGCTGATCATTTCCCTGCTCATGAAGCGCAACGTCCAGCAGCTTCGTAAAGCGGAGCCCGAGTTACAAGGCGCCCGTTAACCTCAAAACGGCGGCAGCCCCGTAAGAAGAGACCGCCGCCGCTTGTCATTCCGATTCTACAAGCCGCTGCAGCGCATTCAGCTTGTTGTCCCAATACTGCTCGTAAAACGCCAGCCATTGCTTCAATTCCTGCAAAGGGTCCATTTCCAGCTGATACCGTGTTTCCCGCCCGACCTTTCGCTCTGTCACAAGGCCGGCGTCGGACAGCACGCGCAAATGCTTAGAAACCGCCGTACGGCTGATGGGAAAATGTCCGCTGATCGCGTTCACCGGAAGCTCGCCGTTGATCAACAGCATCATCAACCGGCGCCGGGTGGGGTCGGCAATCGCTTGAAATACATCGGTCTTGCGCGCAGCAGGTTCCATACTACGCCTCGACGTAAGCTCTCAGCTTTTGAATCAAGCCGCCCCAGCCGTTGTCCATCCGATCCCGCACGATCGTATGCGGCTCGCCGAACTCGGTCAGCTTCTCCGCATCCCATCCGGCGTGAATCAGCGTGAACTCCGTCTTGCCGTCCGCCTCAAACAGCTCGAACGTGGCGGTCCATTGGCTTCCCCACCGAAACGATAGCAGGCGCGGCGGGTCCAGCTCGGTGACCTCGCATTCCGATTTCCCGAACGGCCCCGCTTCTAAATAGAAAACCTGCCCCTTCACGGGTTGAAAATTGTTCGACATAAACCATGCCGCGATGCCTTCGGATGTCGCTACCGCGTTCCACACCTTCTGAATCGAGGCGTTGAACACCATCGTTCTGCGTATTTCCGGCAATGTATTAGATGCGCTCATTTCGTCTACCACCACCATCGATTTTATTCAATTCCGCTAAATTAGGAAACCTTTAGGTTTCCTAATTATACGCAACGGCACCACCTGCTGTCAAAAATGCTGCATCCGAAAAAAAAAGCTTTACGTTCGGCTCGATATGAGGAGAATAGAATAGGTAAAGCGATTGGAACAAGAAACCATACGAAGGAGAATTATGCAATGCAGCTTCCTCCGCCAGCCTCTCCTGCCATTCGGACGAAATCGGTCCTTCTGATTGCGGGAATCGTTTTTGTGGCTTTCAATTTGCGCGCTCCCATTACGTCGGTCGGCCCTCTGATCGACTTTATTCGCTCGGATATGGGAATTTCCAATGGATTCATGGGATTGCTTACCACGCTTCCCCTGCTCGCCTTCGCGATCCTCTCGCCTGTGGCTCCAAGCTGGGGTGAACGGTTTGGCGGCGAAACGGCCGTCATGATCGGCTTGGTATTGATCGGCGCGGGCATTCTCATCCGTTCCGCCGGACTGTTATTCGGCCTGCTCGCAGGCACGGCGTTGATCGGCTTCGGCATCGCCTTAGGCAATGTCCTGCTTCCGAGCGTGGTCAAGCGCAGATTCCCGAATCATATGGGATGGATGACCGGCATATACACCTCTTCCATGAGCCTTTTTGCGAGCATTTCTTCAGGAATCAGCCATCCGCTCGCTGAACATCTGCACTGGGGCTGGCAGCTGTCGCTTGCGGTCTGGATCGTCTTATGCGGAATAGCGATCTTGATCTGGATGCCTCAGCTTCGCGGCCAATCCCGCGCCTCCATTTCCGCCGTCCCTGCTCGGGACCGCCAATCGCTGCTGCGTTCGCCGATTGCTTGGCAGGTCACCTTGTTTATGGGCCTGCAATCATTTCTGTACTACTGTATGGTCGCCTGGCTTCCCGCCATCCTCCAGCAGCACGGCTTGAGCTTCGCCACGGCGGGGTGGTTTCTTGCAACCATGCAGCTGACCAGCATACCTGTGACCTTGATCACGCCTGTTCTCGCCGACCGTTTGAACGATCAGCGAGCGATCGTAGCGGGGATCGGCGTGCTGCTTGCTATCGGTTTATACGGCCTTTGGTTCGGCGGCGGCCTACTGCTGCTTACGATTTGTACTGTTGCGCTCGGGTCGGCGCTTGGTGCCAGCATCAGCCTCGCGTTGACGCTGATCGGGCTGCGGACAAAGACCGATGGGCAAACCGCCCGCCTGTCCGGCATGGCCCAATCGATCGGCTACCTGTTGGCGGCCATAGGGCCGATTACGCTCGGGTTTTTGTTCGATTCGTTCCATTCGTGGGTCCCGGCGCTTCTGTTATGCATTGCAGTGTCATTGATGATGATGGCCTTCGGGTTCGGCGCCGGGCGCAACCGATACGTCCTGCCTGCGGAAACGAATTGAAACGAACCGCTGATCACACCTGCGCCGGTCGTATCCATCAAGGATCGAACGGCGCTTGACTTGCCCATCGTCCATATCGTTTGGGGCGTGTAACTCATACATTTCGCCCATCTATGGAACAATAGGCAAAAAAGGAGTGATCCTCCGTCCATGAAAAACGTTTCGAGTGTGTTTTGGATCTCCATCGCCATTTCCGCTTTCTTCGTTGCCTGGGGAACGATCAGCCCCGCCCATCTCATTGATACGCTGACTAGAGTTCAATCATTTTTATTGTTGAATTTCGGATGGTTTTATCAGTTGACCGCGACCTTTTTTCTTTTCTTTGCGCTGTTTCTCATTTTCAGCCGTTATGGCAAAATAAAGCTGGGTAAGGATGAAGATCAACCGGAATTCAACCGTGCGACTTGGTTTGCAATGCTGTTTAGCGCTGGAATGGGAATCGGATTGCTGTTTTTCGGGGTTTCGGAGCCGATCTCGCATTACGCCAACCCCCCGGTTGGACAAGGAGGCACTTCGGAAAGCGCCCAGCTCGCATTGCAGTACACTTATCTGCATTGGGGGTTCCATGCGTGGGCTATTTATTCCGTCATTGCCTTGGCGTTGGCGTATTTCAAATTCAGAAAAGGGTATCCGGGTCTGATGAGCGCCACGCTTGTGCCGCTTATCGGGGAGAGGGCCAAGGGGCCCCTTGGGATAGCGATCGATATAGTCGCGGTGTTCGCGACGATCTTCGGCGTCGCAGCCTCCCTCGGACTTGGCGCCGCTCAAATTAACGGGGGAATCAGCTACTTAACCGACATTCCCAACAACTTTACGGTGCAGCTGATCATTATATCCGTTGTGACCGTCCTTTTCATCCTATCGGCAGGCACCGGCGTCAAGAAAGGAATCAAGTGGCTCAGCAACGCCAACATGGCGCTGGCTGTATTCCTATTCATCCTTTTTTTAATGATCGGCCCTACCATATTCTTGCTGGACTTGCTTACGACAACCTTCGGGGGCTACATCCAAAATATGCTTGTCATGGGGCTGCGTTTGGCGCCGTTCAACGAGCAGCGTGCGGAATGGCTCCGTAGCTGGACCATTTTCTACTGGGCGTGGTGGATTGCCTGGGCGCCGTTCGTGGGCCTGTTCGTGGCGCGCATCTCGCGCGGCCGCACCATCCGCGAAGTGATCATGGGCGTGCTGTTGATCCCGCTGGGTTTCACCCTGGCCTGGCTGTCGATCTTCGGTAACTCGGCCCTGGACCTGGTGATGAACCATGGGGCGGTGGAACTCG
>LNAP01000070.1_pt1 | contig 101200 bp, 95 predicted proteins | sample 602601 | NCBI WGS metagenome assembly LNAP01 (sample SAMN02440304, study PRJNA202911) | soil metagenome | biome: Subtropical and temperate rainforests or woodlands; isolation source: soil samples (1 kg each in a 20% v/v slurry with milli Q water) were... ... | reverse complement strand
GCGGCTCGCGCAGCCTGGTCACGACGCCGCGCGAGCGCTCCGGCGCAGGCGGAGGCGTTGACGCCGACGGCGGACCGCTCAGCGGCAGCGGCGGCGAAATCCGGAAGGGCGGGCAATCTCCCGCCATAAACGGCGCTTCACGCCCTTACGAAGAGGTCTACTCGGACTATGCGGCGGAGGCGTCCAGCTCCTTGCATCGCTCGGAGCTGCCGCAGAACGTGCAAAATCTCGTACGCGATTATTTCCTGGAAATACAGCCGCAGCGTGAATAAAAGGGGAGAAACGATGATGGTGGAATCAAAAGCGCAGTTGGAAGCTTGGAGCGCGGCTGTCGGCCGGATGAAGGAACAGATCGGCCGTGTGATTGTAGGACAGCACGAGGTAGTCGAGCAGCTGCTTTGGTGTTTATTGGCAGGGGGTCACGCCTTGCTTGAGGGAATTCCGGGTTTAGGCAAAACAATGCTGGTGAAAACCGTAGCGGACACGGTCGATTTGAGCTTTTCTCGCATCCAGTTTACGCCGGATCTCATGCCCGCCGATATTACCGGTACGAATGTGATTCAGTTCGGCAATCATGGCGAGACTTCCTATCGTTTCCAAAAAGGGCCGATCTTCGGCCATTTCGTTCTTGCCGATGAGATCAATCGCGCAACGCCGAAGACACAAAGCGCGCTGCTCGAGGCGATGCAGGAGAAGACGGTCACCGTCGGAGCGGAAACGCACCGGCTGCCGAAGCCCTTCTTCGTTCTGGCGACGCAAAACCCGCTTGAGCAGGAAGGAACCTATCCGCTTCCGGAAGCGCAGCTGGACCGCTTTCTTTTGAAAATACACGTGTCCTATCCCAGCAAGTCCGAGCTGAAAGAGATCATACTCCGCACGACAGCTTCGATCGCCGAGCAACCCGCGCGTGTGGCGGACGGCGCTATACTGCTGGAGATGCAGCAGGGCATTAAAGATATTCTGGTGGCTGACGATGTGATTGACTACGCGGTTCAACTGCTGATGAATACACACCCGGATGAAGAATCCGCCCCTGAACCGGTCAAAACATATGTTCGCTTCGGATCGGGCCCGAGAGGACTTCAGGCTATCATAGCCGTATCCAAAGTACGAGCGCTGCTCGCAGGAAGATTCCATGTTTCCAGGCAGGACATCGCGATAGTTGCCTACCCTGCTTTAAGACACAGGCTGTTTCTCAATTTCGAGGGACAGGCCATGGGCGTCTCAGCCGATTCGATTATTCGTTCCGTTGTGGAAGGAATGGGCGTGCTGCGATGAGCGGCACCAACCTTGTAAACGCTAATCTCCTCCAGCGGTTGGAGCAGCTTAGCGTCGCAGCCAAAAGCCGCATCCGCGGAACGATGCAGGGCAAACGACGTTCCCGCGGCATGGGCTCGTCATTGGATTTCGCCGACTATCGGCTGTACAGTCCTGGGGATGATATTCGACAGCTGGACTGGAACGCCTATGGCCGGACGGGAAAGCCGTTCATCAAGCTGTTTTTGGATGAGCAGGAGCTCCAGGTTCATGTGTGGGTCGATGCCTCCAAATCGATGGATTTCGGCGGCCCCTCGCAAGATTTTGACACTCCGTTGAATAAGTTTGCATACGCCCGGCAGCTTGCGGCATGCATCGGTTACATCGCCTTGAACCGATACGACCGTTTGAACGCAGCCGCTTTTACAGACGCTGTAACCGGCAAGCTTCCCCCCTTAAGGGGAAAAGGAAGCGCTCCCCGCCTGTTCGATTTTTGGTCTGCGGCAGTGCCTGGGGGGCAAGGGGATATCGGGGCTGTGTTCCGCCATCCGGCGAACCTGCCGAAGCTGCCCGGCATGACTTGGCTGCTCTCTGACTTCCTGTATTCCTCAGGAGTGGAGGAGGCGCTGACCTACCTGCTTGCGGCGAGGCAGGAGGTCGTCGTCTTGCATATTCTTTCTCCGGAAGAGGTAGATCCATCGCTAAGCGGAGAGCTGAAGCTGATCGACAGCGAATCCGGTTCCGCCAAGGAGGTGGCGATGAGCGGCAGGGTGCTGCAAGCTTACCGATCCGTTTTGGAGCAATATACCGGCTCGCTGCAGCGGTTTTGCTATGAGCGCGGCATCGCCTATATCCGCTGTGTGACAAGCATTCCTCCGGCGGATCTTCTGCAGGGGCAGCTTCGCCTTGCCGGGGTGCTCCGCTAAACAGGCATTTTGTTTTCCAAGATACAACAAAGGAGGTGTACCCGCATGCATTTCGCATCGATCGGCAGCTTATGGCTCTCTTTATCGCTGCCGCTTATCGTGCTGCTCTACCTGCTGAAGCGCCGTTACATCGATACGGAGGTATCGAGTCACCTCCTGTGGAGCCGCGTCCTGCAGGAGCAGGAGGCCAACAAGCCGTGGCAGCGGCTGCGTAAGCATCTCCTTCTTTTGCTGCAGCTCCTGGCTACGGCCTTGTTCGTGTTGGCGCTCTTGCAGCCATACTTGTCCCGGGCGCTTTCGGCAAAGGCCCATGTAGTCATCGTCCTGGATGCCTCCGCAAGCATGCAAGCTTCTGCGGAAGGGGGTACGCGCCTTGCAGCGGCGAAGGCGGAGATCCTCCGTTTTGCCGAAGAAGAAGCGCAGGGCAGCAGCTTTACGCTGCTTGCGATCAGAGAACAGCCGGAGCTTCTTCTTCAGCAGCAAAGCGGGCTGGACGGTTTGAAAAGTGCGCTGGATCATATGTCGGTTCATTTCGGCCATGCAGCCTATAAAGAAACGTTATCCCTGGCTTCAGCTCTCACCCGTGAGGATCCGAACTCCGAGGTTCGGCTATTTACAGACGGACAATGGACGGAATCAGCCTCCGGCCTTGATTTTCGCGTGCCTGTAACCGTTACCCGCATTCCTGCGGCCTCAATAGATACAAATGTAAGCATCTTGCAATTTGGAGTCAAAGCCGACCCGAACAAGTCTAAACTTGCAGCGGCTGCGTCTGTAAAAAATTGGGGCGAACTACCTGCAGCTTTCGATGCCGTGCTGTATGCGGACCAGACTGCTGTGGAAGTGAGAAAGGTCAATTTGCAGCCCGGCGAGCAACAAACATTATTTTTCGACGAGCTTGCCCCGTCTTCCGTTTATAAGCTTCTGATTGAAGCGCAGGACAGCCTGAGCGAAGACAACTCCGCTTATGGGTTTTCATCCGATACGGGCAGCAAACGGGCTCTCCTGGTAAGTGAAGGCAATCTGTTCTTGGAAAAAGCGCTGGGCATCGCTAAGGTGGAGGTGCTGAAAATACAGCGCGGCGAAGGGGGGGCGTACGCTGCTCCCTCCGGCACGGAACCTGATTTCGTGGTGCTTGACGGTGTGGAGCCTGCACAGCTTGAAGGTCCGGCTTGGCAGCGGCTCCTGCTTGGCAAGCCGCTTTGGATCTTTGCTGGCGGGGAAGGCTCGGGAAGCGGGATACAGGTAAGTTCTCCTCCGTATGAGGTGGCAGATCACCCTGTTACTCGTTATATCCGTTTACAAGACAGTCTCATAGCTTCCGCTCATACGCAGAAGGGTATGGATTGGGGGAAAGCGATTGTTACAGCGGATCAGGTGCCTCTGGTCTACGCAGGCACGGTGGCGGGGAAACCTCGGCTGTTTTTTGCTTTTCAACTGCAGCAGTCTGATTTGCCGCTTCGCGCGGAGTTTCCGGTACTGGTGCAAAATGCCGTAAGCTGGCTGGCGGGAAATCAAGCGCAGCATCTGGGCCGGGCAATAGCCGGGGAGAACATAGAAATCCAGCTCGCACCCGAAGTGGTCCAAGCATCATGGTTACCTGTCGATCCTGCCGGAGGCGTACTGCCCGCCGATCAAAACCAAAGCCAACTCACCGCATTGCAGAAAGTTCCGGCTGCACCGGGATTATATACTTTCGAAGAAAAGGATCAACAAGGAACCGTCATCCAAAGCAGATGGATGGAAGTGTCGATGGACGCACGGGAAGCAAATATTAACCGGCAATCGGAGCTTGGCTTTAAATCAGTCGGCGGCGAACCGGCGGCATCCGCAGACAGAGCCTCCGACCAGCAAGCAGAATCCGCCGCGTCTGCTTTAACGCTTGCTCCTTGGATCGCTGCTTTATTGATACTGCTCCTGCTTACGGAATGGGAGGTGTACCGGCGTGGGTATTCAGTTTAGCCATCCTTGGCTGCTCCTGCTTCTCGTTCCGCTTACGTTCTACGGCTATTGGCTATGGCGGAAAACTCCGCGTCTGCGCGGCGTGCGAAAGCATGCGGCGGCAGCGCTGCGCTTCAGTATTTTACTGCTGCTTATCTTGTCCCTGGCCGGTACGCAGTGGTTTCTATTATCTGAGCGCAAAAGCATTGTGTTTGCCGCCGACCGGTCCGATAGCATCAAGGCAGACAGCCGCATTCAAGAATGGGTTCGGCAGGCGGCCGCGAGCCGCTCCGAAGAGGACCAGACGGGCGTCATCTCCTTCGGTTTGGAAGCAGCGCTCGAAAAGCCCGTTGACTCCCGCGAGCTCACCGGCTTTACCTTCGCCTCCAAAACGAATCCGCAGTTTACGAACCTGGCCGGGGCGCTTCAGCTTTCCTCTGCCATATTGCCGCGGGATACGGAAAATCGTGTGGTTCTGATCACTGACGGAGAGGAAAATACGGGGGATGCTTTACGCCAAGGCAAGCTGCTTAAAGATATGGGGATACCTGTGGACATTCTAGCCTTACCTTCCAAAGAGAGTAAGGACGCAGCGCTGGAAGCGATCCGTGTGCCGGAAATTCTCTATCAGGCGGAAGCTTACAGCATTGAAGTGATTCTTCGTGCGACCGCCGCGGGGGCTGCCGAATTAAGAGTGTATGAAGATCGGCAGGAAATTACCCAGCAGCAGGTCATGCTTGAAAAAGGCGAGAACCGTTTTGCAATCCAGACTTTGGCTAGAGAGCCCGGACTACACCGGTACCGTGCGGAAATATATATGTCCGGAGACGAACAAGCCGCAAATAATGTCGCTTACTCCATAAGCCGAGTGCAGGGCCCGGCTAAGGTGCTGATCGTGGAGGGACAACCCGGAATTTCCAAGAACATTGAATCGGTGCTCCAGTCTGCTCTGATCCCGTTTGATGTAACGGCGCCGGAGCTGTTGTCCGACGATTTCATGACCTATACGGAATATGAGAGCATCCTGCTGAATAATGTATCCGCCACGCGTATTTCAAACAAGCAGATGGAAATGATCGAGCAGGCGGTACTCGATTACGGCATCGGTTTAGTTATGTTCGGTGGCGAGGACAGCTTCGGATTAGGCGGGTATTTCAAAACGCCGGTCGAACGCGCGCTGCCGGTCTATATGGATCTTCGCGGCAAAAGAGAGATTCCGTCGCTCGGGCTTGTGCTCGTCATTGATAAATCCGGCAGCATGGAGGGGGAAAAAATACAACTGGCGCAGGAAGCGGCCTCGCGTTCCGTTGATCTGATGCGCGAGAAAGATACGCTCGGCGTTCTGGGCTTTGATTCTTCGCCGGTCTGGTTTGTTGAACCCCGAAAGCTGACCGACCGCGAAGAGATTATTAAGAAAATCAACTCCATACCCGCAGACGGCGGTACGGAAATTTATACGGCTGTGGAACAGGCCTATGAAAAATTAGCGGGTGTCGATGCCCGGCGCAAGCATATCATTTTGTTGACCGACGGACAATCGGCTGCCGCCCAAAGCTACCAAACGCTCACGGAAGGCATGCAGAAAAATAACATTACGATGTCGACGGTAGCGATCGGAACCGATGCCGATCAGGCGCTGCTGAAGCAGCTTGCCGATCAGGCAAAAGGGCGCTTCTATGCAGCGGTTGACCAGTCCACCATTCCGGCTATCTTCAGCCGGGAGGCGGTTCTCATCTCCAGAACCTACATTGTAAATCAGCCTTTTGTTCCTGCCTTCACGCAGGGAGCCGACTGGATCGAGCTATTCGCCGGAGGGCTTCCCAAGCTTAACGGATACATTGCCGCTACTCCGAAGGAAACCGCTGAAGTGAATGTGTCCAGCCCGGAGCCTGACCCGGTTTTAGCCAGATGGCAGTATGGAGCCGGTCGTTCCGTCGCCTGGACGAGCGATGTGACCGGCAAGTGGTCGAGCGAGTGGGTTTCGTGGTCCGGCTTTCCACGATTTCTAACCCAAATGATCAAATGGACGTTCCCGCAATTTCACGCTTCTCCTCTGCAGTTGACCAGCCATTTGGAGGGCGATGAAGTCGTATTGGACGTTAAAAGCAGTGATGCGCGCTTTCAAGGGGATCTGCAGGCTGTAATTACGGATGAGTCCCTGCAGACTAAAGAGGTGTTTTTCACGGCTGCGGCGCCCGGTGAATATTCCGCTCGTCTGCCTGTCGAACAACCTGGCGTTTATATGGCCAGAACAGATGTTTTGAAGCCTGGTGCGGATGGAGAGAAGGGCGCGATCGTCGGGAGCGTTACTTCCGGTTTTGTCATCCCTTATTCGCCGGAATATCGGATTGAGGGTGACGATGGCCTCGCAAAGCTGGAGCAGGTTGCCAAGCTGACGGGCGGACGAATGCTTTCCTTTGAGCGTCCGGAGGAGGCGTTTGCCTTCCCGGCACACGCTAAAAAGCAGCTGACCGATTTAAGCCCTTATCTGCTTCTATTGACTCTCATTCTATTTCTAATGGACATTGCCGTCAGAAGAATAAGCATACCTTGGACTTCTCTCATGTCCAGAGTCACGGTTCTCTCGGGAAAAAGGCGAACTGTGAAGGAACCTTCCGTTCCGTTAGACGACCGGTTTGAACGGCTCCTGCAGCGCAAGGAACAAACCGGAAATCGAATCGGCCGATCGGAGAGACAGTCCGCCGAAGGCATTTCAGAGACCGCAGCAAGAGCTGCACGGAAAACGGCATTCGGGTTCCAATCGCAGGCTCAACCGTCAGAAGCGCTTTCAAGCCCCGCCGCTGAATTGAAGGAAGAATCCGGCGCCCGGTCTTCGTCGCAGGACCAGAAAGATGCCATGAGCCGACTGCTCGCCGCCAAGCGCCGAACCCGCAAATAGCGCGGGTATGCGCTTGGCAGGCACTAGTAATTTTCCGCATTGTAAGATAAACTAGATGCAGAACAATGTCGAACAAAGCGTGTGGGTTTCTATTTGCGATTATGGACGAGGAGGGAAGCGGGATGTCTAAAAATAACTACTCCATCGGGGTCGTTCTTATTGTCATTGCGGTAGTTCTGCTTCTCGGGAAGCTGGGGATTTTTCATTTCTTGGGCTCACTGTTATGGCCCTTGTTTGTTTTGGCTCCGGGCATCTTATTTCATTTATTGTATTTTAACCGCGTCCTGCCTTCCGGAGTTCTAGTGCCGGGAGGGATTTTGGTTACGTATTCGCTGATGTTTTTCTACTGTAATGTGTTCGGATGGGCATCCATGGGCTATTTGTGGCCCGGCTTTATTTTGGGTGTCGCAATCGGTTTGTATGAGTTTTATCTGTTTGACCGAAACAGCGGTCGCGGCGTTCAGCTTGCCGCTATTATTCTAGGAATCATCTCGGCGGTCTTCTTCGGAATGACTATTCTGTTCAAGCTTGGCATCTATTTGGTTGCTTTAATCTTGGTTCTCGCGGGAGTTTGGATGATTATGAGGAAGCCAAGGGCCTGGTAGATCGTGTAAAGTTTTGGTGAACATTTGTGTATTTCTTGCTTTTTGCCGCAGGAAGACGTATAATACACATAAATGTCAAGCGTCGGCGCTTATGTCCGACGCTTGTTTTATGAACAGACTGAGAGAGAGAATAACCATCATATCGATAGAGAGGGTTTGAAATTATGCACGCAAGAGACAAGATTCGCAATATTGCCATCATCGCGCACGTAGACCACGGGAAAACCACATTGGTCGATAAGCTCCTTCAGCAATCCGGCGCATTCCGCGAGAACGAAGCCATCCAGGAAAGAGCGATGGACTCCAACGACCTGGAGAGAGAGCGCGGCATTACCATTTTGGCGAAAAATACAGCCATTCACTACAAAGACTTTTTGATCAACATTGTCGATACGCCGGGACACGCCGATTTTGGCGGAGAAGTGGAACGTATTATGAAGATGGTTGACGGTGTGCTGCTCGTCGTCGACGCTTTTGAAGGCACTATGCCGCAAACGAAGTTCGTGCTTCGCAAGGCACTGGAGCAAAATCTGACTCCTGTAGTCGTTGTCAACAAAATCGACCGTCCGAACGCCCGTCCTGCCGAGGTCGTCGATGAAGTGCTGGATCTGTTTATCGAGTTGGGCGCGAATGACGATCAGCTCGAATTCCCGGTCGTTTACGCTTCCGCTCTTCAAGGCACGTCGAGCTTGGATGCCGATCAACAGGACAGCAACATGCAGGCATTGTACGATACGATCGTCGGCCATATTCCATCTCCGACGGAAAGCACGGAAGAGCCTCTGCAATTTCTTGTGACATTGATGGACTACAATGAATACCTGGGCAGAATTGGGGTAGGCCGCGTGAACCGCGGTAAAATCCGCCAAGGGCAGCCGGTTGCCGTAATGACTCGCGAAGGTGGCATGAAGCAAGCGAGAATCGAGAAGCTGTTCGGCTTCCAGGGGCTGAAGCGGGTTGAAATCGAAGAGGCGGGAGCAGGAGACATCGTCGCGATTTCCGGCATTAAAGAGATCAATATCGGCGAAACGGTGGCCGATCCGGCTAATCCTGAGGCGCTTCCGGTATTGAAAATCGATGAGCCCACCCTGCAGATGACGTTCCTGGTCAACAACAGTCCGTTTGCCGGCAGAGAAGGCAAATGGGTTACCTCGCGCAAACTGCGTGAGCGCCTGTACAAAGAATTGGAAACCGACGTGAGCTTGCGCGTGGAAGACACCGACAGCCCGGATGCGTTTATCGTTTCCGGCCGCGGCGAGCTTCACTTAGGGATTTTGATCGAAAATATGCGTCGTGAAGGCTTCGAGATGCAAGTATCCAAGCCCGAAGTTATTATCCGTGAGATCGACGGTCAGAAAAGTGAGCCGATCGAGCGCTTGATCATTGACGTTCCCGAAGACAGCATGGGCGCTGTCATGGAAAGCCTGGGAACCCGTAAAGCGGAGATGGTCAACATGATCAACAACGGCAGCGGGAACGTGCGCTTGGAGTTCTTGATTCCGGCGCGGGGCCTCATCGGATACCGTACGCATTTCCTTACGCTGACTCGCGGCTACGGGATTATGAACCATGCCTTCGACAGCTACGGTCCTTACCAGGGAGCCGGTGTCGGCGGTCGCCATGAGGGTGTTCTCGTATCCAGCGAAACCGGCGTTTCCACCTTGTACGGCATGCTTTCCGTCGAAGACCGCGGTGTTCTTTTCATGCAGCCGGGGACTGAGGTATATGAAGGAATGATCGTCGGCGAGCACAATCGCGATAACGACATTATCGTCAACATTTGCAAGGAAAAGCAGCTGACGAACGTTCGGTCCGCAACGAAAGAAGATACGGTGAAGATGAAGACGCCTCGCCTTTATTCATTGGAACAGGCTCTGGAATATTTGAATGATGACGAGTACTGTGAAATTACGCCGAAGTCGGTTCGCTTGCGGAAGAAGATTCTGAACAAGAGCGAGCGCGAGCGTGCGGAGAAGCACCGCAAGATGTCCGAAGCTGGCGTTTAATAAAAATGGCATCGATCGGATCGGGAAGCTCGGGTCCGCATCGAAGAAATAGGAGGGAGATGCGGACGAGTAAAACGGAAGCATTTCCCTTTCCCTGTATGCTCTACATCGATGGAGGTGGGTTACGATGTTAAACGACTGGTTCCGTGAGCATCTGGTTATCACTTATTTGATCATCTTTGTGTTTGTCGCCTATGTTTATAACAAAGTGTTTCGCACTCAGCGGCTGCCCATTTTGAAAACGATTGTTGTTTATATCATAATGGGGATCGGTTCTTTCCTGCTGATGATTTTCCAGGTAGATGCGAAGCTTCCGATCATTCCCAGCTTGGCGGTTGCCGTCTTTTTGATGCTGCTTGTCCGCGTTCGATATTTTGTTGAAAAGCGGCGCGGGCCGAAATCGGACTGAGCAAGTAACGGAATGCGAGGGGATCGGGAGAATGAGATACTGGTTAACGCCTGTCGTACATAGAGCGCCTTTACGCCTGAGCGGTGCAAGAATCAGTTGTCCGCCATCCGCTGAGCTTGATTCGTTCCGCTTATTATTACAGGGAGCGCATTCCATGCTTCTTCCGATGTTTAAGGCGAGCCTTTTGCTTAGCGATGAGGAGAACGACGTTTGCGGTATAGATAATCAGGAACTTAATTGGGAGTCCGGCGAAGATCTTATTTTTGACGGCGGTCCTTTTCTCCTATCTCACTGTGGCGAGTCGTTTCTGGAACATCTTTTGCCGACGAAAGAAGCAGGTTCCTTACTGGCCGGGGTGAAGAACGCCCACTCTGGGGATTTCTCGGATGGACAGCAATACTGGCTGGAACAAATGCTTTGTTGGCTGGAGAACGGCTGGCAGGTCATCTTACTGAGGGAGGACGGCGCAAAAGCATGACATTACAAGACGCGTTATTTAATTGGCTGCAGATCAAGCTTGTCGCGGATGGAAGACCTGACGATCAGGCTGCAAAAGAAACTTGCGATTTCTTTGAGCAAATTTTGAAGGAGGATCACCTTCTGGAAAGCTTTGGCGTTGTTCTGGCGGATGAAACCATGTATCATGTCGAGTACAAGAAGGAAGGCAAAAGCAAAAAGCAATTGTTCGATCGCGAGCTTGCCGACAAACTGCTGGAGGATATTCTCTCCAATCCGAAATATAATCAGTAAGATCAAACCGACTTGGAACATAACTTGAGCCGATTCACGATAAACTACAATATATTCGTTCCCAAAGCGTGTGGCTCTGTGAGCTGAGAATGGGAATTTCGAATGGATACATACCGGTGGATGCTCTTCATTACCTATGGTATACTAAAGACAGCATTATCAATCCTAACTAAGCATCAAGTAACAGTCTGCCAGAAAACACTTAGGAGGCACAAAGGTCATGGCCGAACTCATCACAGCTCTTCCGGAACAATTGTTCTCGGATCTGCAGAAAGAAAAATTTCTGCTGCTCAACACTATTGATTTTGAATCTGGTTCCCCTAGTGTGAACGCAATTTCGTGGGTATATGCGAAAGACCCCGAAACCATTCGTTTCGCTCTCGATTCACGCTCCCGCGTCGTCTCGAACATTCGACAACAACCGTCGATCACCTTAAGCTATGTAGGCGCCGGCTCCGTTCATGCGATATACGGCTCTGCCTCAGTGTTGACGGATGCGCTTGAAGGCGTTCCCTTTAAACTGACCTGTATCGATGTAAAGATTGAAGCGGTAAGAGATGCTATGTTCTACGGCGCTCGTATCTCTGTTGAGCCGGAATATGAGAAAACTTACGACAAACGTGCGGCTGAAAAGCTGGACGGGCAAGTTTTTAACGCGATGAAAAAAGCCTAGGCAGCGAATGCTGTCAGGCTTTTTATTGTTAAATGAACATTAACGGGTTTGATTGCCGAGCTGTTGAGCATCTTGCGGTGCCGGCTCCTGCGGAGCGTTATTGATATCCCGCGGAAGCTGCGGCATAACGCGTCCGATAATATCGGCCATTTGTTCGGCAAATCCTGTCACCGGACGTCCGTTGCGAATGTTGTCGCGGATATCCCGCAGTCGTTCATCCAAATCCATATCGGCAGTTACAATCGCATTGACGCCATCGGGATCCTTTCGAAGAGCCTCGGCAACGGAATATTTGACCGTGCCGATTTTCGCGCGATCCAAATCCGGGCTTACGTTAATCCCGACTACAGCCGTATTGCCGACAACGACGCAATGCGCGCTTTCCACCCGGGGAATGCTGGCGGCCAGCTTTTCCAAACGATCGGCTACGGCAGCGGGCTCCTGGAGATTCTGCTTGGGCGGAGCGATTTGTTGAACTTTCACCATATTCTGGTTTTGATTCTGAGAGGAGTAGGCTCCATTCCGAGGCGATTGGCTACAGCCGCCCAGAAAGGATATGCACAATAAAAGCGCGATGATTAGTTTCACAAGAACCGTTCCTTTCTTTTCCTCAATCTTGCGTTTATTTTGCCCGACGAAGCTATTTACTATGTATAAGCTTTTGATCTAACGCCAAATCCGGGAGGGAACTCAGATGAAAAAAATTTACGTGCTGGATACCAATGTACTGCTTCAAGACCCGAATGCGTTATTTGCTTTTGAAGATAATGAAGTGGTCATACCCGCTGTGGTGCTGGAAGAAATTGATTCGAAAAAACGAAACGCGGATGAATTGGGCAGAAATGCGCGCCATGTATCCCGGCTGCTGGATGGGCTGCGTACGAAAGGGACGCTTTCCGAGGGGATCGCTTTGGAGGGCGGAGGCAGAGTGAAGGTAGAGTTGAATCATAAGAGCTTTGCCAAGCTGCATGAGGTATTCTCAGAGCTGACGAATGATAACCGAATCCTCGCGGTAGCTTTAAACTACCACTTGGAGGAGCAAGAGAAGGATTTACAGAAACCGGTAGTGATTGTCAGTAAGGATACGCTCGTGCGGATAAAGGCCGATGTAATGGGTCTTACCGCCCAGGATTATTTGACCGACCGAATCGTGCTGCAAAGCGATATGTACACCGGTTACCTCACTTTGCATGTCCACCCTTCGGTCATCGATGAGTTTTACACCTACCGTTTTTTAAACATTCAATCTCTCAATTTAGGGTTCGCTCTTCAACCGCATGAATTTGTGATTTTGCGCGACGAATTGGGGACGTCCAAATCCGCTCTGCTTAAAGTGAATGCCGAAGGTCAAAAGCTCGAGCCGCTCTATATCAGCAACGAGCCGATTTGGGGAATAGCAGCGCGTAATGCCCAACAGCGTATGGCTTTGGAATTGCTGCTTAATGACGATATCCCGCTTGTTACGCTGACGGGGAAAGCGGGGACCGGTAAGACACTGCTGACTTTGGCTGCGGGGCTGATGAAGATCGAGGATGAGCACAAATATAAAAAGCTGCTGATTGCCCGCCCGGTCGTGCCCATGGGGAAAGACATCGGTTATTTGCCAGGGGAAAAGGACGAAAAGCTTCGCCCTTGGATGCAGCCGATTTATGACAATCTGGAATATTTATTCGATACGAAAAAGCCGGGCGATATCGATAAAATTCTTGCGGGTCTTGGAAGCATTCAAGTGGAAGCACTCACATATATACGCGGACGTTCGATCCCGGGCCAATTTATTATTATTGACGAAGCGCAAAACTTATCCAAGCATGAAGTGAAAACGATCGTTTCGCGTGTCGGGGAGGGCAGCAAGATCGTTCTGCTCGGCGATCCGGAACAAATCGACCACCCTTATCTGGATGCTTCGAGCAATGGGCTGACGTATGTTGTGGAGCGCTTCAAGCAGGAACAGATCAGCGGGCACATTACGTTGGAACGCGGCGAACGCTCGCATCTCGCACAGCTTGCTGCGGATTTGTTATAAATAAAAGAACGTCCCTAATCCTCGTATGATGGAATAGGGACGTTCTTCGTCATTGATTTCATTAACGCCGATAGCAGCGCGGCTAGCTGACAAACTCGACGGCGCACTTGTAAGCTTTGGCGATGCCGGTCATTAATTCGTCCAGCTGGCGATCCGCGGCATAATAGTCTTCCCCGTTTTCTGCGAATCGTGCCAGCAAATGCTCTTGCATTTGCAGCACTGCCTGGGCTCGCTCTGCGCCCGCAGCATCAGGTGTAAAGCGGAAAATACGTACGAGCTTGTTGTACAAGTAGCTGTTTTCGGCCCGGCTTACGAAGCCGTAGTCGGTGAACAGGTCGGTTACGACAGCGCCTTCGGGGAGGAGCAGAAGCTCCATTTTTTCCGTTGCGATTTTATAATGCTCCATAATGGTCAGGACGGCTTCGTATTCTTGCTCGGTGTTGACGATGAGCATTTCTTTCTCCCGGTCAAACAGCTGAACCTTTGCTGCAAGAGCTTTGACGATTTGGGCGTAGAACCCGGGAAGCTTGCCGTCCGGTATATCCATAAGCAGTGCTATTTTGATTTTCATCGCTAGTTCCTCGCATCATTTCATAGTAAGTATTTCCTATTATCTCTAATTAAAGGGTTGATTGCAAGCTGTCAATCCGTGCCGGCTAAAACGACAGCTTGAGCTTAACCACAAGTTTTCCGGCTTCCGTTCGCACACTGTTCACTTCAAGAAATGATGCTGCCTTTTTCGGATAGAAGCCCAGCTTGAATTCCTGTTCCAATACGGTTATTGTCGTATCCGGCAATTGATATTTGTTAAAAGTAAGCCGGTCTACTTTAAAGCGTACCTCATTAGCATCAAAGTGCTCGAAGAGCTTAAAATTACCCGCAATATCGATTTGCAATGGGTCTTTCTTCCCTGATGCCGTTACTTTTCCATCCATAAATGTAAACACTAGCGATTGCAGCAAGGGATCTTTGCTCCCGAGAAAATCGTTTAATTCCTTATCCGTCAATTGCAATGCAGCATTCAAACCGTTAATCGAAACATTTTTCCCGCCATCCTTGGATAACAGCTCGGGCAGATCGTGGAATGCTTTGGAGAGCCCTTGGAAATATTGCCGGAACAGCGGCTTTCCTTCATTTTCCCACTGGTCGTTTAAGCTTTTGATTTGCTCTTTAAGCATCTTCGCCTGCGCGCTTACGGCAAGCTGCTGATCAAGCTCCGCCTGCAGGGCAACGAGGCGTTCCCGCTGTTTTAAATAGTTTTCTTTTGTCGCCTGCAGCTTTTGCCGCGACGATTCCAGTTCGCTCTTTAGATCCTTCAATTGTTCAAACGAAGCTGTAAAAGCAGTCAAAGCCCGTTGATCGTTTTGAATGATCATGCTTAAGTATTCGAAGGTTTTCCATACGTCGGAAAAAGACCTCAATGAAAAAAGCAGCAGCCAGATGGAATCTCGCTCTCCGGTGTAGTAGGCTCTAAGAACTTTTCCCGCGTGCTTCCTGGTTTCTTGAACCTTGCCGTCCTGGAGTTCGATTTCCTTTTCGGTGCTGATTATTTGACCCGCGATCTGCTCGTCCTGCTCGTTAAGCCTTTCCAGCTCGAGGTCGATTTCATAAATCGTCAGTCCTTTTTGGAGAAGCTCCTGGGCTTCCTGGTTGGCTGCGCTCTCTTCGGCTGCGGCAGTTTGCGCCAGTGGCAGAAGACAGATGATCATGGCGAACGCGGCCAGGCATCCAATGATACGGTTCTTCATCCAACTCTCTCTCCCCCTCCTTTCAGATTACCATATTTCTATTAATAAAAGCATAAAAAAAGACTTACCTCTCAAAGAGAAGTAAGTATCGCGGCTTACGGCTTAGCCTTCGATCTCAGCGCCTTTAACACTTCGTCAAAAGACTTGATATTTTTGGGGACTTCCTTCACAAACGCAGGCGTTTGATTCACACTATTCATCGCTTGATGCAGCGTGATATGATTCGTTGTCACATTACCGTTCCCGGCCGTCAAAGAAAAGCTGACATCCATCAATTGGTCACGAATAAAGCCTTGATCGTCAATAGCCACACTGAGTTTTCCAGGCGCTTTGATTTCCAGTGGTTTCCAGACTTCCGTTTTAAATTTCTCCGCTTGATCCGCTGGAACCAATCCGTTTGTTTGAAGCGTCTTGATCATCTCCGGCAGCTTGTTTTGAACAAGAGCTGAAATTTCTTTCGCGTTCTTTTCCGTGATTTCGATGCTGATCGATTTCGCTTTGGCGCCGTCTTTTAGCTGCAGCGGTTCTTTAGCTTCTTCAAACCACTTCGGATCCGTTTCCGAGATGATGAGTGACACCAGGGCTGTTGAGACCTGCGCGGTGTTTTTCAGGCTGTCTGCGCTCAAAGGGCTCTTGCTGCTTGCGCTCATTTGCGCCAAATCCACTTCATAATACTCATCGGGCTTATTTATAGCTGGCATATTAAAATACAATTTGCTATCTTTAATGATGATCGGTAGGGCGATTCCGCTCGCGGCTCCTTTCGGAGTTACTTTGATATCCGCTTCGTACTGCACGGGTTCTGTGTTTACCGCCCCGTTCCATTCAATCTTGCCATCTCTTATTAGGGATAACAGACCGTTGGTCAGAGGATTTGCGGAGCTTACGATTTCATCGCTTAGTTTCAGGTCCGCACTGCCTTCAAATTGGTAAGATTTAACCTCCGTTTGTTTGCTTAGAGCTTGCTGAGCCGTCTCTTTAATTTTTTGATGATCGGTACAAGCCGTCAATGCGGTCACGGACAAGACTGTGACGAGCAGCAGGGATGACCATTTTTTAACCATTCAGGGTTGTCTCTCCTTCCATAGCCATTCTCTATTATATCTATTCTTTTTCGGTTTGTCTTTAAGCAAAGAATATACAATTGTTGGAACAGGGGGAAGCAGATCTTGGAACAAAAATTAGGATACCCGCAGGTGGTTGCCGCACTATTGGAAAAGATGCGGCAGCATCCTCTTCGATGCATACCGTTTCGGGATTATATGGAGATTTGCTTATACCATGAGCCGCATGGCTACTATCGGAATGATAAACCGAAGCTTGGTAAAGAGGGTGACTTCTATACCAGCGCATCGATCGGTTCGCTGATGGGAGAGATTCTGGGCAGCTATGCGGCGAAGCAGTGGAGAAAGGAGCCCTGCCCGCCGGGCTGCCTCGGCTTGACGGAGTGGGGAGGGGGCGATGGCAAGCTCGCGGCCGCTATTCTGGGTGAGCTCGAGCTTTGTGCCCCGGAGCTTTATGGGCATTTAACGTATACGATAATCGAGTCGAGCGGCTATCATCGAAGACTTCAGCGCGAAACGCTGCAGGCGCATTCGCTAAAGCTCCGTTTTGCAACGGAGGAGGAGTGGTTTGCCGAGACTCCGCATCCAGGCGAAATCGTGCTGGCCAACGAGTTGCTGGACGCTTTCCCCGTTCACCGCATCAGGCGCTCGGGAAGCGGGCTGCAAGAGAACTATGTAAGCTGGAATGATACCGAACAGTCTTTTCAAGAAGAATGGTTTCCCGTACAAGGGGGCCCTATCGTGGCATACATCGAACGGCAGGATATTCAACTGGCGGATGGACAAATGGCGGAAATCAACCTGGCTGCGGATGAATGGATGATGCGGGTAGGGCAGCGTCTCGCGGACGGTCAGCTTATTGTCATCGACTACGGAGATCGTGCCGAAGAACTATACGGTTCTCATCGAATGAAGGGCACGCTTCTATGTTACCGTCAGCATCAAGCTTATGATAATCCGTATGTGCATCAAGGCGGACAGGATATCACGTCGCATGTTAATTTTACGGCTTGCATGTCTGCAGGTTTGAAAGGCGGCTTCGAGGATGCGCGATTGCAGACGCAGAGGGAATTTTTGGTCGAGCAGGGGATACTGCAGCGGCTTCAGGATCATGCAGACCCTAATCCGTTCAGCGAAGCCGCCCGCAAAAATAGAGCGATCAGGCAGTTGCTGCTCAGCGACCAGATGAGCGAGCTGTTCAAAGTACTCGTTCTCATGAAAAAAAGGTGATCCCGCCATGCGCGAGGACCACCTTTTGTTTTGTTAGCTTTACAGGGGCATTTTGAAGAAGGACCAGTATGTGAAGCCGCTAAATGAAACGATCATATATCCCCAGAACAGCAGTATGTAGGTGCGCTCTGACAAACGCATATAGCCCAGAAGGACGAATACGGCTGTTTGGAAAAAGAAAATCAGAGACATCGGAATCATGTCTCCGGCTAAGCTCATGAGAGCAATAACAAGCGTCCAAAATCCAAGAACCCGAAACATGCGATCCATAATGGTGTATCCCCCTCTCTTACCGCGGTGCACTTTTTCTAAGTCACATTATACCTTTTGCATGAGACAGTGTAAACCGCCAAACGGTGACGAAATTAAAAACATTTCTAACCGATTCTAGCTTGCCCAATTTTACGTTCCCAAATTCTCCCCTACCGATGTATGAGCCTTAAAAAAAATGGCAATACCAAATAGTATGAAATAGATTCTATGAACTCTAGTATGGGCATAGAGATAATACTAATGGAGCGAATACCACGTATTTCTACTTGTACAAATGAATCTCTTTGATGGAGCCTGTACATTATGTTAGGAGGATTGCCAAATGTCAGCAATCAGACAAGACGCTTGGAGCGATGATGACGATTTAATTTTGGCTGAGATTACCCTACGCCACATCCGGGAGGGAAGCACACAGCTTTCCGCTTTTGAGGAAGTAGGGGAACGAATAGGCCGAACTGCGGCAGCTTGCGGGTTTCGCTGGAACAGCTTTGTTAGAAAAAAATATGAAGCAGCCATCCAAATTGCGAAGGCCCAGAGACAAAAACGGACGCAATTAAGGAAGCATGCTTCTGTCAGCGCGGTTTCAAGCACAGCGATGAACGTCTTGGAATCACCTGACCACGGAATGCAAAAGCAAGAGGCATTCAGTGAGGAAGCGCTCTCCATCGATGCCGTAATTCGCTTTCTTCGTCAATGGAAGAATACGTATCAGGATATGAGCAGGCACTTTAAAAGTATGGAGAAAGAGTTGCAGGAACGAGAGGACGAGCTGGAGAAGCTGCGTAAGGACAATGACAAGTTGAATCGTCAGGTGAGCGAGGTCGAAACGGATTACCGGGTCGTAAACGACGACTATAAAGCGCTCATACAAATTATGGATCGCGCAAGAAAGATGGCTTTTTTGGTTGAAGAAGAGGATGAGAGCAAACCGCGATTCAAAATGGATGCGAACGGAAATTTGGAAAGAATCGACTAACGCGCTAGATAGATACGATCCCCGGCAAAAGGAACCTTTTGTTCGGGGATCTTTCCATTCTTGGAGAGCTTTTAGTGAGCCGAAGTGGTATAATTTTGGCGTACATTCGTATGGAAGGATCGATGGCACATGAATGTTGGCGTGTTAGGCGCAGGATCTCTGGGCCTTCTTTATACCTTCAAGCTTTCTGCAATATGCGGCGGGGTGGAGATCATTACCCGAACAAAGGCACAAGCTGAACAAATCCGGCGGCAGGGAATCACATTGGAAGGCGAAGCGTTGTCGGCCAGGGTCGCTGCAAGTGCCTACGAGGCTCGCGAACGGGCTCTATTCCAATTGGACTATCTTTTATTGACGGTCAAGCAGTTCGCTTTAGATGAAGCGTTAGTCGGCTATATAGATGAGCGGCTCACTCCTTCCGGACGGGTCATTTGCTTTCAGAACGGCGTGGGTCATGTGGAAAAGCTGCTGAGTAAGCTAAAGCCCGAGCAGGTCATGCTTGCCGTGACGACGGAAGGCGCCAAAAAAAGTTCAGAAGCGGCCGTAGCTCATACGGGCAGAGGCTTCACTTACTTAGGTCCATCTACCCCGCATCCCTTCGGGCAGGATTTTGCGGCGATGGAAAAAAATGCGGGCTCTATATTGGAAAAGGCAGGATTTTCCGTAATTTTGTCGAACCATATGGATAATCATGTTTGGAGCAAGCTGATCCTGAATTCGGTCATCAATCCTTTAACTGCGATTCTGCAAGTCCGCAACGGCGAGCTGCTCGAATCGTCTTCCGCGAAGAAAGTGATGGCGGCCTTGTACGAAGAGGGCAGAAGCGTGGCTAAAGCCAAAAAGATAGAGCTCCCGAGTGATTTATGGGAGACGATCTTAAGCGTTTGCGAGAAAACCGCAGCTAATCATTCCTCCATGCTGCAGGATCGGCTGCAGAGCAATCGAACAGAAATCGACTGGATCAATGGCAGCTTGCTGCGGATGGCGAATGAGGAAGGTTTGCAGCTTCCGGTCCATCTCACCATTTACCAATTGATTAAAGCGCTGGAAAACAAGTAGGTGAAGCAGGTTGAGCGCGTTAACTAACTTTTTGACAACTATATATGCTTTTTTGGCTTTGTTTCCTTTTCTTGCCTTTGCGCTTTTTTGGTTTCTCATCTATATTTTTCTCAAAGAAAAGAAAATAACGACCAGGCTTGCTATGGATATCACTACTTTTTTCTTAGTCGGCTCCGTGGCCCAGATGTGGGACCGCCTGTTTGCCGCATCCTTCGGGTTTTGGCTGATCATACTCGTCATATTAATCTCTTTCGGCTTGCTGGGGGGTTATCAGAACAGGATCAGGGGGAGCGCCAACCTGCTGAAGGTGACTCGGGTTGTGTGGAGATTCAGCTTCTTATTTTTATTTGCGATCTATTTTATTTTAGTTTTCAGCAATATTGTAAAATATTTTATTTTTAGTACATAATACTTATACGTAAAAAGGAGCCATTCACAATGACTGTTCACAATCTTATGGAGGATATTGTTAGGCAGTGCCTGAAGGACCTTGCTCAGAATCAAGAACAGCTGAAGCAGTTCGACGAGAAAATGCTGAGCGATATCGTGGCGATTACATTAAACAATCTTCCTCCGAAATACGTATCTACGGTCCAAGGGGAAGTGTTTGTTAAGACGCAGGTAAGACTGCAGGTCGAGCCGGATGTGTACCGGGAACTATCCTATGCAATCGAAAAAGTGCTGCATTCCTCAAGAAAAACAGGGTTCCAGGGGAACGAAGAGTAATTGCCGCCGATGACATTAATTTATCTATGGTTAATTAATGTCCATCAACCATATAAACATACTGCATATAATTTAAGGATGCTTGGGGAACGCCAAACCGCATCATCCTTATACGCAATCACTCTTGTCGGCGATTCCGATTCCTGTCGTAGCTTGTCGCCTATATTTAATGGAATTTCGCCGCCTCGGGAACGAGGCGGTTTTTTGCGATTCTAAGCGCCCACGGATCTCGCTGCCGTTTCCACTGGATCTGTTATCCCTTTCTCTCAGATACGAAGTTAGTGCTTCAACTTTGAAACACACCCCACACCTCTGAGTGTTGGGGATAGTATACTAAAGGACTGATTCTCAATACGAAAGAGTAGATTCTTTATCGGGATAAAATTTGTGTAAATAAAAAAAATACAGTTTTGACGATTAGCGTCAGGACGTGTACAATCAGAGAAGAATATTAACTGGCAATCATTTCAGGTTGTCCAGACATGGAGAGGCGGCCTCAAGCATGCAGTTGAAATCGTTAAAGTGGAGATCAAACCAGCCTTTGGCTGAAGATTACATAAACCGTGAAGCCCGGGTTAAAGAGTTCTATGATTATGACTACGGTAGCGAGAGCGACTGGATGGCCCGTGCCGACTGGCTTGGCCGCTCCGAAGCGCTGAAAGCGGACCGTCCGCAATTGGTCAATGCACTGCTTGTATACAATCGTCAAATCGGTAATACCCCGGAGGCTTTGCAATCCTTGGAGAAATTAAGAGATGAGCGGGCGCTAGCAGTGGTCGGCGGACAGCAGGCAGGACTGTTTGGCGGTCCTCTGCTGGTCATGTATAAGGCGGTCACCATCATCCAAACAGCCCGGGAATGGGAAGCGAAGCTGGGTCGTCCCGTTGTGCCGTTATTCTGGATCGCCGGGGAGGATCACGACTTTGATGAAGTGAATCACGTGAATTACTTATCGAACCAACTGCAAATCGAGAAAATCAAAATGGAACATCCAACGGGAAGGAGAACATCCGTTAGCAGGCTGGCTATTCAGCCGAAGGCATGGGAGGAAGCGTTGAGCCGGCTGGATGCTTCGCTCATGGATACGGAATTTAAACCTGAGCTGCTGTTAAAGCTGCGGAACATCTTGAACGAGTCGGAAACATTAAGCGATGCATTCGGAAAACTTCTAGCGATGTTGTTCGGCAAGTACGGACTCGTGCTGTTGGATTCGGACGACCCGGGACTCCGCCAAGTGGAATCTGCCATGTTCGAGCGGCTTGTGCTTGATAATGAACTGCTGGGTCAAGCTTTGGTGAAGGGACGCGAGCGTGTTGAGGCCTTCGGCTATCAAGCTCAGGCGGAGATTCAGGAACATGGCGCTAACCTTTTTGTATTTGAAGGGGGACAGCGTCTGCTGCTGCAGCGCGAGGGCGAGTTTTTTGCCGATAAAAAGAAAGAATTTGTATTCAGCAAGCAGCAGCTGTTGGATATGGCGTTCTCGGCTCCCGATCGGTTAAGCAACAATGTGATGACCCGTCCGCTTATGCAAGAATATTTGTTCCCGGTCCTGGGAACTGTGCTTGGTCCCGGTGAAATTGCCTACTGGGCCCTTACAAGGCAAGCGTTTCATGCTTTCGGGATGAAAATGCCGCTAATCGTTCCGCGTCTGGAGTTTACCCTTGTTGAGGGAACCGTTCAGAAGAATATGGCGAAATACGGCTTGACTCTGGAAGATGTGCTGTTCCGGTTTGAAGAAAAGAAACAGGAGTGGTTAAATCGGCAGGATACATTTGGGATCGCAGAAAAGTTTGCATCCGTTCGTGAAGGGTTTAAACAATCCTATCAACCTCTGGTGGAATCGCTTGCCGGAATCAATCCGGGGTTGAAGAAGCTGGGAGAAACGAACCTTGTCAAAATTATCGAGCAGATCGGATTCCTCGAATCCAAAGCAGAAGATGAGCATAAAACTCAGTTTGATTCCTCGCTCAGGCAGTTGGAAAGAATCCGTCTTACGATGATTCCATTAGCCAAACCGCAAGAAAGAGTGTACAATATCTGTGCCTACTTAAATCGGTACGGCGATGATTGGCTCAAAGCATTGGTTGAAACGCCGATTCAGGCGGATGGCATTCATAGAGTATATTACTTGTAAAGGGAGAATGTAAGATGACTGCTGACAAAAGCATTGTGACCGATATGGCGCTAGCGCCTGAAGGTCATTTGAAAATTGACTGGGTGAAGGCGCACATGCCGGTGTTGAACCGCATTCGTGAGCAATTCGAAAAAGAGCAGCCTTTTAAAGGGTTAAAGGTGACCATCTCTTTGCATCTGGAGGCCAAGACGGCTTATCTGGCTAAAGTAGTAAAAGCAGGCGGAGCCGAAGTGACGATCACTGGAAGTAATCCGCTTTCCACGCAAGATGATGTTTGCGCTGCTTTGGTGGAAGACGGTATTACCGTCTATGCGAAATATAATCCCAGTGCGAAAGAATACAAGGAATTGTTGATCAAATCTTTGGAAACGAAGCCCGATTTAATCATTGATGATGGGGGAGACCTCGTTTCTATCCTGCACTCCGAGCGGAAGGATCTGCTTGCGCAAGTTCGTGGCGGAGCCGAAGAAACAACGACTGGTATACTTCGTCTGAAGTCGATGGAGAAGGAAGGTCAATTGCAATTCCCGATGGTGGCGGTCAATGATGCTTTCTGTAAATACCTGTTCGACAACCGTTATGGTACCGGCCAATCCGTATTCGATGGAATTAACCGCACGACCAACCTGGTGGTAGCGGGCAAAACCGTTGTTGTCGCTGGCTACGGCTGGTGCGGCAAAGGCGTGGCTATGCGCGCTAAAGGCTTAGGAGCAAACGTAGTTGTAACGGAAATTGACGCTATTCGCGGCGTAGAGGCATACATGGATGGATTCGCCGTCATGCCAATGAGTGAAGCTGCCAAGGTCGGCGACTTTTTCGTCACTGTGACAGGCAACCGCGATGTGATCCGAGGTGAGCATTACAAGGTCATGAAGGATGGTGCGATCCTCTCTAACGCCGGACACTTCGATGTAGAAGTCAACAAACCGGAGCTAGAAGCGCAAGCTGTTTCCAAGCGTACGGTTCGCCGCAACATCGAGGAGTATCAGTTTGCGGACGGCCGCAAAATCTACCTGCTGGCTGAAGGGCGACTTGTGAATCTTGCTGCAGGCGACGGACACCCGGCGGAAATTATGGATATGACCTTTGCTCTGCAGGCGATGTCGCTGAAATACGTAAACGAACAGTATGAGAAGATTGGCAAGCAGGTTGTAAACGTCCCTTACGAACTCGACGAGCAAGTGGCCCGCTATAAGCTTGAGTCGCTCGGAATCGGCATTGATTCCCTAACTTCCGAGCAGCGCGCCTACCTGGACAGCTGGGCAGAACATTAAGAGCAGCTGTGACCGGCACTTCCAAACGATCAAGATTCCATCCCAATATGAAGACAACATCCCTTTCTGCTAATTCGGTAGATTGGGATGTTTTTTGTTGTATTGGACGAAGGATGAGTCCAGCCAGCAGGAACAATTGGAAAAAAAATTTCAGAAAGCTTGTTATTCCAGCAGGATTTCGTGTTGAGACAGCGAATTTATTTAAAGAAGTGGTGGAAAGTGGGATAAAGTGGAGGAGAAGGGGTGCAGAACGCTATGTTTATGGGAGAATACCAGCATAGCATAGACGAGAAAGGCCGAATGATAATCCCGGCCAAATTTCGCGAAGCCCTTGGCGAATCCTTTGTCATCACCCGCGGCTTGGATCAATGCTTGTTCGTCTATCCGAAATCGGAATGGGCGGTGCTCGAGCAAAAGCTGAAAGCATTGCCGCTAATGAAGTCCGATGCGCGAGCCTTCACCAGATTTTTCTTCTCCGGAGCTGCTGAATGCGAGCTTGATAAGCAAGGCCGAGCGAACATCCCCGGAACCCTGGTTGACCACGCAAAGCTTGAAAAAGATTGCGTCGTCATCGGTGTTTCTAACCGGGTAGAGATTTGGAGCAAGCAAATCTGGGAAAGCTATTTCAATGAATCCGAGCAATCGTTCAATGAAATTGCGGAGAAGCTCGTTGACTTTAATTTCGATTTATAGACAGCATTGGCTTGCAAAGCAAGTTTTCCTAACGGAAAGCTCAGCCGATGCTTTAGGGGGACATCCGAGTGTTTCATCACATTACCGTACTCAAGGAAGAATCAGTTGAAGGCTTACATATAGTACCCGATGGCGTTTATGTAGATTGTACGTTAGGCGGAGCCGGTCATAGCTCATTGATCGCTTCCAAACTTGGTCCGGACGGTTTGCTGATCGCTCTTGACCAGGACGACGCCGCGTTAGCGAACGCGGAAACTGTTCTCGCTTCTTACTTGGATCGCGTCCGCACCGTCAAAAGCAACTTTCGCGACCTGGAGCAGGTGCTGCTGCAAGAGCCCCGTGCGCTGCAGGGCGGCAAGCCGCAGGTCAACGGCATTTTGTTCGATCTTGGCGTTTCCTCCCCGCAGTTGGATGAAGCGGAGCGAGGATTCAGCTATAATCACGACGCCGAACTCGATATGAGAATGGATCGCACATCGGAATTAACCGCGAGAACGATCGTAAACGAGTGGCCCTCTGACCGTATTTCGCGAATTTTGTATGAATATGGCGAGGAGAAATTTTCACGCAGAATCGCTTCGCTTATTGAAGAAACGCGCACCAAACAGCCGATTGAAACGACCGGTGAGCTCGTTGAGATCATCAAGCAAGCCATTCCGGCTGCAGCAAGAAGAAGCGGTCCGCACCCGGCTAAAAGGAGTTTTCAAGCGCTTCGCATTGCAGTCAATGATGAGCTGGGCGCCTTCGAAGAAGCACTGGAGCAATCAATTAGCTGCTTAGCGCCAGGCGGAAGGGTGGCGGTTATTACGTTTCATTCGCTAGAGGACAGGATTTGCAAGCATTTTTTTGCGAAATTTGTTGAAAAATGCACATGTCCGCCGGATTTCCCGATATGTGTCTGTCAAAAAAAAGGGGTAATTAAATTAGTAAACCGCAAGCCGATAACAGCCACTGAACGCGAGCTTGAATTAAATCCCAGATCCCGCTCGGCCAAACTGCGTATCGCTGAGAAGCTCTAGCAAAAAGGAGGAGTCAAAACGTATGCCCGCTTATATTCAAGGAAACCTGGCCGTGGAACGGAAACCGGCCCAGACCGTCAAAGTCAAAGAGACACACAAGATCGTGTACCGCAATAAGTCTTTGCCCGTCCAAGAGAAGCTGGTGTACCTGTTTACTGTGCTTCTGTGTGTCGTCGTGGCCGGCGTCATCATTTTGCGCTATGCGCAAATCTATCAAATGAACGCGGATATTCAAAGAATCCAACAGGAGATTCGAGTGATTCAAGCGGAAAACAGCGCGCTCAAGCAAGAAGTGGAAAAGCTGCAAAGCCCTGATAGAATGAAGGAAAAAGCAAAAGAATTCGGTATGGTTCCCATGGAGGAAAAACGAATCAGTCAGGTAGCTCCAAACAGAAGTTCCAAGGCCAGCGCGCCGAATCCTAAAGTAGCATTTAATCCTTAATACAGGCAGGTACCACATATGACCAAAAAAATAAGGGCACGCTCTTTGTTAATCGGAGGGGTATTCACCCTTTTTTTTGTTGCGCTTTTAGTTAAAGTCTATTGGATTCAGGTGGTAGAAGCATCTTGGCTGCTCGGTCAAGCAGAGCAGAACTGGGAAACGGATAAGGTGCTTGCGCCGGTGAGAGGCTCCATTTTGGATCGGAACGATAAAGTGTTGGCGCTGGATGCCGCTGCTTACACCGTTGCCGTCAATCCGCAAATTATCGATGCCAAACGGATCGTGGATGATGTGGCGAAAGGTTTAACCGATATTTTGAAAAGCAGCGACGATAATGCCGCTGAATTGGAGGCGAAAATCCGCGACAGAGCCACGAAGAGGAAAGAAGACGGCACCTTTGCTGTACACGTGGAAATTCGCAATGAGGGCTGGAAGATCGATAAAGAAAAAGCCGATAAGGTAAAACTGCTGATCGAGCAGTTGAAAAAAAAGCTCGACACTAAGGGCAGCATAGGCATCTATTTATCCGAAGAGAAAAAACGTTATTATCCGGGAGATTCGTTAGCCGCCCATTTAATTGGCTATAACAACAAGGAAGGGCAGCCGGTCATGGGCCTTGAAGCAACGATGGACGATGTGCTGAAAGGAGTTCCAGGCATGATCAGCTATGAGAAAGATGCAAAGGGAGTGGAACTTCCGGATTCAAAAATTACGTTTAAACCTGCGGTTGACGGTAAAAATGTGCGATTAACGATCGATAAAAACATCCAGTTCTACATGGAAAGCACCCTGCAGAAAATCAGCGAGAAATTTAAGCCGAAAAGTATGACGGCTATAGCGGTTGACCCTCAGACAATGGAAATTTTGGGCATGGCGAATACGCCTGCTTTTAACCCGAATGAGTATTGGAGTGTTGAAAACCAGAGCAACTTTATTAATCATGCTGTTGCTTCTCAATATGAGCCGGGATCAACCTTTAAATTAGTGACCCTCGCGGGGGCGGTAGAGGAAGGCTTGTTTAATCCGAACGAAATGTACCAATCGGGCTCGATTCTGGTGCCGGGGGCAAAGCTCCATGACCACAACGGTGTAGGTTGGGGAAAAATTTCTTTTCTCGACGGTCTAAAGCGCTCCAGTAACGTTGCTTTTGTTAAGCTTGGGTATGAGAAATTAGGTCAAGAGAAGCTGAAAAGCTATATCGACAAATTCGGTTTTGGAGAAAAAACCGGCATCGACCTTCCGGGGGAGGTGGCCGGGGTTATCAATATGCGGTATCCTTCGGAATATGCCACAGCAACCTATGGGCAAGGACGGGTGGCGGTCACGGCTATCCAGCAGACGGCTGCTTATGCGGCGATCGCAAATGGCGGTAAACTGATGTGGCCGCATGTGATCAAGGATATTATCGATCCGAAAACCGGGAATATCATTCAATCTTTTGAGCCGCGCGTTATTCGGCAAGTGATCTCTGAGGGCACGGCGAAACGAGTCAGCGAATACTTGGAGCAGGTCGTTTTTGACCAGCAGATCGGCACGGGACGAAACGCTTACATCGAAGGGTACCGCATAGCGGGGAAGACCGGAACGGCAAACAAGGTCGTCGCCGGAGAAAAAGGGTATTCCGCCGACAAGTGGGTGATTTCCTTTATCGGTTACGCGCCCGTTGAAAACCCGCGCATTCTCGTCAGCATCATCGCTGATGAACCCGATTTGGGCGGAGACTACCACCGCGGGGGCGAGGTCGCCCCGCCGGCATTTAGAGAAATCGTATCGCAAACGCTGCAGTATATGGGGATCCCTTCAAGCAAGCATATTGCCAAAACATTCACATCTGAAAGCAGCAAGCTGACGGTGCCGGATTTCACGAATATGTCATTGGACGCTTCCAAAGATGTAGCGAAGCAGGTTGACTTATACGTGGAACCCTTGGGAAAGGGGAATAAGGTTTTGGAACAATTTCCGAAGCCCGGTACTGAAATCGTCCCCTCGCAACGAATTTATTTAGCGATGCAGCCGCAGGAACAAATCGCAGTACCTTCAATGGTCGGTAAATCGCTGCGCGATGCTCTGGAGGCATGCTCGTTTCTTCATATAAAATGCCAGGTCAGCGGCGAAGGCTATGTGACTGAACAAACAATCAGCGGGGATGGAACGGATCGTCTCGTAAGCTTGCTGCTTGAACCGAAACCGAAACCGAAGCAAGAAGCCGCAAAAAATACACGATAATCAGATAGCTTGTTCTAACCCCTGTTTGTCCCGAATAGTCATGGAATGAACGATCTTGACTTTGGAAAGGGGAGCGAACGTTCATGCGCGCTTCAAGCGTTACGGTTCGACGTCGATTGTTTATTTCGTTGCTTTTGGGAACTGTCATTTTTACAGCTCTCATTATGCGATTAGGATATGTACAGTTGTGGAGAGGCCCGGAGCTTGCCAGGATGGCAGAGGATAACTGGCGGAGGGACATTCCGTTTGCGCCTAAAAGAGGCGAGATTATGGACCGTAACGGCGTACAGCTCACATATAATGTAAGCACTCCGTCCGTTATGGCGATTCCCGTGCAAATTAAGAATGCCCGGGAAACTGCAGCACAGCTGGCCAAGGTGCTTGGAGCTTCTGAAGAGACCATCTACAAACAAATAACGAAGAGAGCATCGATCAACCGCATTCAACCCGCAGGCCGTAAGGTTACACCGGAAAAGGCGCAGGAGATCAAGAACTTGAACTTGCCGGGCATTGTGATCTCCGAAGATAACCAAAGGTATTATCCGTTCGGCTCGTTAGCCTCGCATGTTCTTGGTTTAACGGGAATTGACAACCAAGGGCTTACCGGAGTCGAAGCGAAATATGATAAGCAGCTTACGGGCTTGCCGGGCAGTATCTCGTATATGGCCGATGCCGCGGGAAGGGCGCTGGAAGGCACCGTCGACGAATATATCAAACCCAAAGACGGACTCAACCTTCAGCTAACGATAGACAGCCATCTGCAATCCATTGTAGAGCGCGAGCTTGATCAAGCAATGGTGCAGTATCAAGCGAAGCATGCGATTGCGATTATGATGGATCCGAACAACGGCGAGATTCTGGCCATGGGCGGCCGACCGACATATGAACCTAGTCATTTCCGTGACTATCCCGTAGAGACGTATAACAGGAACCTGCCGATTTGGATGACCTATGAGCCGGGCTCTACGTTCAAGATCATCACTTTGGCCGCGGCATTAGAGGAGAAAAAGGTAGATCTGAGAAATGAAAGGTTCCACGATCCGGGTTTTATCGAGGTTGGAGGAGCAAGGCTGCGCTGCTGGAAGCGCGGCGGCCATGGCAGCGAAACGTTCCTCCAGGTCGTCGAGAATTCCTGCAACCCCGGCTTTGTTGTGATGGGACAGCGGCTCGGCAAAGAAAAGCTGTTCGATTACATTGCGAAATTCGGCTTTGGCAAAAAGACCGGCATTGACTTGGGCGGAGAAGAGAATGGGATTATGTTCAAGCCTTCTCAGGTCGGACCTGTGGAGCTTGCGACAACAGCCTTCGGTCAAGGTGTTTCCGTGACCCCGATTCAACAAATTACGGCCGTATCCGCAGCGATTAACGGCGGCAAGCTGTTCAAGCCCCGTATAGCCAAAGCTTGGCAAAATCCTTTAACGGGTGAAACTGTTGATACGATTGAGCCGGAAATGGTCCGTAATGTCATATCGGAGGATACTTCCAGGCAAGTGAGAGAGACGCTTGAAAGCGTAGTAGCCAAAGGAACGGGCCGCAACGCTTTTATCGACGGCTATCGGGTAGGAGGTAAGACCGGTACCGCGCAAAAAGTGATCAACGGCCGCTATTCTGCGGATGAGCATATCGTATCGTTCATCGGTTTCGCGCCCGCCGATAATCCGAGGGTGATCGTATACGCTGCAGTTGACGATCCAAAGGGACTTCAGTTCGGAGGTTTGATCGCCGCTCCGCTTGTCAAGAATATGATGACTGACGCGCTGCGCTATATGAAAGTGGAACCCAGCAAGAATCAGTTGGAAAGGGATTACCGTTACGGCGAAACTCCGATTGTGGAGGTTCCGGACTTGATTGGAGCGTCTGTAGAAGACATTTACGAGGATATGAACACCAGTTTCCTTCTGGCGAAATCCGGAAGCGGAAAGTACGTCATCAGTCAAGCCCCGAAACCGGGCACAAGAGTAGATCGGGGCTCGACCATTCGTATTTTTTTATCCGATTATGCGCCTCCTGAGAAGGAGGCTCCAAAAAAAGATGAGCCATAATGGACATTTCGCTTTTTTCTCGGCATAATATTGTCCATAATAGAGGCTATGTGTGAAAATTATTGGAAGGGGGATGTCCATGCAGCTTCATGTGCTCGCCTCGCTGTTAGTCGTAAGCCGCATTCACGGAAACGCTGCAACGGAGATTACCGGTATACAAACCGATTCCCGCAAGGTTCATTCCGGAGATTTGTTTATTTGTATTCCAGGCTTTGTGTCCGACGGACATGATTTTGCCGGAAAAGCAGCCGATCAAGGGGCGGCGGCGCTGGTGACGGAGCGCGAACTGGACGTTCCGCTCCCGCAGCTGATCGTCAAGGACAGCCGATATGCGATGGCGGTGCTGTCCGCTCATTTCTACGGCTATCCAAGCCGCGAGATGAAAGTGATCGGAGTGACCGGCACGAATGGAAAAACGACAACTACTTATTTGATCGAGAAAATTCTCAGCGACCAAGGCTATAAAACCGGGCTAATGGGAACTATCCAAATGAAAATAGGCTCCGAATACACGGAGATGGAACGTACTACGCTGGAAGCTTCCGATCTGCATCGTAATTTCCGCCGGATGCGCGAGCAAGGAACGGACTTCTGTATCATGGAAGTATCAAGCCATGCGCTAGAGCTCGGACGGGTGAAGGGAGTGCGCTTTCGCAGCGGCATTTTCACGAACCTGACTCAGGATCATCTGGATTACCATAAAACGATGGACAACTATCAAGCGGCCAAGGGACTGCTCTTTTCCCGGCTCGGAAATGATTTCTCCGCTGATCCGGATCAGCTTCAATTTGCCGTTCTCAATGCGGATGATCCTGCATCGGAGGCATATAAGCGCATGACTTCGGCCCAGGTTATCACATACGGCATCAATCATGATTGCGACGTGAGAGCCCATAATATCCGGATTACTGCGCAAGGCACTGAATTCAGTCTTTCCTCCTTCGCCGGGGAAGCGCATTTCCGCATGAAGCTTATCGGCAAATTTAATGTATATAACGCGCTTGGGGCAATTGCCTCAACTTTGGCTGAGGGTGTGGCATTGGACGAAATCCGGAATAGTCTGGAAGGTGTAACTGTTGTCGATGGGCGAATGGAGGTCGTAGATGTGGGGCAGGATTATCTGGTTCTGGTTGACTACGCCCATACGCCGGACGGATTGGAGAACGCACTGTCAACGATCCGTGAATTTGCCGAAGGCCAAGTCATTACCGTCTTTGGATGCGGCGGAGACCGCGACCGTACAAAACGCCCGCTCATGGGTAAGGTAACTGCAGCTTATAGCGATTATTTGTTCGTCACTTCGGATAACCCGAGGACGGAACATCCCGAAACGATTCTGCAGGACATCGTGCCGGGCATCGCCCTTGCCGAACTGCCTGAGACCCGTTACGAGCTCATTGCAGATCGGAGAACGGCGATTCAAAAAGCTATTGATCGGGCAGGGCCTAAAGATGTAGTATTGATAGCGGGAAAAGGCCACGAGACGTATCAGGATATCATGGGGGTCAAGCATGATTTCGACGATCGTCTGGTGGCTAAGGCTGCGATAAGGAGTAGAGGCCAATGATTAGCCGTTCTTTGGAGGAAATCTATCGAATGCTCGGTACGGAGGCCGTGAAATCAACGGAACTATTGTCGGGGATTGCGATCGGCGGGGTTTCGACGGATACGCGTACGATTCAAACCGGGAGCCTGTTTGTTCCGCTCATCGGGGACCAATTCGACGGTCATGCCTACGCGGCGGAGGCTTTTGCCAAGGGTGCTGCTGCCGCCTTATGGCAAACGGACCGGCCGAATCCTCCCGTTGGAGCGCCGCTCATTTTCGTCAAGGACTCGCTGGCCGCGATGCAGCAGTTGGCCAAGGCTTATAGGCGGCAGTTGCCTGTGAGGATCATCGGGATCACCGGAAGCAACGGGAAAACAACAACCAAAGATTTAGTTGCTGCAGTTTTGGCGACCACCTTTAAAGTGCATAAAACCAAAGGGAATCTGAACAATCACATCGGACTGCCTTTAACGCTGCTGCAGATTGAGGAAGACACGGAATTTGCCGTCGTGGAGATGGGAATGAGCGGCAGAGGAGAAATCGAATTTCTTTCCGGGCTTGCGGAGCCTGAAGCGGCGGTCATCACGATGATCGGCGAGGCCCATATGCTGCAGCTTGGCTCGCGGGAAGAAATAGCCCGCGCCAAGACTGAGATTCTAAGCGGGCTAAGGAAAGACGGTCTCTTCGTGTATAATGGAGATGAGCCGCTGATCGAGCAAGTGCTGCCCGAGATGAAAGCTCCTCTCTCTCTGAAAAGCATACGCTTCGGACGGTCAGCCGAAAATGATATATATCCGGTTTCCATAGAGCTTGATAGGGAAGGCACTCATTTTACGATTAATCGATCCGGGTATCCGGACTTCTACATTCCTTTACTTGGCGCGCATAACGTAATCAATGCGCTTGCGGCGATTGCACTTGCGGCGCATTTCGGCGTGGAACCTGCAGCGATTGCTTCCGGACTTGCTTCCCTGCAAATGACGAGCATGCGAATCGAGAAATTGACGGCTGCATCCGGGATTACTGTTCTTAACGATGCTTATAACGCAAGTCCGGCATCCATGAAGGCAGCTCTGAAGCTGATCGAACAAATGACCGGGTACGGACGGAAATTTGTCGTACTGGGCGATATGCTGGAGCTGGGCGATAAGGAAGAGCAATTTCACAGAGAAATCGGTGTCTCGTTATCCCCGGATCATATCGATTATATATTTACGTTTGGCCGGCTGGGAGGCATTATCGCAGATGAGGCGGCGAAGCGTTATCCCCGTGAGCGGGTAAAGGCCTTTACCGATAAATCCCTGCTCGTCGAGGAGCTCACTGCTCTTGCCGCCCCGGGCGATGTGGTGCTTGTGAAAGGCTCAAGAGGCATGCGCCTGGAACAAGTCGTTCATGCCTTGCTCAAGAAGTAGCTCTCGTAGGAGGATATTCAAGTGGAGAACGCCATTTTGTTTACGATGGGTGTGGCTTTTGTGCTCACCCTTATCATGGGACCGCTCTTTATCCCGATTTTGCGGCGGATGAAATTCGGCCAACAAATTCGGACCGACGGCCCGCAAGGACATCTGAAAAAGCAGGGAACACCGACAATGGGCGGCACGATCATTCTGCTTGCCCTCTCGCTTGCCGTGCTTCGTTTTGCCGATAAGAACATCGAACTTTTGATTTTGCTGATCGCTTCTCTCGGCTACGGCTTGGTCGGTTTTCTTGACGATTATATCAAAATTATATTCAAACGCTCCCTGGGCTTAACAGCGAAGCAAAAGCTGCTCGGACAGCTGCTGGTGTCAGTGATTGTTTGCTTCCTGCTAATCCGCCAGGGACACAGCACCGATCTGTTCGTTCCCTTTTTCGATCTTTCTTTTAATCCGGGCTGGCTCTATTTTCCGCTCATGGTACTGCTGATGCTGGGAGCTTCGAACGCTGTCAATTTAACGGACGGCCTCGACGGTTTGTTGGCTGGTACGAGCGCTATTGCCTTCGGAGCCTATACAATCATTGCTATGAACCATACGCAGCCGGAAGCGGCAATCTTCTCCGCGGCTATGGTCGGGGCCGTTCTCGGCTTTCTCGTATTTAATGCCCATCCGGCCAAGGTGTTCATGGGGGACACCGGTTCATTAGGAATCGGCGGCGGCTTGGTAGCCGTATCCATATTGACGAAATCGGAGCTGCTGTTGGCCATTATCGGCGGCGTCTTTTTAGTGGAAATTCTCTCTGTCGTGATCCAGGTAGTCTCCTTCAAAACCCGAGGGAAGCGCGTCTTCAAAATGAGCCCGATTCATCATCATTTTGAGTTGGTCGGTTGGTCGGAATGGCGCGTGGTCATCACTTTTTGGGTAACGGGTCTCCTACTCGCGGCTTTTGGACTATACGTGAATGAGGTGTTGTAAAGCATGAACCATCCGCGAGAATACCGTGGAAAAGAGATAGTAATTCTGGGCTTGGCCAGAAGCGGCGTCGCTGCGGCAAAGCTTTTTCATCAAATGGGTGCGAAAGTAATCGTCAACGATAAAAAGGAACGCAGCGCATGCCCTGAGGCCGAGGAATTAGAGGCCCTGGGTATTTCTGTTGTATGCGGGTCTCACCCGGATACGCTGATTCAGCCCGGGATTACGCTTGTGGTAAAAAATCCCGGCATCCCCTATACGGTAGAGCCGATCCGCAAAGCGGAGCAGTTAGGCATTGAAGTCGTGACCGAGGTGGAGGTGGCATATCGGTTCTGCAAAGCCCCTATGATCGGTATCACCGGTTCCAATGGCAAGACGACTACGACGACCTTGATCGGCCTCATGCTGGCTGCTGGCGGCTTAACGCCGATTGTAGCCGGCAATATCGGCCGGGCGTTGACGGAAGCCGCGCAGAAGGCCGCTCCATCCGATTGGATGGTCGTTGAACTCAGCAGCTTCCAATTAAAGGGAACGCGGGAATTCCGTCCGCGAATCGGATGCTTGCTGAACGCCTATGAAACACATCTCGATTATCACGGAACGATGGAAGATTATGTCGCCTCCAAGGCGAAAATGTTCGAGAACCAGACGCACGAGGATACGGCTGTACTCAATTGGGACGATCCGGTTTGCCGTTCTTTGGCCGATGGTATCCAAGCGAGGCTGCTTCCTTTTTCCATGAAAGAGTCGTTAACGTATGGCGTCTACTTGGACATCCCTGCGAATGCGCTGGTGTATCGCAATGAACAGGGGACACAACACTTCATCCTGCCGGCTCATGAAATGGGCATTCCGGGGAGCTATAATATTGAGAATGCCCTGGCGGCGTCCGCTGCGGCAATTGCCGCAGGAGTCGAGCCGTCCGTGCTGGGCGAAGTGCTTCGCTCGTTTCGCGGGGTGGAGCACCGTTTGGAGCTTGTCCGCAAATATGAAGGCGTCACCTATTACAATAATTCCAAAGCTACCAATCCCGCCGCGACTATCAAATCAATCGAAGCTTTCGACCAAAGCGTCGTGCTGATTGCGGGCGGTCTAGACCGGGGCTCGGATTACATGGAGCTGCTGCCAGTTTTTCGCGAGCGCGTGAAAGGCATCGTCACTTTGGGCCAAACCCGGGAAAAAATCAACCGCGTCGCAGAGCTGGCGGGGATTAGTTTGATCAAAACCGTCGATACTGCTAACGATGCCGCGGACGCGGTTGCGCAAGCGGTGCTGGCGGCAAAGCAGATGAGCGGCGATAAAGATATCGTGCTGCTTTCTCCGGCCTGCGCAAGCTGGGATATGTTCCCCTCTTATGAGGACAGGGGGCGCATGTTTAAGGAGTCCGTGCATAACCTTTAAGTGAGGGTTATCATCCAAGCCTTGGAAGAGAGCCCACAACACAGGTTAAGAGGTGTTTGGCATGGGTAAAGCACGTTCCGCTCCGGATGTATGGATCATTATTTCCACCTTGTTGCTTTTAACGATCGGCGTTATTATGGTGTACAGCGCAAGCGCCGTACTTGCTTATCACGAATTCGGCGATTGGTATTATTATTTGAAACGGCAGCTGCTGTTCGCCGCTCTTGGCGTCGTTGCGATGTTTTTTACGATGAATGTGGATTATTGGGTATGGAAAAAGTACGCGAAAATCGGCCTGATCGTATGCTTTGCCATGCTTGTCATTGTGCTGATCCCCGGCGTCGGCGTTGTCCGAGGGGGGGCGCGAAGCTGGCTTGGCATTGGATCGTTCGGTATCCAACCTTCTGAATTTATGAAGATCGGCATGATTATTTTCTTGGCCAAGCTGCTTTCCGAACAACAATCCCAAATCACTTATTTTATCAAAGGTCTGCTGCCGCCGCTTGGCATCATGGGGCTTGCTTTCGGCTTGATCATGCTGCAGCCCGATCTCGGAACAGGCGCAGTGCTTGTAGGTGCGTCGCTGCTGATCATTTTTACGGCCGGCGCCAGAATGCTTCACCTGTCGTATCTCGGCTTGGCGGGGGCAGCGGGATTTATCGGCCTCATCCTCGCTGCTCCATACCGGCTCGAACGGATTACCGCCTTCCTGGATCCATGGCAGGATCCGCTCGGCGCGGGCTACCAGGCCATTCAATCGCTATACGCCATCGGTCCCGGCGGTCTCGTCGGCCTCGGATTAGGCATGAGCCGTCAAAAATACAGCTATCTGCCGGAGCCGCAGACCGATTTCATCTTTTCTATCATCGCCGAAGAGCTGGGCTTCATTGGCGGTTCGGTTGTGCTGTTGCTCTTCACCCTGCTCATCTGGAGAGGCATGAGGACGGCGATTACCGCTCCCGACACATTTGGCAGCTTTGCCGCCGTCGGAATCGTTGGCATGATTGCGGTCCAGGTTATTATCAACATCGGTGTCGTCATCGGTATGTTTCCGGTTACCGGCATCACCCTGCCGCTGATCAGCGCGGGCGGTTCATCATTAACGCTCATGCTGACTTCGATCGGGGTATTGCTTAATATTTCCCGTTATTCGAGGTGATTGGAAAATGAATACGATTGTCTTTACCGGAGGCGGTTCAGCCGGCCATGTAACGCCTAATTTGGCGCTCATCGAAGAGCTGCAGCGTCAAGGGTGGGATATCCGCTATATTGGCTCCGCTGCCGGTATCGAGAAAGGCATCATTGAGCAAGAGGGCATTCCCTTCTACCCGATTTCTTCCGGCAAGCTCCGCCGTTATTTCGATGTAAAGAATTTTAAAGACCCCTTCAAGGTGCTTAAAGGCGTCTACGAGTCTTATAGGCTGATCCGCCAGTTAAAGCCCTCGACCGTTTTTTCCAAAGGCGGGTTCGTTTCCGTTCCGGTTGTACTTGGAGCCAGGATGTGCCGGGTTCCCGTCATCATTCACGAGTCGGATATGACCCCGGGACTCGCCAATAAAATTTCCATCCCGTTCGCATCGAAAGTGTGCGTGACCTTCCCGGAAACGCTGCAGCATATACAGAACGACAAAGGGGTTCTGACAGGACTTCCGATACGCAAGGCAATCTCTCAAGGAAACGCCCGTAAAGGGAGGCAGCTGTGTGGTTTTCATAGCGAAAAGCCTGTATTGATGATCATGGGCGGAAGCCTCGGATCGCAAGCGATCAACCAGGTGGTACGCGATTCACTGGACCGGCTGCTGCCTGATTTTCAAATTGTCCACATTTGCGGCAAAGGCAATATTTCGTCCGCTCATGAGAACACGACGAGCGGTTATAAGCAATTTGAATATGTGTCCGGCGAGCTGCCGGATCTGATGGCGATGGCGGATATGGTCGTATCCCGGGCCGGTTCTACCTCCATATATGAATTTTTATCGCTTGAAAAGCCGATGCTGCTGATCCCGTTATCGAGGTCGGCTAGCAGGGGAGACCAGATTCTGAATGCGGAATCGTTCCGCAAGGCGGGGTATGCCGATGTTCTTTATGAAGAGGAGCTGACTGCAGATTCCCTGTGCTCCCGCGTTCTCGACCTCAACCGCAACAGCGCATGCTACAAAGAACAAATGGCTCAAAACCGCAAGGTTGACGCCGTTAACGCCATCATTGAGCTGATTCGCGCCACCTGCCCGTGAACATCAAGCAAGATGCAGAATGGGCGATTGTCACACTATTTCCGATTTTACATAAACTACACTATAACCGTGACAGACACCTAAGGCATATGCAAAGCTTTTCTCTGAAAACAGGCCATTTTTAGAAAAAGATTGTATAGGATTTGCAGAAAAGCCGGCTGTTCCGTCAGCCGCAACGAATCCGCCGTAGTTCTGTGAAGGAGGTTTTCCCATGCAGCAGTTCATACCCGACTTGCAAGCGGCTGATGTCGGAGAAATTCGTTTGAATGAAGGCTTAGCTCCCTATACGACATGGAAAATAGGCGGTCCCGCCGACGTGCTTTTAATCGCGGAGACAAAGGGGCAGATCGCGAATGCGATCAAGCTTTTGCATCAGCACCGGGTACCGTGGACGGTCATCGGCAGAGGCTCGAACGTCCTGGTTAGCGATAAAGGAATTCGCGGCGTCGTCATCAAGCTGGGTGAAGCTTTTGAGACCGTGAGTTTCGAAGGCGGGCGGGTCATTGCCGGAGCTTCCTTTTCATTCATCAAGCTTTCCGTATTAGCAGGCAAGGAAGGATTGACCGGGCTCGAGTTCGCGGGAGGAATCCCGGGCTCTGTGGGAGGCGCCGTTTACATGAACGCAGGGGCCCATGGATCGGACGTGTCACGCATACTCAAGCAGGCTGAAGTGATCTTGGACACAGGTGAATTGGTAACGATGCAAGCGGATGATCTTCAATATGCCTATCGGCATTCGGTTCTGCACCGACTGCCGGGGATTGTGACAGAGGCGGTGTTTGAACTGGAGGTTGGGGATCGAAAAGAAATCGCCGGAGCGATGGCGGCTTATAAAGATCGAAGACTGAGAACGCAGCCGCTTCAATTGGCTTGTGCCGGAAGCGTATTTCGAAATCCGGAGGGGCATTTTGCAGCGAAGCTGATTGAAGAATCCGGCTTAAAGGGAATGCGGGTAGGAGGGGCCGAAGTCTCTCTGCTCCATGCCAATTTCATTGTGAATACCGGGAACGCGACAGCCTCGGATGTTCTCGCCCTTATGCAAGAGGTCCAACGGATCGTACGCGAAAAGCACGGCGTACAGTTGATCCCGGAGGTACTGGTAGCGGGCGAGAGGTGAATCGGAGGTGGAACTTTGGAGAAGCTGGTTATCGAAGGTGGAAGACCTCTTTCGGGTACCATCCAGATACACGGCGCGAAAAACGCCGCATTACCGATCTTAGCGGCTAGCATTATGGCAAGCGGCACTCATAAACTGAGTAATGTCCCTGATCTGCTCGATATACAGGTAATGCTGGAAATCTTGCGTTCTCTCGGTTGTCAAGCGGAGCATTACGGGGATACCGTCACGGTCCAAACATCTACGGCATACTCCTCTCATGTCCCCGAAGAATTAATGGGGCAGATGCGGTCATCCATTTTCCTGATGGGTCCGCTGTTGGCCAGATTCGGCAGCGTTACGGTATATCAACCGGGCGGTTGCGCTATTGGGGAACGAAAAATTGATCTTCACTTAAAAGGTCTGCAAGCTTTGGGAGCGAAGATCGAAGAAACCGGCAATAGAATCGTGTGTACGGCAGATTCGTTGCAAGGAGCGGAGATCGTTCTTGATTTTCCAAGTGTCGGCGCAACGGAAAATATTATGATGGCGGCCGTAATGGCCGAAGGTGTGACGACACTCTATAATGCTGCCAGAGAGCCGGAGATTCAGGATTTGCAAAATTTCCTGAATACGATGGGAGCGGATATTATCGGGGCCGGAACGGATACGATCACCATCAGCGGCGTCCGCTCATTGAGCCCATGCTTATATCGCATCATTCCAGATCGGATCGTAGCGGGAACCGTTCTGGTGGCAGCCGCCGTAACTAAAGGCGGCGTCACTCTGGAAAGAGTAAACCCGGCACATCTGACTTCGGTCATCCACGTCTTACGACGGGCGGGTGTTCAATTCGCAATTGACGGTGATATAATACAGGTAAGCTGTCCGACAAGGCCGAAAGCGGTGGAACGTATTGTAACCTCGCCGCATCCTTCGTTTCCGACGGATTTGCAAGCGCAAGTCATGGTCCTACTCTCTCTGGCAGACGGATTAAGCGTGATTAAAGAGACTATATTTGAAGGTAGATTCAAGCACGTCGACGAGCTTTCCCGTATGGGGGCCGATATCCGCGTCGATCTCAGCTCAGCCTTTATCCGCGGCGTTCCGAGGCTATACGGCGCAACTGTGGAAGCCACGGATCTAAGGGCCGGAGCTGCGCTCGTCATCGCCGCTCTAGCTGCCCACGGCACTACGATCGTCGAACAAATTCATCATATAGACAGAGGTTATGATAGAATAGAAGAGATGCTAAGCGGTCTGGGAGCGACGATCAAACGATACACCCCGGTTCCGAGCGAGTAGGCGGTGTCTGTTCCGCCTCTCTGTTTAGAAACTTCTCCCTCAGATCCCTTCCTGCTTGCAGGAGGGGATGCCTGAGTTCATGCGAATGAGCACGTTGCTTAGCATGGAACAAACTCAGCATAAGCTCTATGATGTAATTTTTCTCCGAAAAATTTTTAGGTGGTGCCAGTTTTGCCGGAAGATCTCAAAATGCCTGCCATACCTTCTCCTAAGCCCAGAATGCGATCCAACCGCAAGCTGCTTGCCTTTTTGTTCGCGTTTTTCCTGACAGTACTGATCATTCTCTTCTTCCAGTCCTCTCTTAGCCGCATCAGCACCGTCGTTATAGAAGGGAATGAACTGATTGCCACCGAAACGATCGGACAAGCCGCTCAGGTTGCCGTAGGAGACCGTTTCTTCGCTGTAAGCTCAGCGACATTGGAAAAGCGGGTTGCCGCTTTGAGGATGGTCCAGTCCGTCAAAGTGAAGAAGCATTTTCCGGGTATGGTCACCATTCATGTGCAGGAGTACCCCAAAGTTGCTTTCCAAATTAATTCGGAAGGAAACATGGAAGCTGTGCTCGCAGACGGTACTTCGATACTGCTGCCATCCACGGTCGTTATCCTTGATAAGCCGATTTTGACGGGCTGGACGGATGGCGATCCGAATAGAACCAAGCTGTGCGAGGCGCTTGGGGCCATCTCTTCCGGCGCTCTGTCCGACATTTCCGAAATCAGGCCTGAGCCGTCGGATTCTTATCCTGACAAAATCAGAATGTATACCCGTTCCCAGTTCGAAGTATATACAACGATTTCCTATTTGCCGGACAAAATCGGAAATTTATCCGCCTATATCGCGAACTTGCAGGATAATAAAATCACAACGGGAATTATTACGATGCTGGAAGTGGATAATCACGCACCATTCGAGCAGGAACCTGCCGGTACCGGCGATCGGCAAGGTGCAAATCGAGAAAATGACAATAAAGAGGAGAAATCCGACCCAAAGGCAGCTCCCGGTCCTTCGTCAGATCCCAAACAGCCTTCGCCTAAACAAAGCGTGAAACCGACTCCAAAGGCAACAGTCAGTCCCACTCCGGCAGAAACCTCTAGGGACTCCTGACTTATTTAACGAAATTAGACTACTCAACAATTCGAAATAATGTTAAAATTAGTTTTATGGTATTCTTGACTTTACTAAATTCAGTAAATTCAATGGGATTAATTGCCTTATAAAAAAAATGTAGAAAAAAGAGGGAAAATGGCAATTGTGTTGAATAAGTACAGGAGTAATTGCGGACAAGTTATTTTTAACAAGTTACAGGAGGTGCCAAGGGCTTGAGCAACAATGACATCATTGTTAGTTTGGACATCGGTACATCCAAGGTTCGTGCTATTATTGGGGAAGTTGTGAACGGAACCATTAATATAATTGGAGTAGGATCTGCGGACTCAGAAGGTATTCGCAAAGGAGCCATCGTCGACATTGATCAGACCGTGCAATCGATCCGCAATGCGATTGATCATGCAGAACGTATGGTAGGCGTGCAAATATCCGAGGTGTATGTAGGGATCACCGGAAATCATATCGCTCTTCAATCGAGCCACGGCGTTGTTGCGGTTTCCAATGAAGACCGTGAAATTGGTGAAGAAGATATAGATCGGGTTATTCAAGCGTCCAGAGTCATCGCTTTACCTCCCGAGCGTGAAATCATTGGAGTCGTTCCGAAGCAGTATTTGGTGGACGGTCAAGAAGGGATCAACGATCCGCGCGGAATGATCGGGGTTCGGCTCGAAGTAGAAACAACAATTATCACTGGCGCTAAAACCGGAATACATAATTTAATCAGGGTCGTGGAGAAATCCGACTTGAAGGTAACGGGTCTTATATTGATGTCCCTGGCTTTGGGTCAGCTTGCATTATCCAAGGATGAGAAATCAATAGGAACCGTGCTTGTCGACGTAGGCGCAGGTGCGACTACGATCGCCATTTTCGAACATGGCCATCTAACAGCAACCTCGACGCTGCCGATCGGCGGCGAATATATCACGAACGATATTGCTATCGGTTTAAGAACGCAAATGGAAATCGCCGAGAAAATCAAGCTGAAATTCGGCTGCGCACTAGTTGATGCTGCGGCTTCAGACCAGGTATTCTCAGTGACACGTATCGGCAGCAATGTCGATAAGGAATTTTCGCAGGTCGATCTGGCTAATATAATCGAGCCTCGCGTGCAGGAGATCTTTCAACTGATTCGCGCCGAAGTTCACCGTTTGGGCTTCGGCGAGCTAGCAGGGGGATTTGTGTTAACGGGAGGAACCGTTTCGATGCCGGGCATGTTGGCTGTTGCCCAGACCGAACTGGCAACCTCCGTTCGCATCGCTGTTCCTGATTTCATCGGTGTGCGAGACCCCTCCTTTACCAGCGGAGTAGGCATTATTCAATTCGTGTCGAAATACATGCGAAATCGTCAGGCGGGTTCCGGCTTTGTAAAGAAACCTTCGGTGAAGCCTTCCGGAAAGAAAGGCTCCAAAGAAAACAAGCCCGGTTGGTTTGAACGAGTCAAAAACTTCTTCAGTGAGTTTATTTAACGCGGTAAAGGCTGAAACATTTTATTGGGGATAGGCTAGCGAATGTACAGTTAGGGGGAAAACGCTGAGATGATTGAATTCGATCTTGATATGGAACAGCTCGCTCAGATAAAGGTTATCGGTGTAGGCGGCGGCGGAAGCAATGCCGTAAACCGAATGATTGAGAGCGGGATTAAAGGTGTAGAATTTATTACGGTTAACACGGATGCTCAAGCTTTGCATTTGGCCAAATCGGAGCATAAGCTGCAAATCGGCGACAAGCTGACGCGCGGTCTAGGAGCGGGAGCGAATCCTGACGTAGGTAAAAAAGCGGCAGAGGAATCGAAAGATCTGATCATGAATACGCTCCGCGGCGCCGATATGGTGTTTGTTACCGCAGGCATGGGAGGCGGAACAGGAACAGGAGCTGCTCCTGTAATTGCTGAGATCGCCAAGGAGTGCGGTGCATTGACTGTCGGCGTCGTGACGAGACCTTTCACCTTTGAAGGCCGCAAACGGGCTATGCAGGCGGAGCAAGGAATTGCCGCTCTGAAAGAGAAAGTAGATACATTGATCGTTATTCCCAACGACCGACTGCTGGAGATTGTCGACAAGAAGACCCCGATGCTGGAAGCGTTTCGTGAAGCGGATAACGTGCTTCGTCAAGGCGTACAAGGGATTTCCGACCTCATCGCAGTACCTGGACTCATTAACCTCGACTTTGCCGATGTAAAAACGATTATGACCGAGAGGGGCTCCGCCCTGATGGGGATCGGTGTAGCTACAGGTGAGAGCCGTGCGGCTGAAGCGGCTAAGAAAGCGATTTGCAGCCCCTTATTGGAAACCTCGATTGAAGGAGCTCGCGGCGTTCTGATGAACATTACAGGCGGAGCCAACCTCAGCTTATATGAAGTCAACGAAGCGGCCGACATCGTCGCCAACGCATCCGATATTGAAGTGAACATGATTTTCGGCGCCGTTATCAACGACAACCTGAAGGATGAGATCATCGTCACCGTTATTGCCACAGGTTTCGAGCATAAGGCGGCTCCGATTCAAACACAAGCGCGCCGCCCTGCAAGCCAACCGGAGACAGCACCTGACAACCGTTTGAATAACCTCCGTCCTTTTGGCGGCCAACCGACAAACGACCAACTCGATATTCCTACTTTCCTTCGTAACCGCAACCGTAACAACGATAAATAAATGAACCTGCTGGAAACCGAAACTCCTCCAACCGGAGTTTCGGTTTTTTTGTTGTTCCCTTATGAAGGGATAACTTTTTCTGCTAGCAGGCGACAAAAAAAGTTCATGTACTGCGGCAAGTTTAGACAGACTTTGAAACAAGATTCTTATATACTGATTTCGAACCGTCTGGAGGTGAGGAAAAAGGTGGTCGTTTATGCGGATCTCATTTTCCTTATGAACTTTCTGATGGATGCCGCGATCCTATACACTACTGCGCGGACGCGAAAGCTGCGATTCAAATGGTGGAGATTGGCGCTTTCCGCCTCGATTGGCGCGTCCTATGTAATTATGATGTTTGTTCCTGCTTTATCTTATCTGTTTACATTTTCTGTGAAATGTATATTTTCAATCCTGATGATTATGACTGCTTTTGGTTTTGGCAGCTTGCAAAATTTTGTGAGGTCAATGGGGACCTTTTATTTAATCTCGTTTGCAACGGCTGGAGGCCTTTTCGGACTCCATTATTTTTTGGAATCGTCCGGTGAAGTCATGAATGGAATCCTTTTTACCCATTCGGGAGGCATGGTGTTTCAGTTGGGAGCAGCCAAAACGGCCTTGTCTATTTTGGTTCCCGGCGCAGCGTTTTTGTTGTGGTTCAGGGGGATATTCTCCAGCACGAAACACCGGGAGGACATGACTACCTTCCTGGCGCATGTTCAAGTGCAGATTGGCGAATATTGTTCTTCTTGTACAGGCCTCATCGATACCGGGAATCAATTATACGATCCGTTGACCCGTACTCCCGTGATGGTGATGGAAGCTTCAGAGTGGGGAGAAGTATTGCCGGAAGCCTGGCTCAAGCGAATTCGCTCGTCAGAAGCGGATCAATTGATCAGTGGAATCGGAACTGACGATTTTCCATGGCAGGACCGGCTTCGGATTGTACCCTATCGCGGGGTGAACCGGTCCACAGCGTTCATGCTGGCGATCAAGCCGGATAAGGTGGTGATTACCCATAACGACAAAAGAATGGAAACCACCAAGGTTCTGATCGGACTTGACGGCGGAAAATTATGCACGGATGGTTCCTATCAAGCTATTATCCATCCTACCCTGGTCACGGCCGGGTAGCTTCGCTAACAATGGCGAGCAATCGCCTAAGCTACGATTTTTGAAATGACTGGAGGAAGCTAGCATGCTTGTGAAGTGGAAATTGCTGCTGCAGATTTATTATTACCGCCTTCTCTTGATTCTCGGATTGAAAGGGGAGGAAGTCTATTACATAGGGGGAAGCGAAGCGCTTCCGCCGCCCTTGACAAGGGAAGAGGAAGAATACTTACTTGAAAAATTACCGTCCGGCGATGCCGCCATCCGCGCGATGCTGATCGAGCGCAACCTGCGACTGGTTGTCTATATAGCCAGAAAATTTGAAAATACGGGCATCAATATCGAGGATCTGGTTTCTATAGGCGCGATCGGGCTCATCAAAGCAGTCAATACGTTTGATCCTGAAAAGAAGATTAAGCTTGCGACATACGCATCGAGGTGTATCGAGAATGAGATTCTGATGTATCTTCGCCGCAACAGCAAAATCCGTACCGAAGTTTCTTTCGATGAGCCGCTCAATATCGATTGGGACGGAAATGAACTGCTGCTCTCCGATGTGCTCGGAACAGAGAACGATACGATTTACCGCAACATCGAGGAGCAAGTGGACCGAAAACTGCTGCATAAGGCGCTTGATAAGCTTACTGAACGGGAACGGGTAATTATGGAGCTTCGTTTCGGGCTGCAGGACGGGGAGGAAAAGACCCAGAAGGACGTTGCTGACCTGCTCGGGATTTCTCAATCTTACATATCCAGGCTCGAGAAACGTATTATTAAGCGCCTTCGCAAGGAATTCAACAAAATGGTATAGCAGAATCGATGAAGAGGGGAACCCTCTTTTTTCTTTTATTTAAAATTTTTTTGCTTCTGTAAGCGAATCCGATTCAGCAAACGCAGGTGGGAGCAAGTCACACTCCTTTTGTCAAGTACCTCAAGGCAAGTTGGATAGCGCATAAAACGAACTCCCGCGGAGATAATTAACAGTAATGTTTCTCCTTGGGAGGTAATCACGATGACCCGGAATAAAGTCGAGATATGTGGTGTTGATACCGCCAAACTGCCTGTTCTAACCAACGCCGAGATGCGAGAATTATTCGCTGAGCTGCAATCGAAAAATGAACGAGCCGCAAGAGAGAAATTGGTGAATGGCAACTTGAGATTGGTGTTAAGCGTGATTCAGCGATTCAACAATCGCGGTGAGTATGTCGATGATTTGTTTCAAGTGGGCTGCATTGGCCTGATGAAAGCAATAGATAACTTCGATCTCAGTCAGAATGTAAAGTTTTCTACGTATGCTGTTCCAATGATTATCGGTGAAATTCGCCGTTATTTACGTGACAACAATCCGATTCGCGTATCCCGGTCGCTTCGAGACATCGCTTATAAAGCGCTCCAGGTCCGGGATAGTCTAACGAACAAAAATTCCCGCGAGCCGACAATTTATGAAATCTCCGAAGCGCTGAACGTTCCGAAGGAGGATGTGGTATTCGCCTTAGACGCGATTCAAGATCCCGTTTCTTTATTTGAGCCTATTTATCACGATGGCGGAGACCCGATATATGTGATGGACCAAATCAGCGACGAGCGCAATAAAGACATGTCTTGGATTGAAGGGATCGCATTAAGGGAAGCGATGAGAAAGCTCGGCTCCCGTGAGAAAACGATCTTGTCCATGCGTTTCTTTGAAGGAAAGACCCAAATGGAAGTCGCCGATGAAATCGGAATATCCCAGGCTCAAGTGTCCAGACTGGAGAAATCGGCCATTTCCCAAATGCAGAAATATGTGAAATCTTAAGTTCGGTCCCAAGACCTTCACGGCTTTGAATTCCAAGCCGCGGGGGTCTTTTTTTGCCGCTTCAGGACATTTTGACCAGGTCGTTCATATACTAGTACCAAGCAGGGAAAATCCATTACAGATACGTGGTGAGCGCAGCATGAAAATATCCGATTTTCAAACGAAGGATGTCATCAACATCGTCGACGGCAAAAAACTGGGGCAGATCAGCGATCTGGAGCTCGACCTGCGTCAAGGCCGTATCGAATCGATTGTCGTGCCTAATAACAGCCGCTTTTTCGGTTGGTTCGGCAGCGGGACAGATGTCATTATTCCTTGGAAAAATATCGTCAAGATCGGCATGGATGTCGTGCTTGTCAAGCTCGACGATTCAAGAAACTATCGTCCGCCCGAAGACGGAGAGCAAGCGTATGAGTACAATCGTCAATATCGCGGGTAGCGGCATGCACACGATCAGCTAAGCGCTCCGTCGTGTGCACTGCCTTCTTTTATGATAATATGAGTGGATGGATTTGTATCGGGAGGGACAAGCATGGAACCTTTTGTGTTAAATGAGGATGGGCAGTCGGTCTTATATTATATAGAGAAGTGGATGGAGCAATATCCCGAGTTGACGGGGGGATTCACGTCCCGGCATGGCGGTGTAAGCCGCACTCCCTTCGCATCTCTCAACTGCGGTCTGCATGTCGGAGACTTGTCGGAGGATGTCGTTGCGAACCGGGAGCGGTTGGCAGACGCGCTGCAGCTGCCATTTGAAGCTTTTACCTATGCGGAACAGGTTCACAGTAATGAGGTTGTTGTAGTGACCGCTAAGGATAAGGGGAAAGGCAGGGCTTCCAGGGAAAGCGCTATTCAAGCCAAGGATGCTTTTGTGACGAATGAAAGAGGAATCGTGCTCTGCTTGCAATTTGCGGATTGCGTGCCGCTTTATTTTTTTGACCCTGTGAAGGGAGTTATCGCTTTAGCGCATGCCGGTTGGAAAGGAACTGTTTTGAAAATTTCCATGGATACGGTTTCCACAATGACACATACTTTTGGTAGCGACCCCAAACATATTCGTGCGGTGATCGGTCCTTCCATCGGAGCCTGCTGCTACGAGGTGGATGGGAAAGTGATAGAACGGGTTAACGAGGTTTTGATGGAATTGGATGCGGATTCGGTGACTCGGCACCAAGTCGTACAAAGTAAGGATAACGGGAAATTCATGCTGAGTTTGCAGGAATTAAACCGAAATTTGCTGCTGGAAGCAGGAATTTTGTCATCACATATCGAAATATCACAGTTGTGTACGAGTTGCCGGGTCGAGTCGTTTTTCTCTCATCGTAAAGAGGGCGGCTCTACGGGCAGAATGGTTGCTTGGCTGTCCATTCGTTAGTAATTGCGGCTAAAAATTAATTGAGGTGACAATGGAGCGTGAGTTTACGAGAAAGAATCGATTCCGTTCAAATGCGAATTGCGGAGGCGTGCAAGCGCTCGGAGCGTGATACTCAGGATGTGAGAATCATCGCGGTAACCAAGTACGTATCCCTGGCGGCTACGGAATCGGTTATAGAGGAAGGGCTGCTGCATATCGGCGAGAACCGATGGCAGGATGTTAAGCCCAAATGGGAAGCGTTTCACGAGCGGGCAACCTGGCATTTCATCGGACATTTACAAACGAATAAAGTAAAAGAGGTTATCGGCAAGTTCGCTTATATTCATTCACTGGACAGGAGCTCGCTAGCCAAAGAGCTGGAGAAGCAGGCTTCCGCCCTCGGTATAGAGGTGAACGTGTTTCTTCAGGTTAATGTGTCTGGAGAGCAGTCCAAATACGGACTGGCTCCAAATGAGCTGTTGTCTTTTGCGGAAGAGGTTCAAAAGCTGCCCCATCTTCATGTCGTCGGCTTGATGACGATGGCTCCTTACGAGCTTGAGACGGAAGCGACCCGTCCTGTATTTCGAAGTCTTCGAGAGCTGCGGGACAAACTGAATGAAGCCAGGATATTTCCGTATGAATTGAAACATTTGTCTATGGGAATGTCAGGGGACTTTGAAGTTGCGATTGAAGAAGGCGCCACCTGGGTTCGGCTGGGTTCAGTTCTGGTCGGGAAAGAATAAGCAATCAATTGGGAGGAGTACGAATGGGAGTTATGAACAAGTTTATGAACTTTTTGGGCTTGCAGGAAGAGGAAGAAGTGATTGAGCGTGAACGAATCGTGGAAAGCACGGAAGAATCTGAAACCAATTCTTACGAGCAGCGTAGTAAGAATAAGGCCAATGTGGTAAGCATTCACTCGCAGAAAAACAGCCGCGTTGTGCTCAGTGAGCCCCGTTCTTACGATGAAACTCAGGATATCGCCGATCACTTGCGGTCGCGGCGAGCGGTCATTGTTAACTTGCAGCGTGTGCGCCCGGATCAAGCCGTACGGATCGTGGACTTTTTGAGTGGAACGGTATATGCTTTAAATGGGTCGATTGCGAAACTTGGCGCTAATATCTTTTTGTGTACTCCCGATTCCGTCGATATTCAAGGGCATATTACGGAAATGATGGGCGAGGAGTAGACGCAAATCCGTACATCGAGGTGATTTTTCCGGTGGTTCTTTATTACATTGACCGCACCATAGACCTTTTGTCACAAATTTATTATTACATGATCATCGGTTACATTCTGCTTTCGTGGTTTCCGAACACCCGTGAAAGCTTTATCGGCGAGCTGTTAGCCAAATTGGTTGAACCTTATTTGCGGCCGTTCCGCAGGTTTATCCCCTCGATCGGTTTCATTGATTTGTCTCCAATCGTTGCGTTGATTTCGCTCTACTTTGTAACGTTGGGTATTAAGAGCGTTATTCATTTCTTATTCCAGGCGGTTGTTTAACTTGCAAAAAGACATTTATGCGCACTTTCATCCGGATGAGCATCATTTCGTAGATAAAGCCTTGGAGTGGGTGGAAAGAGCGGCTGAGCAGCACGCCGTCAAAAGAACGGACTTTCTGGATCCCAGGCAGACTTTTATTTTATCCACGCTCGTAAACCGGCATCCTGACGTTCACTGCCGACTGGACGGCGGTTACGCGGAAGCGGAGCGCAAGCGGGTGATCATCGCACCGGACTATCGTCAGTTAGACGATGAAGAAATAGGCATCGATGTGCTTGCGGTCTCTTCCGGCGATGGTAAATTTCTAACATTGGAACATGGAGATTACATGGGCGCCATTCTTGGTCTCGGCATGAAGCGGGACAAGGTTGGCGATATTCATGTTATAGAGGGCGGCTGTCACTGTTTGGTCGCTGAAGAAGCAGCTTCTTATCTGCATCTTCATCTCTCTCAGGTTCACCGCGTTCATGTGCAAACGGAAATCTTGCCGCTTGCCGGGCTGCAGGTATCCGGAACGCGCTTCGAAGAAATGCATCTGTCCGTAGCCTCCATGCGAATGGACGGAATTATCGGCGATGTATTCCGATTAAGCCGGGCGAAAGCACTCTTGCCCATACAAGCCGGGCGGTGCAAGGTGAACTGGAAGCCGGAGGAGGATCCAAGCAAGCAGCTCAAGGAAGGCGATGTCGTCTCGCTGCAAGGCTTTGGCCGGTTTAAGGTGCTCGAAGTCGATGGCATCTCCAAAAAAGGCCGGGTTCGTTTAAAGATCGGCAAGTATGTGTAGATCATGAATTTTCGCACGAGGTTTGAAGGATTTTCCTGATTCCTGTCGAATTGGTCATAGAGCTGAACGGGTAACCGTGGTTTAACTTTTTCAGGAGGTGCACCAATGCCATTAACGCCATTGGACATACATAACAAGGAATTTTCCCGCTCCTTCCGAGGCTATGACGAAGATGACGTCAACGAGTTTCTGGATCAGGTGATCAAGGATTACGAAGGCATGATTCGTGAGAATAAAGATTTGCAAAGCCAGGTACTGACGCTGCAGGAGCGTTTGGACCATTTCTCTAACATTGAAGAGACGCTTAGCAAAACGATTATCGTTGCGCAGGAAGCAGCGGATGAAGTGAAAAACAACTCGAAGAAGGAAGCGCAGCTCATTTTGAAGGAGGCGGAAAAGAACGCGGACCGCATCATCAACGAAGCGTTGGCACGTTCCCGCAAAATCGCAATCGAGATCGAAGAGCTGAAAAAGCAGGCTTCCATTTACCGTACGCGTTTCCGGACCTTGCTTGAAGCTCAATTGGAGCTGCTCAACAATGAAGGCTGGAGCACGCTGCAAATGGATCAGCAGGAGGAATAGTCCGGACGACACTCCAGGCGGCCAAGTTATTGACTATGCCGAGTGAATTCGTTATACTCCTGATAAATGAAATCGCAGTAAAGCGATGACTGGGCCGAGTAGTCCGCAAACGTGGAGTCAGCGAGTTAGGGTTTGGTGTGAGCCTAATCTCCGCAACGGTCGAAAATCCCCCAGGAGCATCTCTTGAATGAAGTAGAGAGAATCGGGTCATTCCGTTAACGATGATCGAGTGAAAAAGATTTCGCCGGACTAAGCGCAGAGCGCTGTGTTCGGTTGCCGTCTTTTTAACGAGGGTGGTACCGCGAGCAGAACTTCTCGTCCCTTTTGGGATGGAGAAGTTTTTTGTTTTGGATCTATCTCCAGTCGACTTCCGGTTGGAGAGGGAGATGGGCTCGACGCGTTGAAGGGAATGTGGTGCAGGGAGCGCGGAAAGCCCGGTGAGCGCATAGCTAACGTGTTGCGCTATTGTAAAGCGTGTCCCCTTTGTGTCGTTTGCTGCGCAAACATGACACGGGGATTAAAGCGATCCCTGCAAGCAGAAACTTTGAAGCCAAAACGGCACTCTCTCCCCAACTTTGCGGGGGTCCAGGGGGCGCTGCCCCTTGGGGTCCCCCTTGAAAGGGGGATTCAGGGGGTTCGAAAAGTTCGAAAGGTTCGAAAAATAAAGGAGCTGTGACAACGATGGATTATGGAAAAACATTGAATTTGCTGCAGACTGAGTTTCCGATGCGCGGGAACTTGCCGCAGGCGGAGCCGAACATACAAAAGCGGTGGGAAGAAATCGACATATACGATAAGGTGCGGCAAAGCCGGGAAGGCCGTCCCAAATTTATTTTGCATGACGGGCCTCCATATGCGAATGGAGACATTCACATCGGTCATGCGCTGAATAAGGTGCTTAAGGATGTGATCGTTCGCTTCAAGACGCTGCAGGGCTTTGACGCGCCTTATGTTCCGGGTTGGGACACACATGGGCTGCCGATCGAGCAGGCCATTACGAACAGCGGCAAAGTCGACCGCAAGAAGATGAGCGTTCAAGAATTCAGGGAGTACTGCAAGGAGTATGCACTGCAGTGGGTTGAGAAGCAAAAAAGCCAATTCAAGCGTCTCGGCGTAAGAGGGGACTGGGAGAAACCTTACATCACGCTGCAGCCCGAGTATGAGGCTCAACAGATTCGCGTGTTTGGACAAATGGTTAATAAAGGCTATATCTATAAAGGACTGAAGCCGGTGTATTGGTCTCCGTCCTCGGAAAGCGCGCTCGCTGAAGCGGAGATCGAGTATAAGGACAAGACTTCGCAGTCCATCTATGTTGCCTTTCCTGTGAAGGACGGCAAAGGGAAGCTGCCGCAGGACGCTTCGATTGTGATTTGGACAACGACCCCTTGGACGCTGCCGGCGAATCTGGGTATCAGCCTGCACCCGGATTTCGACTACGTGGTAGTCGAGGTAAACGGGAAGAAGTACGTTTTGGCACAGGGACTCCTGGAAGCCGCCTCGAAGGAAATCGGATGGACAGACATGACAATTCGGGCTGCTTTCAAAGGCAGCGAGTTGGAGCATGCAGTCTGCTCGCATCCGTTTTACGACCGTGAATCGCTTGTGATGACGGGCGAACATGTGACGCTCGAAGCCGGTACAGGCTGCGTACATACGGCTCCGGGACACGGGGAAGATGACTTCGTCATCGGCCAGCGTTACAACATCGGCGTTCTTTGCCCTGTCGACGATCAGGGTCATTTTACGGCGGAGGCGCCCGGCTTTGAAGGTGTTTTCTATGAAAAAGGGAACAAGCTCGTCATTGAAAAGCTGCAGGAATCCGGACGGCTGTTGAAGCAAAGTGAAATCCAGCATCAATATCCGCATGATTGGCGGACGAAGAAACCGGTTATTTACCGGGCTACCGAGCAGTGGTTTGCGTCGATCGACAAGTTCCGCCAGGAAATGCTGGATGAAATTAAGAAGGTTAAATGGACGCCGAACTGGGGCGAAATCCGTTTGCATAACATGATCGCGGAACGCGGCGACTGGTGTATTTCCCGACAACGGGCGTGGGGTGTGCCCATTCCGATTTTCTACTGCCGCAGCTGTAACGAGCCGCTCGTGAACGAACAGACAATCGAGCATGTAGCGGTTATTTTTGCCAAGGAAGGGTCCGGGGCCTGGTTTACGAGAGAAGAGAAGGAGCTTCTGCCGAACGAAACCGTTTGTCCGAAATGCGGTCATCGCGAATTCCGCAAGGAAACGGACATTATGGACGTTTGGTTCGACTCCGGCTCCAGTCACGTCGGCGTTCTGGCAACCCGCTCTGAAATGCAGTGGCCTGCAGATCTGTATTTGGAAGGCTCCGATCAATACCGCGGCTGGTATAACTCCTCGCTGATCACGGGGGTAGCGGTGAGAGGAAGCTCTCCGTACAAAGGGATATTGAGCCATGGCTTTACGCTCGATGGAGAAGGCCGCAAAATGTCCAAATCGCTCGGCAACACGGTAGACCCGAATCAGGTTTGCGACAAGCTGGGTGCGGATATTCTCCGTCTGTGGGTGGCATCTGTAGATTATCAGTCCGATGTGCGCATCTCGGATAACATTTTGAATCAAATTACGGAAGTGTACCGCAAAATTCGCAATACGCTGCGCTTCCTGTTAGGCAATTTGAGCCATTTCAATCCGGTGACCGACCGTGTTCCTTTCGATCGAATGAAGGAGCTGGACCGGTTTGCTTTAATCCGCCTTAACCGCATGATTGATAAGGTCGTAAAAGCTTACGAGTCTTACGAATTCCATGTCGTCTATCAAGCGGTGCACCATTTTTGCGCGGTGGAGATGAGTTCCTTCTACCTGGATATCATCAAGGATCGGTTGTACGCCGGAGCCCCTAACGATGAGGCCCGCAAAGCTTCGCAGACGGTTCTCTATGAGGCCTTAATGGCCATTACGAAGCTGATTGCCCCGATTCTGCCGCATACAGCCGATGAGGTATGGCGATATATTCCGGGAGCAGAGCTCGAGAGCGTTCAATTATCGGAACTGCCTCAGATTCATTCCGAGTACTATAACGAGGCTCTTGAATCGAAGTGGGATCGTTTCCTCGATGTTCGCGATGAAGTGCTGAAGGCATTGGAGGAAGCAAGAAAAGAAAAAACAATCGGCAACTCGCTGAGCGCAGCGGTCCACCTTTATCCGGACGATGAGACTTCAGCCCTGCTGGAGCAATTCGACGAACTGGATCAATTGTTTATCGTTTCCGCCGTCTATGTTCACGAGACGGGGGGATCGGCTCCGGGACAAGCTTATCAGGCCAAGGGGCTGGCCGTTCAAGTTTCGGTGGCGGAAGGCGAAAAATGCGAGCGCTGTTGGATAGTGACCCCGGAGGTTGGGAAAAATATAGAACACCCTACTCTTTGCTCAAGATGCAATGACGTGGTATCCGAACATTTTCACGAGCAAGCATGAAAACGAGCTCCGCTCTTGCCGGCTTGAATCATTCGCCGGCAGGAGCAAGCTCGTTTAGCCTGTCATTCTTTCCAACGGTTAGGAGCGATGAACATGTCGAATTCCGGCAGCAAAGAACAAGAAGGCATGCTAAGGCACATCAACTCGAAAGTAGCAAGCATCGCGGCTAATATTGAACGCACTCAAATCGCCGACTATGTGGATCTGATGAACAGTCCCCGAAGGTTAATCTGGATCAATCTGCTGACCGGAACTGCAAGAGGCGTGGGCATCGCGATCGGTTTCACGGTGTTTACGACAACCATCGTTTACTTGCTGCAAGCTTTGGGCGCTCTCAATTTGCCCATAATCGGCGATTATATTGCAGATATAGTGAAGCAGGTGCAGGTTCAACTGGAGAGAGACGGCTTCAGATATTGACGCGACCGCCAACGAGCTAGGTCTCATCCGCCGGATAATCCGGCTCCAGCAGCGGTTCGCCCTCACCTTCAGCCATGTAATCGCGGTAAGCCTTGCTTCTTACGATCGTGACAGTTTCTCCGTATAAATCGGTGGCGACGAAGCTTTCGTAGGATTCAACAAAGCCTTCATGCTCGTCGGACTCGATATACATGTCTTTGTAGTCGTCGACGTTGCGGTTTTCCGACATCGCTGGCGTGTCGGAGTTTCCCCAACTCTCCACAATTTGCCAGGCGTCTTCTCCGTCAAACTGATTCTGTTCGTCGAGCTCGTCCAAGCTAGTTCGACCGAAGGGAGGCGCGAGAAGCCGTTCTTCAACGGGCCTGCGCTCCGATTCGTGCGGATCTGGGACATGCTCCAGGCAGTACATGGTCGTCGGGATTGCGGCCAGCCGCTCATAAGGAATCGGCTTGCGGCAAAACACACACGTTCCGTATTCGCCCTGCTCCATGCGACGGAGCGCTTCGTTGACCTGAAGAAGATGAAACTCGGCGTTTTCATTGATTGAAAGATCTTTGGATCGTTCGAACAATTCGGATCCTATATCCGCAGGATGATTGTCGTACATCGAAAGCTCGCCGGTATTTTGCGCGAAGGAGATCGAAAGCCCGAAATTTTCGCTATGGTCGAGTTGACGTTCGAGGCCAAGCTTTTCCTCCAACAGCTGCAGATTCAGCTCCCGGAGTTGCTGCGGAGTAAATTCGTTCATGGCTTGTTACAGCTCCCCTCATCAAAGGTAACTTATGTAGATAGCTTGAGCTTTAGAGATTTTTTTTAGTGAGGTAATTCCTTGTAAAGGTGGGACTCTATTGAGGTATTATATGTATGCTCTCATCGTGTTTCTTATGGATCAGTTAACAAAATGGGTTGTAGTACGCCATATACCGCTGCATGATTCGCGTTCGATCATCGGCGATTTTTTTCAGCTCACCTCCCACCGTAACCGCGGCGCCGCTTTCGGCATTTTGCAAAATCAAAGATGGTTCTTCATTATTATTACGCTGATTGTAGTAGTCGGAATTCTCTGGTATATGCGCAGGACGATCAGGGAAAACAAAAAGCTGCTGCCTGTAGCTTTAAGCCTTCTGCTGGGCGGGGCCATCGGAAACTTTTTGGATCGGGCCTTGTTCGGCGAAGTTGTCGATTTTCTGCATTTCACGTTTCAATTCAGCTTTTTCGGAAATGACATCTATTACGAGTATCCTATTTTTAATATTGCGGACTCCGCCATCGTTACCGGTGTAGGCCTTATTTTGCTGGAGTCCCTGTTGAGCTGGAGAAAAGAAAGAAGAGGAATCGGGCATGAGCGTGAATCGGATATCTCCTGACGGTGAGTTATTAGATGCAATGGAATGGACTGTAGGTGCGGGGCACGCGGCGGAGCGGATCGATAAATTTTTAACGGAAGCTCTGGAAGAAGAAGCGTCCCGCACGCAAATTCAGCAGTGGATCAAAGACGGACATGCCTCCGTCAACGGGAAGCCGGTTAAGCCCAACTACAAGCTGGCCGAGCGCGACCTGATTGTCTTAATCGTTCCGGAGCCGACGGAAGTTGAACTCACCCCCGAGCCTATTCCTTTGGAAGTGGTTTATGAAGATTCGGATGTGATTGTCGTGAATAAACCGAGAGGCCTGGTCGTCCACCCGGCTCCGGGGCATTACTCGGGAACGCTCGTGAATGCGCTGCTTTACCATTGCCGGGATCTGTCGGGCATCAATGGCGTACTCCGGCCCGGAATCGTACACCGGATCGATAAGGACACCTCCGGGCTTATTATGGTTGCCAAGAATGACAAAGCTCACGCTCATCTGGCTGAGCAGCTCAAAGCCCACACGGTGAACCGCAAATATATCGCGCTTGCGCATGGCGTCATTCATCACGAACACGGAACGATTGACGCGCCTATCGGCAGAGATTCGCATGATCGCAAAATGTATAAAGTGACGGATAAAAACAGCAAGCATGCCGTGACCCACTTTATTGTGATGGAACGGTTTGGGGATTGTACGCTCGTTGAGCTTAAGCTGGAGACGGGGCGAACTCATCAAATTCGCGTGCATATGAAATTTATCGGTCATCCGCTTGTCGGCGACCCTTTATATAGCCGCAGCAAGGGCTTGAGCATGGACGGGCAAGCGCTGCACGCGGCGGTGCTCGGCTTCGAACATCCCCGAACAGGTCAAGCTTTGCAATTCGAGGCGCCACTTCCGGACGATATGGAGAAGCTTTTGCTGTCATTGAGGAACAGATGAAATAAAGTGCAAAAATTTACGCGTTTCCTCCATGTTCCCTTCGACAAAATTCGAATATCGTAGGTGATAAAGCTTTTATGAGAAACTTTAATGAAATGGGTGATAAATGATGACAAAAATCAATCAAAACTATTTGCAGCTGCAAGGGAGCTATCTGTTCTCCGAAGTGGCGAGAAGAAGAACCAAATTCATTCAGGAAAATCCGAATGCGGCAATCATCAGTCTGGGAATCGGCGACGTAACCCGTCCGCTGCCGGACGCCGTCCTCTCCTCGTTACATAGCGCCGTGGACGAAATGGGCAACGAACAAACATTCCGCGGCTACGGTCCGGAACAGGGCTATGATTTCCTCATCGAACAGATTGTGAAGCATGATTACGCATCCCGGGGCATCCAGCTGAACAATAATGAAGTATTTGTCTCCGACGGCTCTAAGTGCGATGTAGGCAACATTCAAGAGATTTTCAGTCTGGACAGCATAATTGCCGTTCAAGATCCGGTTTACCCCGTATATGTAGACAGCAACGTAATGGCTGGCCGATCCGGCATCTTCAACAAGGAAACGAACCGTTACGAAAACATCGAATACCTTCCTTGCAACGCGGAAAACCATTTCAAGCCCGAACTGCCGAAGCAAAAGGTCGATCTCATATATCTGTGCTATCCGAACAACCCTACCGGCATGACGCTGACAAAGGACGAGCTGAAGGTTTGGGTCGATTACGCTAGAGAGAACAAGTGCATTCTTCTGTTTGACTCCGCCTATGAAGCTTATATTCAGGAGAAAGATGTTCCGCGCAGCATCTATGAGATTGAGGGGGCCAAGGAAGTCGCCATCGAATTCCGCAGCCTGTCCAAAACCGCCGGTTTCACAGGGACACGCTGTGCGTATACAGTCGTCCCGAGAAATGTGAAAGCTTACGATGAGCAAGGCAACGAAATTACCGTCAACGACTTGTGGAACCGCAGACAAACAACCAAGTTCAACGGAGTTTCCTACATCACGCAAAAAGGCGCCGCGGCGATTTACTCGGAGGAAGGCAAACAGCAAATCGCCAAGCTTGTGGACTATTATATGACCAATGCCCGAATCATCCGCGAAGGCATCTCTGCGCTCGGCATTCAAGTATACGGCGGTGTGAACGCTCCTTATATTTGGCTGAAAACGCCGAACGGGTTAGGCTCCTGGGAATTTTTCGATAAGCTTCTGTCCGAGGCGAACATTGTCGGCACCCCGGGCGTCGGCTTCGGCCAGAACGGCCAAGGCTACTTCCGCTTGACTGCTTTCGGCAGCCGCGAAAATACGGAAAAAGCCGTAGAGAGATTCAGTAAGCTAAGCCTATAATTTTTTATGCGGAATGGCTGTTGACTTCTTTTGTCGAAAGTGGGATAATTCTCGTAACTGAATAGTACCTTTAAATTCAGTCCGGAGAGGCTGGCAAGGTAAGCGAGAAAGACGGGGTATTCCGTTGTGAAAGAAAGGAATACGTATTACGCCCGCTCTCTATCTATGTATACGAGCAACTCCTTGCCGATCTAAGGCGAGGAGTTTTTTTGTTGGAAATCGAGGGAGGTGTAGGCTAAGGTGAACGAAGCAGCGCACGCCATCATGGATGAAATGGCCATTCGCCGGGCATTAACGCGGATTGCGCATGAAATCCTGGAAAAGAATAAGGGTGTAGAGAATTGCATGCTGATCGGCATTCGGACCAGAGGGATTTACCTGGCTCAAAGGGTGGAGGAACGTATTCGCGAGATTGAGGGTATACCGGTGCCGGTTGGGGAGATAGACATTACCTCCTACCGGGACGACCGTGTGAAAGTGAAATCGGTCGAGGCTGTACCGCTCGGCGGCTCAGTCCAAATTCAGGACAGGAAGGTAATCCTGTTCGACGATGTGTTGTTTACGGGACGCACGGTACGGGCGGCGATGGACGCGCTCATCGATTTGGGCAGGCCGCAAATGATCCAACTGGCGGTCCTGGTCGACCGGGGGCATCGCGAGCTGCCGATTCGACCCGATTACGTAGGGAAGAACGTGCCTACCTCCAAGCACGAAAAAATTGAGGTGCTGTTAACCGAGATTGATGAACAAGACCAGGTTGTAATCATCCAACAAAGGGGGAGTCAGGAGTGAGTACATCGGGAGTCGGGTCCATCAAGCATTTTCTGGGGCTAAAAGGAATAGGCGCCGGAGAAATAAGCAGCATCCTTGATCGCGCCGCTTATTGGGAGCAGTATCCGGTGAAGGTGACGAAACAGCTGCAGGGACGATTTGTAGCGAACCTGTTTTTCGAAAACAGTACAAGAACCCGGTTTTCTTTCGAAGTAGCGCAAAAACGGCTCGGCGCGGAGGTGCTCAACTTTTCCGCCGCTGAGTCCAGCGTGCAAAAAGGGGAATCGATTTATGATACGGTAAAGACGCTGGAATCAATGGGAATTGATGCGGGCGTAATCCGGTTGAAGCCGACCGGTGTCCTGGCCGAGCTTGCCGAGAAGATCAAGGTTCCGCTCATCAATGCGGGAGACGGCAACAACGAGCATCCTACTCAGGCGCTGCTCGATTTGTACACGATGCGGAAACATTTCGGCGAGATCAAAGGTCTGACGGTGTCCATCATCGGAGATATTCTTCACAGCCGCGTTGCTCGTTCCAACCTGTGGGCCCTAAGAGAGATGGGGGCCAATGTACAGTTCTGCGCGCCGGATAATATGCAAGCGTCGGAGCTTAGCGGATACGCTTCTTACGTCTCATTAGAACAAGCGCTTCGGGCAGATGTGGTGATGATGCTCCGGGTTCAGCTGGAACGCCACGAAAAAGGGATGATTCGTTCGGCCGAGGAATACCGGGAGCAGTTCGGATTAACAGTGGAAAGGGTTAGCCGTATGGCGCCCCACGCAATTATCATGCACCCCGCGCCGGTCAACCGCAATGTGGAAATCGATGATGAGCTTGTCGAGCATGAGAAATCGAAAATTTTTACGCAGATCGGACATGGCGTTCCGATTCGCATGGCTGTCATTGAACGGGCGTTAAGCTGAGCCAAAGCGATTTGATTTGAGGAGGAAACCATGGGCATCTGGATACAAAACGGATTTATAGTCGATAGAAACAATAAACAGACAAGGAAACACATTTTCATACAGAATGAGACCATCGCCGATATCGTCGATGCGGATGGGGCTGCTGCCCCGAATACGGAAGGGCACACGGTTATCGACGCTTCGGGAAAGCTCGTTTCCCCGGGATTTATCGATATGCATGTTCACCTTAGAGAACCGGGTTTCGAGCATAAAGAGACAATCGCGACTGGAACGCGCTCGGCGGCAAGAGGCGGCTTCACGACCGTAGCCTGCATGCCGAACACGAGGCCGGTGATCGATACGGTAGAAACCGTGGGCTATGTGCTGAACAAGGCGAAGACGGAAGGCAGCGTCAGGGTGCTCCCATACGGCTGCATCACGAAAAACGAACTCGGCCGGGAGCTGACTGATTTCGCCGCCTTGAAAGAAGCGGGAGTGATCGGCTACACGGACGATGGAGTAGGCGTGCAGAGCGCGCAAATGATGAAGGATGCGATGAAGCTGGCCGCAGCGCTTGGAATGCCGATTATCGCCCACTGCGAAGACAATACCCTGGTGGAGGGGGCGCCGGTGACGGAAGGCGAATTCGCGCGAAAGAACGGACTGAAAGGGATACCGAACGAGTCGGAAGCGATTCATGTCGGACGTGATATCTTACTAGCCGAAGCAACGGGAGTGCATTACCATGTCTGCCATGTAAGCACCGAGCAGTCCGTTCGCCTTATCCGCGATGCGAAGCGTTACGGCATCAATGTAACTGCCGAGGTGTGCCCGCACCATCTGGCGTTATCCGACGAGGATATACCGGAAATGGACGCCAATTGGAAAATGAATCCGCCGCTGCGCACGCCAAGGGATGTGCTGGCCGTGATCGAAGGGCTGGAGGACGGCACCATTGATATGATCGTGACGGACCACGCTCCGCACAGCGAAGAGGAGAAAGCGAAAGGGATGCAAATGGCGCCTTTCGGCATTCTCGGCTTCGAAACGGCCTTTCCGCTGCTGTACACGAAATTTGTGCTGACCGGTAAATGGACGCTCGGCTTTCTGCTGGAGAGGATGACGGCAAAGCCGGCCGAGGTGTTCAATCTCCCGTGGGGCAAGCTGGAGATCGGCGCGGCAGCGGACATTACTATTGTGGATTTGGATGCCGAGAAAGAAGTTCTAAAGGAAGAGATTGCTTCCAAAAGCAAAAATACCCCATTTATCGGTAGGAGGCTGAAAGGCTGGCCGGTAATGACGATAGCGTCTGGAAAAGTGGTTTGGTCTTAATACGCACAAGAATACAGAAGGAGTTGAAGAAGATGCAGGCAAGATTGTTGCTGGAAGACGGCACTCTTTTTACTGGAAAATCTTTCGGTAGTGCTGGGGAATCCGTCGGAGAGGTTGTATTCAATACGGGAATCACCGGGTATCAGGAGGTGCTGTCCGATCCGTCCTATTGCGGCCAAATCGTCACGATGACTTATCCTTTGATCGGAAATTACGGGATCACACGCGACGATTTCGAATCGGTGCGTCCGTTTATCCACGGATTCGTCGTACGAGAGCACGAAGAGGCGCCAAGCAACTGGCGGGCGCAGTATACACTCGGCAGTCTTTTGAAGGAATACGGCATCATCGGAATCAGCGGCATCGACACCCGCATGCTTACCCGCAAAATCCGCCATCACGGCGTCATGAAAGGGATTTTGACGACTTCGAATCAATCGGTTGAAGAGCTTAAAGAGCTGCTCGCCGCTACTCCTCTGCTCACGGATCAAGTATCCCGCGTATCGACCAAGAACGTATTCAGCGCGCCGGGCGATAAGGAAAGAGTTGTGTTAGTCGACTATGGCGCCAAAAGCGGGATCGTCCGCGACTTATCCAAGCGCGGCTGCGACGTGGTGGTCGTCCCTCAGGACGCAACGGCGGACCAGATTCGCAGGCTTGCGCCGGACGGCATTTTGCTGTCCAATGGCCCCGGGGACCCGAAGGATGTGCCGCATGCAGCGGAAATGATTAAGCAGCTGCTCGGCGAATTCCCGATTTTCGGCATCTGCCTCGGCCATCAGCTGTTTGCCCTGGCCTGCGGAGCCGATACGGAAAAGCTGAAATTCGGACACCGCGGCGGCAACCATCCGGTGAAGGATCTGGTTTCCGGACGCTGCTATATTACTTCGCAAAACCATGGTTATACGGTAAAAGAACAATCGATCGAGGGTACGGATTTGGAAATCACCCATATTAATAACAACGACCGCACGATTGAGGGTCTAAAGCACAAGACGCATCCCGCGTTTTCGGTTCAGTATCATCCGGAGGCGGCGCCAGGGCCATTCGATTCCAGCTATTTGTTTGATGACTTTCTCGCCATGATCCACCAGTTTAAGCAGGATTATCCGCAGCAGCCGCGCCAAGCGCAAATGCTTTCCGCTTGGAAAGCTTCGGCCTCATCAGGTTCCGTGAAAGGAGAGCTTCAGTATGCCAAAAAATAATACTCTCAAGAAAATCCTCGTCATCGGCTCCGGCCCAATCGTCATCGGCCAAGCCGCGGAATTCGATTATGCGGGAACGCAAGCCTGCCAAGCACTTAAAGAAGAAGGCATGGAGGTAATCCTGATCAACAGCAATCCGGCCACGATCATGACCGACACGAACATGGCCGACAAAGTATACATCGAACCGATTACGCTCGATTTCGTTACGCAAATCATTCGCCAGGAGCGCCCGGACGGCTTGCTGCCTACGCTTGGAGGACAGACAGGCTTGAATATGGCGGTGGAACTGGCTCGCGCAGGCGTGTTGGAGAGCGAAAATGTCAAGCTGCTCGGCACGCAGCTGATCGCGATTGAAAAAGCGGAAGACCGCGACCTGTTCCGCGAGCTGATGCGCGAGCTGGAGCAGCCTGTGCCGGACAGCACGATCGTAACGACAGTGCCTCAAGCGCTGGAATTCGCCAACGAAATCGGCTATCCGATCATCGTTCGCCCTGCTTACACATTGGGTGGAACCGGCGGCGGTATCTGCAACACGGAAGAAGAATTGACGGAGACTGTGGCATCCGGCTTGCGCTATAGCCCGATCGGCCAGTGTCTCGTAGAGAGAAGCATTGCCGGCATGAAAGAAGTCGAGTACGAGGTTATGCGCGATGCGAATGACAACTGTATTGTCGTCTGTAACATGGAAAACTTCGATCCGGTAGGCGTGCATACGGGAGACAGCATCGTCGTAGCTCCCAGCCAAACGCTATCCGATCGTGAATATCAAATGCTGCGCTCCGCCTCGCTGAAAATCATACGCGCCTTGAACATCGAAGGCGGCTGTAACGTCCAGTTCGCGCTTGATCCGCACAGCTACCAATACTATGTCATCGAGGTGAACCCGCGCGTAAGCCGCTCTTCGGCGCTTGCTTCCAAAGCAACCGGCTATCCCATCGCCAAAATGGCCGCTAAAATCGCCATCGGCTACACGCTTGATGAGCTAGTGAACCCTGTTACCGGACAAACCTATGCTTGCTTCGAACCGACATTGGATTATATCGTATCGAAGATACCCCGTTGGCCTTTCGATAAATTTACGGCGGCGAACCGCAAGCTCGGCACGCAGATGAAAGCTACCGGCGAAGTCATGGCGATCGGACGCACCTTTGAGGAGTCGATCCATAAGGCAATTCGCTCTCTGGAGATCGGTGTACACCGTCTGTTCCTGAAAGAAACGGACCAGCTGGATAAAGAAACGCTGGAGCTTCGTCTCCAGAAGCCCGATGACGAGCGGCTTTTCCTGCTGGCGGAAGCGTATCGCCGCGGTTATACCGTAGAGAGGCTTCAAGAGCTGACGAAGATCGACTGGTGGTTCCTGAACAAGCTGGACGGTATGATTCGATTCGAAGCCAGCCTGGTGCAGGCGGAGCTGACGCCCGAGCTTCTTCTGGATGCGAAGCGCAAAGGCTTCACGGACCGTGCGATTGCGGAGATTCGCAGCTTGGCTGGAAGCGGATTGGCGTATACGAAGGAAGCGGAAGTCCGGACTTTGCGTTTGGAGCAGGGAATCAAACCGGTCTACAAGATGGTCGACACTTGCGCTGCCGAATTCGAAGCCACGACTCCTTACTACTACTCGACTTACGAGCAGGAAGACGAAGTTGCCGAAACGAGCAAACAGAAAGTGGTAGTGCTTGGTTCCGGTCCGATTCGTATCGGACAAGGAATCGAGTTCGACTACTCTACCGTACACGCCGTATGGGCGATTCAAGCCGCAGGGTATGAGGCCGTCATTATTAACAACAACCCGGAGACGGTGTCGACGGACTTTAATACATCCGACCGTTTGTACTTCGAGCCGCTGTTTTTCGAAGACGTGATGAACGTAATCGAACGGGAGAAGCCGATCGGCGTCATCGTTCAGTTCGGCGGACAAACCGCGATTAACCTGGCTGCGCCGCTTGAAAGAGCGGGAGTGCGCATTCTAGGTTCCGATCTGGAGAGCATCGATGCCGCTGAGGACCGCAAAAAGTTCGAAGCGCTTCTGCGCAAGCTAAACATTGCACAGCCTCCCGGCGGCACGGTGACCTCCGTGAACGAGGCGGTGGGGACCGCCGCACAGTTCGGTTACCCGGTTCTCGTCCGTCCTTCTTACGTGCTTGGCGGACGCGCGATGGAGATCGTATACTCCGACGAAGAGCTGCTCAGCTACATGGAATATGCCGTCAAAATCAATCCGGAGCATCCGGTTCTCATCGACCGCTACATGCTCGGCAAAGAGGTAGAGGTCGACGCAATCTGCGACAGGGAGACCGTCCTAATTCCGGGCATCATGGAGCACGTTGAGCGTGCGGGCGTTCACTCCGGCGACTCGATTGCGGTTTATCCGCCGCAAACGCTCTCTGACGAGATCAAGCAGCAAATTATTGATATCACAACGAAAATCGCCCTGGAGTTCCGGGTGGTCGGTCTTGTCAACATTCAGTTCGTTATCTTTAACAACCAGGTGTATGTCATCGAGGTCAACCCGCGTTCCTCCAGAACAGTGCCTTTCTTAAGCAAAGTCACGAACATTCCGATGGCGAATGTGGCAACGCGTGTTATCATGGGACAAAAGCTTAAAGACATGGGATACGCAAACGGGCTGTGGCCGGAAGACAAGTATGTCTCCGTGAAGGTGCCTGTATTCTCCTTTGCCAAGCTCCGCCGCGTAGATACGACGCTCGGGCCGGAAATGAAGTCGACCGGCGAGGTCATGGGCCGTGACGTGAATTTTGCCAAAGCGCTCTATAAAGGGCTCATTGGCGCAGGAATGAAAATACCGCCTGCCGGGGCGATTATCGCAACCGTAGCAGATAAGGATAAAGAAGAAGCCATTGAGATCTTCTCCGGTTTTTACCGTCTTGGCTATAAAATCATTGCGACCGGAGGAACGGCGAAAGCTTTGGAAGAAGCAGGGCTGCCGGTGACGAAAGTGAACAAGCTGAGCGAAGGTTCGCCGAATATTCTCGATCTGATCCGCAACGGCGAAGCGCATTTCGTGGTCAACACGCTGACCAAAGGCAAAGCGCCTGAGCGCGACGGCTTCCGGATTCGCCGCGAGGCTGTTGAGAATGGCATCGTATGTATGACCTCTCTGGATACCGTTCGCGCTCTGATGCATATGTTGGAAGCTATCAATTTTTCCTCGAGAGCGATGCCTGTCCATGTCTAAAGGGATGAAGGACCGAGCGGAAATTGCCGGACGCATTATGGTTGCCCTCGATTTTGCGGGTGAAGCTGCAGCTGATGAGCTTTTGCAGCAGCTGCAGGGTATTCCCTGCTACATGAAGGTAGGGATGCAGCTGTTTTATGCATCGGGTCCCGGTTTCATAGCGCGGCTCAAGGATCGCGGCTACAAGGTATTCCTGGATCTCAAAATGCACGATATCCCCAATACGGTCAAGGGTGGCGCGGAGAGCGTCACCCGCCTTGGCGTGGATATGTTCAATGTACATGCCGCCGGGGGCCGACGGATGATGGAGGCCGCTTCTGAAGGCGTCGACAAGGCGCTTTCAGGCGGAACAGGCCGGCAGCTAAGGCCGACTGTGATCGGCGTCACGCAGCTGACGAGCACCAGTCAGGCTGTTTTGAATGAGGAGATCGGCATCTCCGGCACGGTGGAGGATGCCGTGCTTCGTTACGCGCGTCTGACACGCGAGTCCGGTTTGGATGGCGTGGTGGCTTCCCCGGCGGAGGCTGCTCGGATCAAAACGGCAATCGCTCCCGCCTTCATTACGGTGACTCCGGGCATACGCCCTGTTGGCGCCGATATCGGCGATCAGTCGCGTGTTATGACGCCAAAGCAGGCCTTTGAGCAGGGGAGCGATTATATAGTAATCGGTCGCCCGATTACAGCTGCGGCTGATCCAAGAGAGGCGTTGGAATCTATCATTGCCTCCGTTCAGCAGTAACGGAGGCGTTTGAAATAAACCTTGTAAGGAGTTGAATAAATAGGATGAGCCAATCAGAAGCTATTTCCCGGCAAATTGCGGCAGCTTTACTGCAAATTGAAGCGGTGAGCCTTCGTCCCCACCAGCCTTTTACATGGACGTCCGGGATGAAATCGCCGATCTATTGCGATAATCGGCTAACCATGTCCTACCCGGACATTCGCGAGCTTATCGCAGATGGCTTTGCGGCTCTAGTCCGCGAGCAGTACCCGCAGGCTGAGGTCATTGCCGGTACCGCAACAGCAGGAATACCGCATGCGGCTTGGGTATCGCAAAAGCTTCATTTGCCGATGATCTATATTCGCGATAAAGCAAAAGGCCACGGCAAAGAAAATTTGATCGAAGGCGCTGTAAAGCCGGGTCAAAAGGTCGTTGTCATCGAGGATCTGATCTCCACAGGCGGCAGCTCATTGAAGGCCGCGCTTGCGGTCAACGCAGCCGGGGCGCAGGCGCTTGGCGTTCTGGCGATCTTTTCCTATCAATTGGATAAGGCTGCTAATGCCTTTCAAGAAGCGGGTATGCCGCTTCAGGCGTTAACTAATTATTCGGCGCTGCTTGATGTAGCGGTCGAACAAGGCCATATTCGCGAAGAAGATCTCTCGCTGCTTCGCTCATGGCGGGAGAACCCGGCTGAATACGGGAAGTAGATTGAAAAGTTGATTCGTCAGGGCGGCCCGGAAAGCCGGAAAGTCTTATCGACAGCCAGCCCCTAGATCCGCCCAATCTTTTCCCAATATCGGCAAATCGTCAGCAGCCCCTTGTCGAAGTTGTCCAAGTGGAAATGCTCATCAGGCGCATGCAGATTTTCTCCGGGCAATCCGAAGCCGAGCATCACCACCGGCGCATTCAGCAGCCGTCCGAATACTTCCACAATCGGGATTGAGCCGCCGCCGCGTTTGTATACGGGGGCAGTCCCGTACACGTCCTCGTAAGCGAGAGCCGCGGCCGTCATGGCCGGATGGTCGATCGGCGTGATGAACGGATTGCCGCGCAGGTGGCGGTTAAGGCTGACTTTGACGCCAACGGGCTTGTGCCGCTGAATGTGGCGTTCCACGCAGTCCATGATTTCATCGGGAACCTGCGCGGACACAAGCCTGCAGGCGATTTTGGCTACGGCCTTGTTCGGAATGATCGGCTTGATGCCTTCGCCTTGAAAGCCGCCGCTCACCGATGTGATTTCTAAAGTCGGCCTTGCATTGACCCGTTCGAGGAATGTGTAGCCGGCTTCCCCGTAAAGCTCCGATAGCGCCAACTCGTTTCGGATCTGCTCCGCTTCCGGCTCGACTTCCTTAAAAGCTTCCCTCTCGACCACCGAGAGAGGGGTCACCTTATCGTAGAAGCCCTCAACCGCCACCCTGCCGTCCGCATCATGAAAGCTCGCCAGCAGCTGTGAGAGCGCATGAATCGGATTCGGCACTCCGCCGCCGAAGAGGCCGGAATGCAGATCGCTTCCAGCGCCTTCCACCGCGATCTCAAAACCGGCCAAACCGCGAAGACCATAGAGGAGGGCCGGTTTTCCAACCTCATGCAAAGAAGTATCGGACAAGGTGACAATGTCCGCTCTCAGCTTCTCCTTGTGCGCCTCAACGAATGGAGGGAGATGCAGACTGGCCACTTCCTCTTCGCCCTCGATGCAAAATTTTACATTGACCGGCAAGCTTCCGGTGGTGCGAAGATAGGCTTCCGCTGCTTTTATATGCAGAAACAGCTGCCCCTTGTCATCCGTAGTTCCGCGTCCGAACAGCTTCCCATCGCGAATTTCCGGCTCAAACGGCGGGGAGGACCAGAGCTCCAGCGGCTCGGCCGGTTGAACGTCGTAGTGCCCGTAAATAAGCACAGTAGGCTTTCCCTCGGCATGAAGCCATTCTCCGTACACAACGGGATGGCCCCCGGTGGGGAGAATTTCCACATTTTCGATTCCCGCCTGGCGCAGCGCTTCCGCCGTCCACTCCGCACAGCGCACGATGTCCGCCTTGTGTTCGGAAACCGCGCTAATGCTGGGGATCCGCAAGTACGCCTTCAGTTCCTCTATGTGTTCTTTTTTGTGCGCTTCCATATAAGCTTGTAGCCGATCGTTCATGCTGCAGCTCTCCTTTTCAGAAAATCGTAATATAGTCATATGTTCCCCAAAATCCCGGAAATTCCTGCCGGCACCGTTATTTCTTAGCTTGTTCTTAGAATCAGAAAAAAATGGTTACACGCTTTGGAACTTTTTCCAATAGCGCTTCGTCTATAACATGTAAAGTCTGTAATACATACATAAATGGAGGCTAATAGGGATGGCAGGCTGGTTTCTCAAAAAAAACATACATAACCCCGGCGATGGGCCAACCGTCTCAGACGATCCTCCGCAGCAATCAGACCTGCTTCAGCCAGCTCGATCCGCAATCGATCAGCCTCTTTTAACTGTACATAAGGTAGAACGGTCTTTTCAAGTCGGCGGACAGAGGCTTCATGTGCTCAAAGGCATTGAAATGGAGCTGTATCCCACACAGCTGGTCATGCTGCGCGGCCGCTCGGGCTCGGGAAAGACTACTCTCCTCAATCTCATCGGCGGCCTGGATCAACCGAACCAAGGAGAGATTGTGTTCCAGGGGCATCCGTTTCACGAGTGCGGCGATGATGAGCGCACTCATATCAGGCGCAAACAAATCGGTTTTATTTTCCAATCGTTTGCGCTAATGCCGCTGTTGTCCGCTTGGGAAAATGTCGAGCTTGCGCTTCGCATGGCGGGAACTCCCCGTTCCGAATGGAAGAGCAGGGTAACGCATTGCTTGGAACTGGTAGGGATTTCCAGAAGAATGCACCATCGCCCCTTTGAATTGTCCGGCGGCGAGCAGCAGCGTGTGGCCATCGCCAAGGCAATCGCGCATAAGCCTTCATTAATCTTGGCTGATGAGCCGACGGCAGAGCTTGATTCCCAGATGGGCGCGCAGATTATGAGCGTTTTCCGCAGCATCATCGACTCGGAGCAGGTGACCATCTGCATGACAACACACGATCCTACAATTTTGGAGGTTGCCGACCATGTCTACGAAATGGTGGACGGTAGATTTGTCTCTTAGACGCACCGTTAGACCGCTGTCCGCACTTTTTTTATGTTCCGCACTATTGCTGGCTTCCGGCTGCTCTCTGCTGCCGAAAGAGCAGGAGGAGGAAAACCTTCCGTCCATCAACCCGCCTAAACTTTCCAAAAAGCCGGAGTATGCCGTCAAGACCGATACGCTGGAAACCAAAGTAAGAGGCTCGGGCCGACTGATGGCGCTGCAGGAGGAAAAGCTGTATTTTCCGGAAGAAGCGAGCAGTAAGCGAATAAAAAACGTCCTGGTCCAAACAGGGGACGCTGTAGAGCAGGGCCAGCTTATCGCCGAGCTGGACGTATCCGATCTGGAAAGCCAATTGAAGCAAAAGCAATTGCAGACGCGCAAGGATGAACTGCAAATGATTGAAATGCTGCGGAAGGCGGACGAAATGACGCCTGAACAGATCGAACAGGAGAAGATCAATTTCGAGCTGAAGCGCGAAGAACTGAATAAGCTGGAGGCTTCCATTGCGAATGCGAAACTGACGGCGCCCTTTAGCGGCACCATCGTATCCGTGTTCGCCAAAAAAGGAGATACCGTAGAGTCCGACCAATCGGTTGCCGTTATCGCGGACCTTAAGCAGCTAGCCGTAGCCGCAAGCATTAGCGCCGATGACGCGAAGAAGGTGGCCATCGGCATGGAAGCGGTTGTGGATATCAACTCCGCCGGTCAGCATAAGGGCAAGGTGAGGCAGCTGCCGAATCCGAAAACGAATGACAACGGCAATGGGGGCGGTTTCCCGGACGGTCAGGGAAGGGAGCAGGATTCCATCGATAATTACCTTGTCGTTGAGTTGGACGCTTTTCCGGAGGGCATGAATCGCGGCACGCCGCTCAGCGTAACGATCATTACGCAAAGAAAAGAAAATGCAGTCGTCATTCCTTTGGCGGCCTTGCGATCTTATTCGGGGCGAAATTATGTGCAGGTCGTTGACGACCAGGGCAATAAGAAGGAAATCGACGTGGAAATCGGCCAGCAGACGGCTACCGATGTGGAGATTGTGAAAGGACTCACACCGGGTCAGAAAGTAGTGGGTAGATAATGCCGATGCCGATGCTGCGATTTCTATATCGCAAAATGTGGAATACGCGATGGCTCACGCTCAGCACGCTGCTCGGCTTAGTGATGGCGGTCGCGTTCACGACGAGCATTCCCATGTACGCCGACGGCTCGCTTAAACGCGTGGTAGCCAAATCGCTGCAGGAGAAGAGCACCGGCTTGCCGGCCGGCTCCCTGCTTATCCGCTACCAAGCCGTGGGCTCGGAACGGGCGGAATTAGACGCGCTAAATGATGCGGATCTATATATTCAAAATCAAATCCCTCAGGATATCGGTTTTCCTACGGACGCTTATGTTCGCAATTACTCGATCAAAGGGGCCCAGCTTACCCCCGTCGATACGACGAAGGTAGACCCCAGCAAGCGTCGGCAATTGACGATCATGTCGATGAGCGGCCTGCAGCATCATGTTGAATTTACCAATGGACAAATGGGCGGCGATCAGCTGCAGGGCGGTATGATTGAAGCGGTGATCCTGGAAGAAGCGATGTACCGCAACGATATTCATGTCGGAGACGTGTTCAATTACCCGGTTACGGGAGGCATGGGTATTCCGCCGTTCAAGGTCAAAATTACCGGATCGTTCAAGCCGAGCAAGGAAAACGACGCTTACTGGTTTCAAGGACTCGAAGGAATTGTAAATTCACTGATTGTCAGCGATACTTTGTTCCAGAAAACCCTGCTTCAGGATAAAAAGCTCCCGCTGCAGCTGGCAAACTGGTATTATGCGTTCGATCTCCGCGAAATCCAGACGGGTCAATTGACTCCTCTGGAAAACAAGCTGGAGAGATTGGATATCAACCTGTATCAAAAGCTGAAAAATACCCGCGTTGATCTGTCGTTTCAACCGATTCTTGCGGAGTTTAAGAAGCAGAGCTTGCAATTGCAAATATTGCTCTTTACCTTAGCGGCGCCAATGATCGCCATGGTCTTCTATTATATTGTCATGAATGCGCGCCAGTCTTTGGACCGCCAACGCAGCGTCATCGCGGTGCTGCGGAGCAGGGGAGGAAGCACCCGTCAAATAGTCGGTATTTATTTGCTTGAAGGACTGCTGCTTGGAATTACAGCGCTGGTGATCGGGCCCTTGATCGGCTGGTTCATGGCCAAGAGTATCGGTTCCTCCAGCGGATTCCTCACCTTCGTGGATCGCAAATCGATTCCCGTCGGATTTACCACAGAAGCGATGTTGTACGGAGGTCTGGCGGTTCTGATTGCTATTCTGGCCAGCGTCATTCCAGCGCTCGTGTTCGCTAGAGCATCCATCGTGAATTATAAGCAGCAGCTAGCCCGTTCGGATAAATCGCCGGCCTGGCAGCGTTGGTTTATCGACATCGCGTTGCTGGGGATCGTTGGTTACGGCTGGTATTTGTTTGACCAGCGGCAAGTGCTCTCCGTTCAGACAGGACTTACGACTGATCAACTGCAAGTGCATCCGCTGTTGTTTTTCGTGCCGGCTCTCTCGATTTTTGCGCTCGGCCTGTTTTTCCTGAGGATCTTTCCGTGGCTGCTGCGTTTCTTCGGCTGGCTGGGTAAAAGGTTCCTGCCGGTTCCGGTCTATTTAACTCTGGCGCAGCTGTCGCGATCTTCGAAATCTTATTATCCGCTTATGCTGCTGCTTATTCTCACTCTCGGGCTCGGCGTTTACAATTCTGCCGCCGCCCGCACGATCGATTTGAACTCGACGGAGCGGACGTTGTACCAATATGGCACCGACGTCGTGCTGCAGACGGTGTGGGAGGGTTTCGCCGACGAGCTGCCGCAGGATCCGAACGCCGGTCAAGGCGGGGGAGCGGACAATCCGTCAGGCGGCGGAGGAGCACCGGGCAGAGGCGGCCAAGGAGCGCCCGGCGGCGGCCAAGGCGGAGATGGTGCTCCGGGTGGAGCGCCGGGAGGTGAAGGCCCGCCGCCCAAGATGCGCTATGTGGAGCCGCCGTTCGAGATATTCAGAAATCTCGAAGGCGTGGAGCATGCCGCGCGGGTGCTGCAAACCCGGGGAAACGTTGTCGTTTCCGGCAAATCGACGGGCCAAGGGCTGGTTATGGGCATCGATAACGTCGATTTCGCCCAAGTGGCCTGGTTTCGGGAGGATTTATTTCCGGTTCATCCTTACGAGTACTTGAATCTGCTTGGCTCCTACGAGCAAGCGGTCATCGTACCGGAGGGCTTCGCTGAGAAATACGCTCTCAAGGAAGGAGATCTGCTGTCGATAACCGTTCAGCAGCAGCCCGTCGAGTTCGTAATTGTCGGCATTCTGCCTTACTGGCCGAGCCAATATCCGGACCAAATGCCTTTCTTCATTACCAACCTGGACTATATCTATGATCAAGCGCCGATTGTGCCTTATGAGATTTGGCTTAAGATGAAAGCGGACGCCAAGGTAACGCCGATCGTCGAAGCGCTGCAGGCCAAAGACATTCAGCTGGTGTCGGTGAAGGACGTTCGCAACGAGCTGATCGTTCAGAAGAAGCATCCGGCCCGGGGCGGCGTGTTCGGAATACTGAGCTTGGGCTTCCTGGTTTCCGTTACCGTATCCCTGATTGGCTACATTCTTTACTGGTTCTTCAATCTATCCAGCCGTGTCGTTCAATTCGGTGTGCTTCGCGCTATGGGGCTTTCCCGCAAGCAATTGACCGGGATGCTTCTTCTGGAGCAGGGCTTTACGGCCGGATTGTCGATTGCCTTGGGCATCGGCATTGGCAAGCTGACGAGTTATTTCTTTCTGCCGTTCCTGCAAACCTCGGAAAATGTGAAGACGCAAGTACCGCCCTTCCGGGTTGTCTTCAATCCGCGGGATACGGATCAGCTTTACGTCGTCGTAGTTTTCATGATGCTCACCGGCGCTGCGCTTTTATTCCTGCATATCCGCAGGCTTCGGGTCCATCAGGCTGTGAAGCTCGGGGAGGAGAAATAAGCCATGATTACATGCGAAGGGTTAGTCAAAATCTACAAATCCGACGATATCGAGGTGGTCGCTTTACAGGGGCTCAACATTCATGTCGAGGCCGGAGAGCTTATGGCCATCATCGGCAACAGCGGAAGCGGGAAATCGACGCTGCTTAACATCCTTGGCGGCTTGGATCGACCCTCTGCCGGGCAGGTCAAGGTCGGCGAATGGGATCTTCTAAAAATAACCGACAAGCAGCTCGTCGAATACAAACGCAATACAGTAGGCTTCATTTGGCAAAATAATGCGCGCAATCTGATTTCTTATTTGACCGCTCTGGAAAATGTAGAGATGCCGATGATTCTTAGCGGCAAATATGACCGCGCCTACGCCAGGCAGCTGCTTGAGCGGGTAGGACTCGGGGAGCGGATGAACAACAAGCTCCATCAGCTGTCAGGTGGCGAACAGCAGAGGGTAGCGATCGCCATTTCATTGGCGAACCGGCCGTCTCTGCTGTTAGCCGACGAACCGACAGGTTCGGTCGACACGAAAACGGCTGACCTTATATTAAATATTTTTCAAAAGCTCAGTAAAGAACTTGGCGTCACCATCGTCATCGTAACCCATGACTTATCCATGGCCGGCAAAGTCGGGCGGGTCGTTGCAATCCGTGACGGCATGACGAGTACCGAGTTTATAGCCCGAAATCCGAATCTATCGCTGGGTGCCGACGGGACGGGACAACATGGTCTCAATCCCGGCGCTCACGAAGAATATGTGGTTCTCGATCGGGCGGGCCGTCTGCAGGTGCCGAAGGAATACCTGCAAGCCCTGCAAATCGCAGGCAAAGCATCGATGGAATTTGACGGCGAGAAAATTATGATCAAAGCACCTAAATCGTTGGAGGGGAACCAAAATGAAAAGCATGAGTAAAAAATTGTTATCCGTGAGCCTTACTCTGGCATTGGTTGCGCCGCTTGCAATCGCATGTACAAAGGCGGAGCCGAAGGATACCGACACAAACCGCGTACTCCGTATCGCAACCAGCTTCGGTTACGGCTCGGACGATGAGTATTTCCGTCAGCAGTTTACGGAAATTTATGAGTTCGCCAACCCGAACGTGAAAATCGAGATCGTCCCGACGATGGACGATAAATATCGCTACCGGGGACCGGAACCGGGTGAAAAAATGCCTGACCCCATGGAAAAACTGAAGGAGGTCATGCAGGGAGACAATCCGCCGGATCTCGTCATGGTCAGCTACGAGCAGCTGCCAGATCTGATTAACAACAATCTGCTGTCGCAGCTCGATCCGCTCATTACGAAGGATAAATTTGATACAACGGACATTGTTCCGGCAGTGATCGACGGCATCAAAAACGCAGGCGGAGGTAAATTATTCGCTCTATCGCCGACTTTTAGCTCATCCGCACTAATTTATAATAAAAAAATATTTAACGACGCAGGCGTCGAGTTTCCGAAGGACGGCATGACTTGGGATGAAACGTTCGATCTGGCTAAACGTGTAGCGAGCGGCGAAGGCGAAAGCCGTATAGACGGGTTCTCCTTCAACACTCAGGCGCACATGGATCTTTTTTACGGCATGCTTCAGTATTACATCGCTCCTCTTCAATTGACGATGTTTGACGACGCGGGTGAGAAAATGACGGTGGATACGGATCAATGGGAGAAAGTCTGGTCCAAGATGCTTCAGCTGCAGAAAGATAAGGTCGTTCCGGAGCTTTTCGACCCCTCGAAGCCGATGGAACGCAAAATGGAAGAAAACAACCCTTTTGCCTATGATGATTTTATTTCCGGCCGCCTGGGGATGGCCATCATGTACTACGGTCAAATTAACCAGCTGGTCAGCGCCAACAAAAGTGCGGAAAGCTTCAAGAATTTCACCCCGGTGGAATGGGATGTTGTCACCATGCCTTCTCATCCCGAAGCGAAGGGAGTGGGCGGTTCCATCTTTATGAACGGGATCATGGGAATTAACGCCAAAGCACAAAATGCGGAGGATGCATGGGAATTCATCAAGTTTGTGAACGGGGAAGATTGGGCCCGTTTGAAATCCCACAGCTCCTATAACCTGGTTGCCCGCAAAAAGTATCTGCAGCCGAAGGACGGACTCGAATTCAACATACAAGCTTTTTATAATGTAATTCCTTCTCCTGCTGTCGACAATTATAAGGTGTATCGCGATAAACCGAGCATTGGTCAAGTGAATGAAATCGGTCATCAGCTGTTCCAGCAGGTGCTGCAAGATAAACTGGCGGTCAGAGATGCCCTGAAGCAGTGGCAGACGCAAGGCGATGCCTTGCTGCAGCAGATTAAAGAGAATCCGAATGGACCGATTATCCCAATGGGTAACATATCAGCTGAGCAATAGGAGAAAGGGGAATCCAAATGAGTAAATTCAAGTTTACTCGCTGGGCGGCAATCGCACTCGTCTTGGCACTCGCCATGGGCTCCATGACTCCGGCCTTTGCGGATGGAGGCGGCTCTGATGCCGCTTCCGCTCCGCTTGGCAAAATAAGCGTCAACGGGAACAGTTATTTTGAGCTGAAGCAGATCGATCTGCTGCCCGACCAGGGCGATAAACTGGCAACTTTCACCGTGACGATTCACAATAACGGCAGCAATGAATTGTTATTTATCGATTATTGGGTCAGGCTTATAAACAAGTCGGGGAGCCAGTTCTCCGCGCGACTGCTCCCGGAGGACAAGGACAAGAACAGGATTTCGCCGGGATCCAGCGAGGAACTTACTTTTTATGCCAATGTCAATGCAACGACGGAGCTGAGCGATCTGGTCGTTCAGTTCATTAAGTGGGATTTCAGCCAACCGAATTTCGAACGCGTGCTTGGCGAGGTTTCCGTTCCCGGCACCTACTCGAATGTGACGCCCTCAGAAGGATCGCGCACGATTTCAGTTAACGGAACGGATGTGAGTGCAACTGTAACGAAGCTGGTCAGCAACAAAAATGAGAAGTATTACGTACCAACCGTTTACTTAGAGATGGAGAATGTCGGCACCCATTCAGTGACAATGCCCGCTTATCTGTTTGCTATTCGTACCTCGGAAGGGCTGATGTACCCGCTCGAATCTAAGGTCTTCAAGGACTTGGTTATTAATCCAAAGGAAAGCAAGGAAGTGCAATTTTCCGGAAGCATTCCGGTAACCGTATCTACGGACGCGTGGCAGCTCGTTATCACCCGGAACATTGCCGATCTGAAGCTGAATCTGCCGGTAGCTTTTTTTGAGCTTTCCAAGGTATCTGCGCTAGACGGCGGATCTGTAGGACAGGAATATTCCTTTAAAAGCGAAGACGGGGTTTATACGGCCCGGTTGAATGCCTTGTATCGTCTGCCGTGGGAGGACCAGGATATTTTGACTGCGGATTTGACACTCTCCAACAAAGGGGAGGAATCTCTTCCGATTCCGGAACTGACGGGTCATTTTCTGCTGGATGGAGCGGTAAAGGTGGAAGCCAAGCTCGTCAAGACGTCCAAAGTGATCGGGATTGGAGCCGGTTCCGGAATCAACTTCCAGATTGCCGGCAAAATCCCTTATACCTATGAGTTTTCCAAGGTGAAGCTGGTGCTGCGGGAGAAGGAGAGCGACACGGTCACGACCGATGTGCTGGAGTTCCAGAGTCAGGCAGAGCTGCAGGCGATACCGTTCCATAACAAGTCGGAGTCTTACACGCTGGTCGACACCGGACGCAAGTCCAGGTTTAAGGTCCGCAGCGTATCCACATACACCGGTAATACGGCAAGTTTGTTTTCCGCGCAGGTCGAAGTTGAAAACCTGGAGAAGCGTTTTACGAACATCGCTAAGCTGGTTGCCCATTTCCGAACCCAAGACGGCATAGTGCTCCCTGCATCGGTAATGGAAGTAAAGAATAAGGTAAGCCCTAACGGCAAGGCGCTGCTAAATGTATGGGCTACTTTCCCGAAAGGATTCTCCGCGGAAAATATGCACCTATTGCTTGGCGAATCGGTGACCGAAGGGAAGCTGACGGAAGGAGACGGCAAGCCTGACTCCTACGTGAAGCCTGTTGCCTTCTGGCTGCCTGAGGAGAATACCGATGTGAAGAACGTGCTGACTCTAGTTGAGCTATTCCCGTATACTTTCACTATGAACCGAATCGGCACATCCATCAACGGAAGCAATTTCAAATTGAAATTCAACTATGAACTGACCAAGGAACTGCTTACCGAGACGAATCCGGACGGCCATAAGCTGGTCATTAAGTTCGAAGACGGAAACGGCAATAAATCGTTCGAGAAGGCTTACGAAGTCAAGGATTTCGATCCGAAAGACACCGATTCGGCAGAAGACAGCGACTCCAAATTAAAGCTCGGCAAGCACGAAGATTTCGAAATTAACTTATCCGATCCCGATCTTATTTATAAGACAACATTCTTAAAGCAATATACATTAAGCATTTATGACGAATTTCAAGGTCAGCGCAAGCAGCTTGCCAGCCAGAAAATCGATTGGTTTGTGACTACCGACTAAAGAACAGTGCGATAACAGAGTTGATCGCTTGCCCAATGAAACCTCAATGGAAACGATGGATGCAAAGGCCAAAGAAATCGAGGCCATGTTGAAGGACGCCAAAGCGGCGCTCAATGAATACAAGGGCTCGGAAGTGAATGAAATTCGATAATGTGCTTTATAATACCAAAGTGATGCTGGACCTTGCATTCAAAAATTCGGTGGACAAAGGGGATACGGTTGAGAAGAGGAAAGCAGAGCTGGGACTCATAAAAAAAAGCTGACCTCCAAGCGGCGCCGGCTACTTGGAAGGACAGCTTTTTTTCAGCTGTTATACCTTTCGTTCTAACAGCGTAAAGAAGCTCTGTTTTGGTTATGCTAATGGTAAAGATTGTAGACAACGGAGTGAAGATCCATGCATTGGGTATATTGGGCTAAGCTGTACGAAACTAAATTCCAGGCAGGCTGCCTAGCGAAACGAATGGAAGAGGATTGGTGGATTTACGGCTACGAATGTCCTCAGGAAGTAGAAGTGTACCGTTCCAAAAAAGGCAGATTCGGTGTTCGCTATTCGCTGTAATCGGATTACTGAATAATAGCTTGACTTCACCCTCGCCCTTGGTGTATATTTATTTTTGTCGCTGTTGCAGTGATAACTGACGCGGGGTGGAGCAGCCCGGTAGCTCGTCGGGCTCATAACCCGAAGGCCGCAGGTTCAAATCCTGCCCCCGCAACCAATTCAGCTTACATGTGGGCCCTTAGCTCAGTTGGTTAGAGCGGTCGGCTCATAACCGATTGGTCGGGGGTTCGAGTCCCTCAGGGCCCATTTGCTGAAACCCTTGGTACATAAGGGTTTTTATTATGTCTTCCCAAACAAAAACCCATCGAACTCGCCGTTTCACCGGCTGCACTCGATGGGTTTTGTGCTCATTTTGTGCACGCTGCTTAATATGTATAGCAGATGCGCCTCCCTCCAAGATATTCATCAAGTTATCTGCTTTCCATATCCCCGATATTTTCTAAATCCATTTTGGCAATATAATCGCTGGTTTCTTTGGTCCCTAACTTATTAAGCATGGAATAAATCTCTTTTAAAGCGTCATCATGCAAATCGTTATCGCTGTCATGATGGTACGGAATTCCAGGAAGATGAGAGCGGATATATGTCCCTTCTTCATATTCCATCTTCGTTTCAAAAAGTTTCTGAAGTTTATCGAGATCCTCGGCAGTCGCTTCAATTTCAAATTCATAAGCGGAATCGCCCTGGTTTTCCATGATTGTTCCAGCTTGAACGGAAATATAATACTTGCTTTTTTCCATACTCAAAGTCCTCCCAATTTCAAAATAGAAAATACATGAATATCGCTGCTCCTATAACAATAGCAAGTGGAAACAAAACATAAGCGATAAGAATCGGGTTTGCTATAATGTTATGTTTTGAAGTTGTAGCATTCAGCCCTTTGTCATATTCCTGATCTTTTTGTTTTTTCATGATCATTATTGACGTGATCAGCCCAATAACAACGATAATTGCAGCTGCAGTGAATAAATAATAAATCACAATATAGTTTCCTCCTTTACATTCATGTGGTTTTATAATTCCATTAGATATTTAAAAATATTCCTTATTCCTCTTTGATTGCTGAAACGGCAGGTGGAAAATATTTGAATATTGCTGTAAAATGTGTAGCATACAAAGCTGTTCATGCCACCCCTAAAAATTGGAGGTTTAATATGAAAATTCTTATTATTGGCGCGACAGGCACGATTGGAGGTTCCGTTGCTCGCGAATTCGCATCTCGAAACGAAATTATTTCTGCGAGCAGGAATGGGGCAGATATTCAAGTTGATATTTCTTCCGTTGATAGTATCAGGGCGATGTATGAGAAAGTTGGACTTGTGGATGCCGTAATTAGCGCAACAGGCGGCGCTTATTTTGGTCCTCTGCCAGAATTGACTCCAGAAAACAATGAGATTTCCATTCAAAACAAATTAAAAGGCCAGATCAATGTAGTTTTGCTCGGACTCAATCATGTAAATGACCGGGGCAGCTTTACGTTGACAACGGGAATTATGATGGATGACCCGGTTGTAGGGGGAGCATCGGGAGCAATGGCTAACGGCGGCATCACGGCCTTTGTGAAATCAGCAGCCATCGAAATGCCTCGGGGAATTCGTATAAATAGTGTAAGTCCTAATCTTCTGGTGGAATCCGTTGAGAAGTACAGTAAGTTTTTCCCCGGATTTGAGCCGGTTTCTGCTTATAGGGTGGCGCAGGCATTCCGAAAGAGTGTCGAAGGTGCACAAACAGGCCAAAATTACACCGTTTATTAGCAGCCTCTGACTGAAACTTGAATTAGCAGGCTTTATCCTATATAATGAACGTCACATGCCGGAGTGGCGGAATTGGCAGACGCACAGGACTTAAAATCCTGCGGTAGGTGACTATCGTACCGGTTCGAGTCCGGTCTTCGGCATCACAGGACAAACAGATCCCTTTTGGTTCATGAACCGAAGGGGATTTTTATTAGGGATCGAGCCCACCGGAGGGCTAAGACCCGGCGTGACAAAAGGTTCGTCGAATTCGACTCAATCGGAATTGCCTTGGAGCCGGATGCCCAGGGTACTCAGCCAAGAGGGAAAAAAGTGCTCGGCACATAGACTGACAGCCGGTTTCAGGCTAAGTAAAGGATACATGGCTTATGACCCAGCGCGACTTTTCCGAAGATCTTTCCACATGGAACACCAGATTCATGCTGCTCAATTTCCCGCCGCTTTCCGTGACCGAGACTCTAACCGGGATGTCGATAGCCAGCAACCGGCCGGGGTCTGCTACTGGAAAATCGGATAGACGGCGCATGCCGGCAAACCGGTCAGGGTCATCTTGGTTACTGCCTGTCGTGCCCCAAAGCAGCTGTGCGTCATGCTGGTGATTTCCGGATATCCATATATCAACGAGTTCGAAAGGAGACTGCTGCGCCAGAAAATAGCTGAGTCTTCCTGCAGCCTTATGCACCATAGCTTGATGCATGAGATCCAGGCTGCGCGAGCCGTGGGTAACGCTGCCCAGGAAATGAATGCAAAAGTGGCCGTTAAATCCGTTTCCCGGAATGCCGTCTCCGCCGTGCGGCATCCCATGCATCGAGGCGGCAAATGTTCTTCCGTTTACCTTCACGAGTACGGCTCTGCGGTTCCAACTCCAGCTTCCTTGATAAATGGTCTTCATGATGTTCGTATCTTCCTTGGTTAGAGGCTGAACATCGGCATGCTGGCTCCCTGCTCTCCGCTGTCCTTGAAAGCGGAGGCCGGTCTCCAGATCGACAATCGCGAATGAACTGTACTTGGGCATCTCCAGGTCAGCCTGCAGCCAGGGGATGTATTCCCCGTAATGCTTCGTTCTTATCTCCGCTACCGTTTTTTTCAACTTTTCCTTGCTTTCTTTATCAATGCCGAGCACCATTCCGCGATCATCAACCACGTCACCGTCCGGAGTGACGGCAAATTGAACTTTATTTTGCTTTGCGACGAAATGCAGCTCCGTATCCAAGAGCGTGGCGGGAGGAATCTGTTCACCGGGTACGCCTTCCATAACAGCGCGAATCAGCTTCGAATCCCGCCACTCTTTTGCCGATTGGTACTCGGCATTCGGCGACGATTTCACAATAATCCGCACAGTTTCCTTTTCCGGGGCTCTGTGTGCGTACGAATCAGTCCCCCCGATCCAAGCCGCGGCAAAAACACCTGCAATAATAAGCAAGGGAAGGAATCTGTGTTGCTTTCCTTTCCCCCTATTGCTGTTCATTAAAAACAGCTCACCTCCGTAAACGTTAGCGATTCGTGAATACCACCCCGTGAATAAGCACATTCACTAAAATCAAGCATGCTTCAAAATGCCGCGAATTATGAGCGCGGCTAACAAAAAAGAGGATCGGCTCCAATACCGATCCTCTTCGTTGATTACTGCTGTTTCAAAGAAATTTGATACTCGCTGGATACGTAAGTTTCCGCCTTAGGCTCTGTGATGACCTGCGCATACATATGACCTTTTTCCGGGTAATGCAGGGAATAGCGGATGACGGCTTCGTCATTCTTCGTGAATTCGATGCCTTCAACACGAATTTGATACCCGGAATTGGGCTTGAGTCCCCAGGAAAGAGTGACTTTATTAACACCCTCGTTAACTTTTTCCGTAACTATCTTCACGTCCTCTGAGCCTTGTGCCGGAGGAGAGGGGACTTGACCGGAATGAGCATGAACGAACTGGATGGCATTGTACAGCATTCGAACGGCTTCCGAACGGGTAATTTCATTCTGCGGACGGAAGTTGCCAACAGCGTCCAGCTCAGCAATCTTCGTCTTGACCAGCTCCTGTATTGCATTCATATGCCCTTCGGTAACGCTCTTTTCGTCGGCGATCATCACCCAAAGCTCGATGGATGCATAGTCCACTTTACCGGCAAGACCGGCATACAAGTAAGACGCGAATTGTTCCCTTGTCATCGCTTTACTTGGATCAACATCGGGTTTGACCGGAACCCCGTTATGGAAAGCGGCAATCATCGAAGGGGCATACCAGGCGTCATCGGCAACGTTCGCAAACATATCGCTTGCCTTTGGCTCCTTGGTAAAACGCAGCCGATCCAGGTTTAAGTCAAGGCCCTGCGCAATCATATGAACCCCTTGCGCGTAGCTGACCTTTTCATTCGGAGCGAACTTTTCTTCATTGATGCCGCTGATGATGCCCGCTTTTTGCAGAGCAATGATTTCCGTTTCGGCGGGGTCGCCCTCAATGTCTTGAAAAGCAAATGCACTCTGGCTAATCAGCAGGACGAGTCCCAAAATCATTCCGATTGAAAATTTCCTTTTTTTCACCATTCATAATCACCTCTATGCTTTCAGACGGGGCAAGTTGAAAAAGGTTGCACATGTCGATAACCACAGATTGTGATAAAATATCATAAGATATACCAGCGATAGGAGATGTACAGAGATGTTGTTCGCACCCGTGCAGCTCGGTCTCATTGCCTTCATCACGGTCATGGGGCTTGCGGTTGCCTATTGGCTTCAAATTTCTTTAGGCCTAGGGTTTATCCTGGGGCTGTTTGCCCTCGTATTCTTCACGCTGCGGGCCGGAATCGGCGCCAGAACGATTCTGCACAGCATGATGAAAGGAATCAAGCATACGAAAGAAGTGATGTGGATTCTCGTTCTTGTCGGGCTGCTTATTCCCTCCTGGACGGCAAGCGGAACGATTCCGTATTTGATAGATACCGGCTTATCCGTGCTGAATCCCAGCTATTTTCTGACTCTTTCTTTTCTGTTTGCCGCGATAATCTCGATGGTGCTGGGCACTTCTTCGGGAACGCTAAGCTCTGTAGGCATTCCCTTGATCGGTGTCGGTGCAGTTTTGCAAATTCCCCTGCCTCTGCTCGCAGGAGCTTTAGTGTCGGGAGCTTTCGTAGGGGATCGGACCTCGCCCTTTTCCAGTGCGCATCAGCTTGTTGCCGCTTCTACCGGAACGACGGTAAGAAAGCAGTTTACTTCTATGCTCCCCACAACCTTGGGCGCTGCTGCGTTGGCGACGGTCTACTTCTATGTCTTTGACCTCAATGGAGAGTGGCATGAGCGGCACGATGCTATCGTAACCGGCGAGCATTACGCGGCAGGTTATTCGTACAGCCTATGGCTCCTTCTTCCGGTTCTGATATTGTTAGGGTCGATTCTATTCAGAGTGAAAACGCGATACGGATTTTTGCTGTCTATTGCCGCAGGGATAGCGCTAGGCTCCGCTATGCAGGGCATTTCACTGCCCGAGTGGCTGGAATATTTATGGAGCGGTTACGATTCATCGTTCTTCACTTCCTTACATACAAAAGGCTTGTCTAGTATGGTAGACCTCATCATATTAATCGGATTGGCGGGAGCCTACAACGGCATTCTGGAGGAAACCGGGGTGTTACAGCCTTATATGCTCAAAATAATGGGCGAATCGCCTACGCTTTTCTCCGCAACGGTTCGCGCTGCCTGCTTCGGACTCGGACTTGGCTTAGTCTCCTGCACGCAAACTTTGCCGATCATGATGACGGGAAGAAATCTTTTGCCCTTCTGGGAAGTGCGCTTTCATAGAGAACAGCTTTCTCGTGTTGTCGCCGATACCAGTCTCGTTTTTGCCGCAATGATTCCATGGAATATGCTGGCGATCCTCTGTGGGGCTATTATCGGAGTACCGGTGGGGCAGTACGTTGCATTTGCTCCTTTCCTGTGGTCTCTGCCTCTATTGACGGTGGGGATGTCCTGCCTGGCAGGCAAAAAAGGCGAAGTTCGATCGGTCTAGGAAGACATTTCGATTTATACGATATTAGTCTTATTCCCATTTCATCTTTAATGAATTCGTAATAAACAAAACCATCGTACATATATTTTACTGATTTGGCTTTATGTGTAGTGTCAAAACACGAACGGGGAGGGAGCGTATGCATCACCCGGAAGTCATCGGTATGAGTATCCCCAAAAAGGAGTCGCTTGACAAGGTAACGGGAGCGGCCAAATACACCGGAGATCACATGGATGTCGGATTCCTTCACGCGAGAATGGTGACTAGCACCTATGCGCATGCAAACATATTAATGATAGATACTTCCCGTGCCTGGAAAGTGAAGGGGGTTCGCGCCATATTGACCGGAGAAGCCTGTGATCTGCTGACAGGCGAAGAAATCCGGGACAGACCGATAATCGCTAAGAACAAGGTAAGGTTTTTCGGTGAAACTGTTGCCGTTGTTGTTGCAGACACCGAAGCTGCGGCCAAACAAGCCGCGAGTTTGGTTATCGTGCATTACGAACCAAGGCCAGTGGTCCATTCTCCCACGGATGCGATGCGGAAAGATGCTCCTTTAGTTCATGAAAAGCTGGGGGAATATCAAAAGGCGAAAGGGGTGGTTTCCCGTCCCGGCACCAATATCGCCAGTGTCATCAAAATCCGGAAAGGAGATATGGGGAAAGGCTGGCGAGATAGTGAAACGATTGTCGAAAATACCATTGCGTTCGCCCCTTCCGACCATGCGGCCTTGGAAACGAGAAGCGCCTTGGCGGAAATCCGGCCGGACGGACATGTTTTTATCGAGACTTCCTCTCAAGCTCCTTTTGCGGTGAAAAAATACATGGGTTTATATTTCAATATCGAACCGGGATGGATTATCGTTAAGACTCCGTTCGTTGGAGGTGCCTACGGAGGTAAAGCGGCCATCCAGCTTGAGCTTATCGCTTTTGTGGCTTCCAAGGCAGTCGGAGGACGCAAGGTTAAAATCACCAATATGAGAGAAGAAGACATGGTAACCTCTCCAGGGCACATTGGGCTTGAAGCTAACGTCAGGCTGGGCAGCACTCTCGACGGACGCATAACTGCGGCTGAGCTTGTATACCGGTTCGACGGCGGCGCTTACTGCGATAAGTCCAGCGACGTTGCAAGAGCGGCGGCAGCGGATTGTACGGGCCCATATGCCATCGACAACCTGCATTGCGATTGTTTGACTGTATATACCAATCATCCATATGCTTCGGCATACCGCGGATACGGTCACTCGGAGCTCACATTTGCCGTTGAAAGGGCGATGGATGCTTTGGCGGATAAACTTTATATGGATCCTATGGACCTTCGCTTCAAAAACATTGTAACCCCTGGAGATACGAGTCCGACGCGAAATAGGCTGAATGCAAGCAATTTGGGCGATTTAATGGAGTGCATGAGGCGGCTGCGGACTTTGATGGAGTGGGACAATTGGAAGATTCGTCAAGTCGACATTCATCGAATCCAGGCTAAAGGGATCAGTTGTTTCTGGAAAAATTCTTCGATGGATCCGGATGCCGGCTCGGGAGCCATTGTCTCTTTCAATTCCGACGGCAGCATGAATTTGGAATGCGGGGTCGTGGAAATCGGTACAGGAACGAAAACGGTGTTGGCCCAAATGCTGGCGGAACGAATGAGAATGGATCCGAAGCATATCCATGTCAGATTCAATGTGAATACGGAGATTACCCCGGAACACTGGAAAACAGTGGCAAGCCGTGGGACTTTTATGGCCGGACGCGCCGTTTTGAAAGCGGCGGACGATGCGATTCGCCAACTGCAGGAACTTGCCGCCCGCGTGCTTAGAGCCGTTCCGGAAGATTTGGAAGTCGGATGGGGGAAAATTTTCGTGAAAGCCGACCCGGCCGTTAACATAGATATCAAGGATATTTGCTACGGGTACACGTATCCAAATGGAAACGCGATCGGCGGTCAAATTATCGGTAGAGGAAGCTACACACAAAGAGGGATGACTTTCCTCGATCCGGAAACAGGGGAGGGAACGCCCGGTCCGGAATGGAATGTAGGAGCGCAAGCCGTGGAGATCGAGCTGGACTCAAGAGATTACAACTACAAAATCATCAAAGCGGTTACCGTGGTCGATGCCGGAAAAGTACTGAATCCGAAAGGAGCCGAAGGACAGGTCATGGGAGCCATGAGTATGGGCCTTAGTTTTGCCAATCGGGAAACCTTTATTTTCGACGGTCAGGGAGTCGTCTACAATCCTACGCTTCGCGATTACAATCTGATCCGGTACGGAGAAGATCCGGATTATGTCGTGGAATTCGTGGAGAATCCATGCTTCGAGGCTCCATTCGGGGCTCGCGCCATGGGTGAGCATGGACTGATCGGGATGCCCGCCGCATTGGCCAGCGCTCTTTCCAGGGCTATTGGCGTACAGCTCAACCGGCTGCCCCTTTTCCCCGAACTGGTTTGGAGGACGAAAATGGGGGGACCGTATGATCCCGTTTAATTTTGAATATGTTCAACCCTCCACAGTACAAGAAGCTGCTCGCCTGTTCCATGAACTGGCCCTTCAAGGCAAACAACCGCTTTATTATTCCGGCGGAACGGAGATCATCACCATGGCAAGAATCAATCGGCTTCATACCCGTGCCGTAATTGATATCAAAAACATTCCTGAATGCCATACTCTTGTTTCCCATAACGATAAGCTGGTGCTTGGCTCCGCTTTGACTTTGTCGCAAATTCATGATTCCGAGGCCTTTCCCCTGCTTGGAGAAGTTGCCGCGGGCGTTGCCGACCGAACCTCCCGAAACAAGATTACGCTAGGCGGAAATATTTGCAGCGCATTTATGTATCGGGAAGCGGTACTCCCCTTATTATTGACCGATAGTGAAGTCCGGATCGCCGGTCCAGGCGGATTAAAGCAGGTTCCGATCCATGAGGTGTTCCATGGAACACTGCAGTTGGAAAAAGGAGAATTCCTGATTCAATTGACCACTGAATCGAGCTATATCCGCATGCCCTATGTGACTTTTAAAAAGAGGAAAGTTGCCGCTATCGATTATCCATTGGTTACCATTGCCGCCATTCAGACGCATTCCGGGATAAGGGCGGCTTTCAGCGGCGTGTGTGCCTTTCCTTTTCGGTCGCCTGTGATCGAAGAGATTTTAAACCGCCGACTGACGCCGTTGGAGTTACGAATTGAGGAGGCTATCGCTTATTTACCTGCGCCGATTCTCGACGATATCAAAGGTTCGGCTGCTTACCGGGGGTTCGTTCTGAAGAGCACGCTGCTTCAAACGATGCTGACATTAGGAGGAGCATAGGATGCGGGGGGACATAGATTCATATGAAATTATAATTGAACTTTGCGTGAATGAAGAAGTAAGAAGAGCCGTCTCCAGGCCTGCGGATACCCTTCTGGACGTACTAAGGGAGAAATTGGGGCTTACTGGCGCTAAGCCGGGCTGCAGAAACGGAGACTGCGGCACTTGTACAGTACTTGTCGATGGCTGGCCTATGAAAGCATGCCTTATGTTGGCCGTTGAGGCAGCAGGAAGGAAGGTCATTACGATAGAAGGTTTAAAGGATACGCCGATCCAGAGAGCTTTTATCGATAAATGGGCTTTTCAGTGTGGATACTGCACTCCGGGATTCATTATGAATTGCCATGCTTTAATCCAGATCCATCCCCATGCAAGCGAGGACATGATTAAAGATTGGCTGCAGTCTAACATTTGCCGGTGCACGGGATACCGGGAAATTCGAGAGGCGCTCATCTCAGTACTCCGCGGACAAGTAGAGTGAAAGGTAATGAGAGCCCATGTGTTCCGTAGGTAGTCACCTATTGTTCGATTCATCATATATTATGGCAATCACACAATAAAGAGGTGAAAGTGTTGGCCGTTGTTAAAGCCAGAAATCAAGATGTTGCTCTCCTGGCGAGGTTGCTTCGCGCCGAAGCGGAAGGCGAGGGTGAACAGGGTATGCTGCTTGTCGGAAATGTAGGCATTAATCGAATAAGAGCCAATTGTTCGGATTTTAAGGGGATTCGAACCATTCCTCAAATGATCTATCAACCGCATGCCTTCGAAGCTGTGATACATGGTTACTTCTATCAAAAGGCAAGGGAAAGAGAACAGCGTTTAGCCCGCCGATCTGTTAACGGGGAAAGACATTGGCCCGCAAAATTTAGTTTGTGGTACTTCAGACCGCCGGGAGATTGCCCTCCGACTTGGTATAACCAGCCATTTGTAGCACGGTATAAAAGGCACTGCTTTTACGAGCCAACAGCAGAAGAATGCGAGAATGTTTATAATACGTATTAAAAAAAGTCGAAAAAAAGGTTATTAAATCGAAAGATTTAATAACCTTTTTAATTTTTGTGATAAGATGGTAAAAACAACATGAATGCTAGGGAGCAGAAGATATGAGTCGTCGACGTTTATATTTATTAATTACCATCGCCCTAGGATTGATTCTCAACCCTCTTAATTCATCATTGATTTCGGTAGCGATTGTTCGGATTCAACACGTGTTTCAATTAAACTTCGCTACAGCTTCATGGATTATTTCGTCATTCTATTTATCTAGCGCCATCGCGCAGCCGGTCATGGGGAAAATTGCAGACCTGTTTGGTCATAAAAGAATTTTCTTGTTTGGTCTTGGTATAGTGACTCTATCTTCTATATTAGCGCCGTTTTCTCCGTCTTTCGGTTGGTTGATGCTGTTTAGAATCATTCAATCTATTGGAAGCAGCGCTATTTTTCCTTGCGGAATGGCTATCGTACGCAATCATATTAAAGATAGTCAAGCGAAAGCTCTTGCAATTCTTTCGATTTTTTCCAACGGGACCGCGGCGCTCGGACCAACCCTTGGAGGGGTATTGATAAGCTGGCTGGATTGGCATTCTATCTTTCTAATCAACATCCCTATCATCTTTGCAAGCTTTGTAATGGGGATCCGCTTGCTTCCGGCAGATGACATATCCGCTGAACAGAAATCGTCGATCAACCGGAGCAACCTGCTGCGGTCGCTTGACTTACTTGGTATCGTGTTGTTCGCCATATCGATTATCGGAATATTGCTGCTGTTGCTTTCCCTTCAAACATCCCCTGATATCGTTAGCGGAGCGGTCGGCCTTCTTGCACTTTTTCTGTTTATTTGGCGGGAGCTTAAGGCGCAAACTCCATTTATTCCTTTTCGGACATTTGCAGAAAATCGTTCATTATTGTGGGTGAACCTGCAATGTTTGTGTGTCAATGTTGTTTTTTACAGCATTTTTTTCGGGATGCCGACTTATTTGCAAGGTGTACTGCACTTGAGTGAAGGAATAACTGGGCTGGTTATGCTTTGTATGGGGGGAACCTTGCTGGTCGCTCCATGGGCGGGGCGATGGATCGGCAGATCGGGTATAAGGCCGGTTCTGTTATTTGCGGGGAGCCTGATGGTCGCGCCTTTACTTTTTATGGCCGTTTTTCGTCAAGCCTTACTCATCCCTTCCATATGTTTGATGCTGATCACACTTGGAGTCAGCTACGGATTAAACTACATAGGCATTCAAACAGCGCTGTTTAAGCACACTCCTAAACAAATCATCGGAACCGCATCGGGTTTGTTTATGACATCCAGATATTTAGGAACAGTTCTCTCTTCGCTGCTGCTTGGACTTATTCTTGGGCATAATTTGACAACCGAACATTTTCAAATATTGACCATGATTTTAGCTGTATTTTCCATCGTCGTCTTATATCTGAGCTACCTTCTACCCAAAGAAAAAACTCAGTTGCTGTTGAACAAGTCATCACTAAATGACCAGTTAACATAATCACGAATCATGATGCGAAGGTAAAGGCCGGATATAAACGGGAACATTCCCAGGTTTATTTTTGATAAGTAAGTTAAACATCTTTAATCGACCTCGCGGACTAGCGCTATGAATGATAATTTTTTTAGGGAACAAGTTATTATTTACCATAAATTTAACTACCTTATAGCCACTGCGTTTCTTCAAACCAAGATTATAGTCCAGTGAAATTACTTTGATCTTTTTCGATTCCAGCACCTTAATACATTGCTCGACTGTTTTTACTAAATAGAATCCCTTGGGTGCAGGACGTTTGTCATCCAGAAATACTTTTATCATCAGTAATCCCATCCTTTTTTATGGAAGCTCGAAACAGTGTATGAAGTAAAGCAGATAAAGGCTTGGGCATTTAAGAAGTTATGCTCGGGATAAATAGAAGATATGAAAAAGCGTGGGCTGTCCTTACCGGATAGAAGCCGACGCTTTTTTTTGGCTTTTAGCATCTGCCTAACACATTTTCATTTTAATTCAAGTAATATACAACAAATACCAGAAGAGGAGGAGCATTGGTCATATGAGCAAACAAAACTTAAGGCGAAAATCTAGACAGACGCATGTACATGAATTTACTGCCAGCACTAAATTGGCAGAAGAAGGTCAAGAAAGACATAATCATCGTTTTGCAGGCGTTAGCGGTGAAGTTATTCCGGTTGGCAATAGTCACGTCCATGAAATACAATTGACAAACACTGATTTCTTTGACCATTTTCATAAAATTAGAAAAATCAGAACGGGTCTTGCTATTCCTGTTGGTAATGGGAAACATGTACACTTTGTAAGAGGAATGACTACATTAAATGATGGCCATGTACATCGGTTCAATTTCGCAACTTTAATTCAAAAGCCTCTAATATGACCCATAAACCCTTGACTTCGGGGTTGTTGACATAAAGTTACTTAGTCAGCAAGCTGTTTCTCAAGGGTTACATATAATCGTAAATGAAGGAGCCGGCCGTTTCGCAACGGTAACGGCCCTTTTTTGCGTAGTTTTATTTTTACGAGCCGAAAATCGTAATCATAAATTTTGGTGGAGAGGGGATGCTACTATTTGATGAATTGTCTGCTGACGAAAAAACCAAGGTGGCAAGGATCAATGAGCTTACGGAGCAATTCGTTTCAGCCGATAAGTACGTTTTCGTCACTCCGCTGTGGAATTTTAGTATTCCTCCCCAATTAAAAGCCTACATCGATACAATTTGCATTGCAGGAAAAACCTTCAAATACACGGCGAACGGTGCGGTTGGTCTTCTATCCGACAAAAAAGCAGTGCATATTCAAGCGCGTGGCGGTATGTATTCCGAAGGCCCGGATTTCGGGGATCGGTATTTGCGGACTATCTTCCAATTCATCGGGATTACAGACGTCGATTCTGTCATTGTGGAAGGGATGGCTCAAATGCCGGATCAAGCTGAGAAGATCAAAGAGAAGGCAATTTTACAGGCGAGGCAAGTTGCAAGTTCCTTTGCAAAAGAATCCGTTCGAATGTAACGAGGGAAGAGAAGTCCTGAGCGGGGCTTCTTTTGCTTTGGACGAATGTCCTGAGCAAAAGAAGAGTGAATGAGTGGTTTAATGTATCAGATATGGGTTTTATATTATAAATTAGGATATTTTTCCTGTTAAAAGTATCAAAAATGGTAATTTGTGCCTATAAAAAATTGACAAAAAACGTTATATAATGACATTACATACACATAAATCGTCGAAAAGGCAAAGTCATTGAAAGATGGCGACGCAAAACTATAGGGGCTAATGTTTAACACGATGCCAGCCAGTTACCGAAACGAACATACTCCGTCGATTTGTGTGAAAATCTAAGGAGGGTATGTGATATGATGCTTACTAAGGACCAAAAACGTCAAAGAGTTCAATTATGTTTACTTATGGCAGAAATTAATGCATTAAAAAAGAGCATAATCGAGGTGTATGAACAAAACGAAAGTTTAAGAGACCCATTATTGATAAAGCTGAGTCAAATTCTTGATCGAAAGTTAAATGAACTTACCCAATTACAGAGAAAAAAATAGATTCGCTGAAGAGGGAGACTATGAAAAGTCTCTCTTTCTTTATGTTCCACTTAAATGTTTAATTAATTTGCTCTGAATTGCAGTAATCAGTTAAAATAAATAGGTATGTAAAAATAAACCATTGGAGGGATTTGTATCATGTCTCAAACAGTAATCAATACAGCCAAATCAGTTCGGCAAATGGTAATACAACAAATTGAATCTATTCCAGAAGAGCTTTTGGATATTCAACCCAAACAGTTCGGTAATACGATCAGATGGAATATTGGACACATGATTACTGCCTTGGATGGAATGCTTTCATTGGGACTTACATTTAATTCGAATCTTCCAGAATCATATCCGAGTCTATTTAAAACTGGAACAAGACCCTCTGAATGGACAGCGACACCTCCATCAAAAACTGAACTTGTACAATTTCTTTCTCAGCAACTAAATGCTATATCTGAAGTATCGCCGAGCATTTTAGAAGAACCACTTAAATCACCAATACAGATGGGGCCATTGAAATTTGAGTCAGTTGGCGAGTTGTTCAATTTTGCTATGATCCACGAAACCATGCATTCAACAGCAATCTCATATTTATTAAAAGTCATTAAATATCAAGAGTAATACTATCTATTGAAGCGCTTTTTCGATGAAATACGCACCCAAATCCTTAAAACATGGCTGTACTTGATCGGACGATCTGAATACAAATAAATGAACAAGGCCGCGCGGATATGATCCGGCGGTCTTTTGTTTTATCGAACTCCCAGTACGTCCGCGAACAGTATCCAATCCCAAACACCGCCGCTCTGGTGGACTTTGATTCGCCTGAACTGCTGATCGATGCGCGTCACGACTATGTCGAGCGCGGCGGTCGATAGGGCTCCGCGCTAACGGTCTGTTTTCAAATTGCTCATTTCCCGAAGCTACTAAAATTGTATTGACATTTCCAATGCAGCCGATAAGATAAAACGTGTACACGAAATTACAAAAAATGACACAGGGGAGATGTTTACAATGAACAACATGATCTTAAAGTCACAGCTCAGCGCCCAACAGATGGTAATGGTGCAGTCAGAATTTGACAAGAAGAAAAAGAGCAAGGGGATCATGTATGCTCTTTGGTGGTTTACCGGGCTTTTGGGAGGACATAGGTTCTATCTAGGGGACGTTGGACGAGGTATCGCGATCTTGCTGCTCGGTTGGGTGACGCTTTTTATCTGGCCTCTACTCGACGTGTTCGTTATCGGAAAGCGTCTAGATGAAATTAACAACGGAATCGAAATAGAACTTATCCAAATAGCACAAGCAATTGACAATAAATAGAGTATAGCAGGAAATGAGGACGACCTTCGGGGGGCGTCTTTTTTATTTACAAATTTCGGGAGGTGTCATTGCGTTCATGGAAAATCAGCCACTCAAAAACTTACCCGACACTTTGGATGTGAAGCACATTCAGGAGATATTGAAATGCGGACGATTGCAAGCCTACACTCTTGTCAAATCAGATGCCTTTCACGTAGTCCGCGTTAGGCCTAGAATAAAGATCTCTAAAGGGGTATTTTATTTATTGAATGGCTCGAAGGATGTTCGTCGAAGGACCAATTGTTTGTTCTAATATCGGCACTCCCGCAAACCCAAGAAATCTTGTAAGATCATTCGACAGTCTAATTGAAAAAGCAGGTGTCAAAAAAATAAGGTTTCATGAATTAAGACATACACACGCAACGTTGCTGTTGAAACAAAATGTGAACCCCAAAATTGTTTCAGAACGATTAGGGCATGCGGATGTAAAATAACATTAAACACTTATAGTCATCTTCTTCTATAGACAATAAAAAAAGCCCTACAAATAGGACTTTTCTTATATAGGAATTGTATGACCTGTAGTGGGCTCGAACCACTGACCCCTACCCTGTCAAGATGGCAAATCATCTTAAAAGTCATAATTTCTATATTCTATTAGGTTTATATAAGGTTGACCACTTAATTATCATTTCATCTACGATCATCATATAGTATTTACCATTCATTGTAAAGTGGTTCCTCAATTCCATTGTTAATTACAAGAATTTCACCTATATCTATCCCAAAGGTACAAATACATTACCCTCATACGTAACATGTTAAATCTATTGATTACTGTGTAAAATTAGACCGTAGAATTGATGTAATGGGTAAGAGTTCAATTCGCACCCCCAACTCAAACGACAATGACATGGTATTTATCAGTATTGGAGAAAGAAGAAAAAAGGCGATAAAAATGAAATCACTCGTAACCCTTGGTATCATTGACTTTATTGCATATATTTATTTCAGATATTATCTTAAACCTTGATAAATAAAGGAAAACATGCATTTCCTTAGTCCCCTCTAAGGGAACGTGGACAGTTAAAGGTATTTATCAGTATGGATACAAAAGTATCAAAAAACTCCACACCACTTTTCAAAAACCCTATACGTAGCAAGGGTTTCAAGTCATAAAAAGTATTGCTATATGGTAGAGATTACTAGATGTTTTTAAATCCGCTAGAACCGTTGATGGATAAGAGTTTATTTGGTGTGCATGTAATTTCCTAAAGTGAGGAGTTACATTAGCGAATGAAAATGGTATTTATCAGTGTGGCAAGCAATGAAAACAATCAAATAACAGATATAAAATATACACAGAATCAATACATATGTAATTTCCTAAAGTGAGGACTTTACCATTTAGAAATGGATGCGTGGACAATTAGAAAACCCTTTGTTAGCACTTTTAAATCAAGGATAATCCTATGGTTATTATGTGTTTTTAGGTGTTTTTATAAAAGTTTATATAATGAATATAGTGTGAAATTAACTTCGGCGCGAAATTCCGATGTTGCTATTTTATGAATACTCATATTGTCAATGAAATAATATAATATGAAAATGTAACAATCTCTAGTATTGATTACTTATATTGTCAAACAAAAAATATAACCTATTGTTGAATACTATAGTTGTATACCAAATAATAATACCAAATTATTATACCCAAAAAATAGTACCATCCATTATTGAATACTCATATTGTTTATCACGTAACTATATCAAAAAATTATATCACTAGTTATGAAATACTAATATTGTATTGCAAATAATAGTTGCACAAAATAGTTGCATTTATGTGGACACTTTACCTTTTATGTCATAGTTTATGATTTTCACTTAAAAACCCTTATCCAGTATAGGTTTTCTGATCACTAGTTTATCAATTTTTGTATCATTTCTGCATCATCCAATTTTAAGAAACCCTTACTCTATATAGGTTTTATAGAAAATGTTCAAAAAACACGATGGTCTCTAAGGGAAGCATAGTATAATATGGCTCACTTGAACTAAGTGTCCAAATGTAATATGAAGGATGATCCTGTTAGCAGCAAGCGGTATGTATCAGTATTGGAAGATGAATAAAAAATAGTAGTAGCGAAAATAAAATAACCTGTAACCATTGGTATTGTTGTCTTTTTCACATTTTCAACAATAAAGAATAAATTTTAAAATGCTGAAACTCCTTGCTGTATAAGGAATCTCACGTATTTCCCTTAATGCCCTCTAAGGGAACGTGGACAGTTAAAGGTATTTATCAGTATGGATACACTAGAATAAAAAAGTCCACACCACTTATCAAAAATCCTATACGCAGCAAGAGTTTCAAGCCATAAAAAGTATCGCCATATGATAGAACCAAGAGAAAAAGATCAAACGTGTATACTTTTGAAACCTAAAAAAACCTATATTTTATATGGTTTATTTGAGTGCATCCAATTATTTTATATTATGAAAATAATTGAAGTTATTTCTTGGTATGTAGCAGAGTGGATAATCAGCCCTCAGCATCTAAAACTACTGATTTCGATTAGGGGATAAAGTAGGTTAAATGCAAATCATGCATAATTACTATATTTTATAAGGGTTTTCAGCCCTTTTTATCTTTTTCTATAATACAACCATAAGGGAGAGCAATTTGTTAGCACTTTTGAACTGTCAAAAAACCTATATTAAATAAGTCTTATTTGAGTGTTCGTGTATTTTTCTAAAGTGAGGAGTATAAATAAAATAAGTTATGTGAAGTGCTTTAAAAACGCTGAAACTATTGTGTCATAATGGTTTGATCTGATTTTCGATGTTCTATTTATCAGTATTGGAATACGATAAATTAAAAAATCCGAAGTGCAAGCATATTCAAAATAATCATATAAAATATGGTCTATTCGAGTGCGTCTAAATATTTTATATTATGAATTATTGGATACAGAGGTAATTTGTTAGCACTTTTAAAAACGCTATAGTCGTTGTCGAATAAGGATTTATTGATTCTGAGTCTATTTTTATATTATGGAAAGAAGTAACATTAATTTTTTCATCGGCTTCATATCTTCTGATGTGGAACGGATGAAGGGTTTAACGTTACCTTCAATAATTACATATATCCTCTCACGGCATTCCAATTCTGGGATGTCTTTTTTCTATGGAAAAATTTACATGAGAGGAAACAAAAACGAAACATGAGAGGATGTATTAAATGGAATTTACAGCAGAACAACAGGCACACATTGATCAATTACTAACAGATTCAAAAGCAACATGGGAAACCGAGGTATTAACTCCCCTTACAACTGAGCGTGATTCACTTTTGCAATTTAAGCCAGTTGAGAAGTCGGACGCAGAAAAGGCAATTGAACAACGTGAATTAGATTTGTTCAAAAAGGAAATCGGCATTGAATTGAAATCTAATCAGATGGATGATTTTGCAGAGTTTTTTAACGTATCAAATGCCGAAGAATTGAAAGTGAAGATTGCACAAATGACCAAGATTCTTGACGCAAGGAAAATTAATGGTGCTTATAAGCCCGAAGATCATAAGCAACAAACCGCTTATGATGTTGCAGCCGCTAAGAATGATGTTAACGGAATGGTTAGCGCAAAACTGAGTAAGTTATTTAACTAAAATAAAAAATAGAAAAGGATGATTAAATTGTTTAAAACTAATAACCTTACTGCTGGTGAATCCATTTCACTCGCAAAAGAAATCGTAACAATCGGTATTTCTGATACTCCACTTACTTCTTTGATTCTCGCTAAAGGTATGACTGAGAAAGCAAACGGAAGTGTACACACTTGGAGAGAGAAATCTTATTCCAATGACGCTGACGTTTCTGTTGTTGAAGGTAATGACAATCCTACTTTTTATCAATCTGGTCGTGCTGAAATGTCCAACGTTCTGGAAATCTTCCAGAAGGGTGTTAGCGTGTCTGGTACTGCCAATGCAATCAATGTACAAGGTCAAGGTAACATCTTCTCTAGCGAAGTTGTAGACCGTCTGACTGAGGTAAAAGTCAACATTGAGAAGCAAGTAACCAAAGGTGTGAAAAATGACGGTTCTGCTACTCCGTTTATTCGTCGTATGGCAGGTCTAGAAACGTTTGCTGATCCTGCGAACCTTGTTACTGGTGCTGTTGGTGGACTTATCACTGAAGCCAATATTAAAGCAACTGTAAAAACACTGTGGAATCAAGGACTTCCTAGTGGTGAATACTTTGGTCTTGTGAATGCCGACATCAAAGAACAAATTGATGCACTTTACAAAGGTTCGTATACTTACAGCCAAACTAACGTATTCGGTATCATTGTTGACGTTATCCGTACTAACTATGGCAACCTGAATTTGCTTCTGTCTCGTCATGCTTCCATTAACAAACTGACTATTTTCGATGCATCTGCTCTTTCACTTGCTTTCCTTCGTGAAGCACAATTTGAAGCCCTTGCTAAAACTGGTGACAGTGTTAAAGGTCAAGTTATCGCTGAAGGTACGCTTAAAGTTGCATCAAAGAAAGCCGTTGCTCAATTTACATTGACAGCATAATCCATAACATTGAGGGTGGGATTAATTTAAGTCCTCCCCTCTTTTATATTTCATTTACAAAAATTAAAATAAGGCAGGTGCAAAATGAATGAAATGAATTTAACTCCCTTTTGACAAAGTAGATTGGATGCTGAAAAGTAAATTCAAACCAATCATTTTTTAAAATAGGGAGAATCAAAATGTAAGAGTTAGATGATTTTCACTTCATCTAATTATGAAGCAACAATTAAAAGCAAAATTTCCAAAATGGGTAAATGACAAGGAACATGGTAAATACAATTTATGTATGTCCGATGATATGGACTCTCTTCTCTCCTGCTTATTTCTAAATAGTATGTTTGGGTACGAAGTTAAGTATTTCTATAACTTCAATTCAATCTATTCAGCACAACATGAGAAGAAACCAACAATATGTGTAGATATAGCCATTGAAAAAGGAATGACATGGGATAATCACGTTGTCAAAATATCTGATAATGATATCGTTAATCCTGAATCAGCCAACATAAACGCTATCAATGGTATTAACCGAGATAGTTACTTTACAAAGTATGCAGGTTCCACACTGTTACAAATTTTATCTTATTATGATGTACCAATGCCTAAGAATAAGGAAGCCCTTTTAATCCTACTAGACATTGATTCCAGTTGACAAACACATAGGCGGTACATGCAACAGTTGGAATTACATAAGTTAATAGACGTTTTAGACGCTACAAACGATGTGAGTGCCTACTATGACGTTAGGCATAAGTATAATTTAAACGGCAAAATTACAATCGACGAAAACGGAAAATTGAACACTACAATTAACCTTGCAGCCATGCAGGGCTTATTTGACGTTGACTTAAAATTGTCAGAAGAGATTTTTATTAAAAGTTATGAATGCGGTAAACGTGACAAGCATTCTATAACAGACGGAATGAGTAAGCCAGATTTATTTAGTTTCGCTTTAACGAGTAAAAACGAATTTAAATATACTATGAATGGAAAGAAGGTTAAGAAATAAATGGAAAATAAAATCATGCGGGATATTGAGCAATTACAAGTTGACGTTAATGATGCAAATAAACGAATATCTGAGAGTTTGGATCGGATGATTGCAAATTGTGAAGTGTGCATGGAAATTATAAGAAGAATAGATAGCAAAATGGATCAATTATAAATTTTAACATTAAGGGGGCAGTCATTCGACTGTCTCTTTTTCAACTTCACCCAACAAAAAGGAGATAGAAAAACTATGGAACGTGATAATAACTTTTTTTATATCTATGACAAAGGGCTTGTAAAACATCTTCGATATGACAACTGAACGTGAAAACTAAGGATCAGTTTTGGCAATTTAGCAAGTCAGATGAATTGTATAGAACGGTAACGGCATTCATGGAAATTAGGAAAGAGATTCAAGGAAGGTAAATCGAATCTCGGGATTCGATTTGTAATGACTATCAATGGAGGGATTTTATTAAATGGAAACAAAGAAAATTATTCAAAGGTTAGTAAATTTGTATGTTGTTAATGCTGATAAATATTTAATACAACGTCAAGGTGGTAGATATTCAACAGTAGAAAAAGGGAAACTTTATAAAAACGGAAATAAAATGCGAGCATTGCAAGATTATCAATATGAAGATCATTTAAACGGTAAAAAAACTATTGGTGTATTTTCAACAGCCTTCAGTAAATTTATAACGTTTGATGTTGATTTTCATGATCCTAAATTTTCAAGATGGATAGCACAAAAAGTTATGCTCACACTCGATGAATTAAACATCGATTACTATGTTAGTTTCAGCGGAGGCAAGGGTTGGCACATCGATCTGTTCTTTGAAAATTTGATTTATGTTGAACATGCGAGAAAGTTTTATAATTATGTCTTAGACGAATCGGATGTTCGGCAATATTTTAAAGATGAAAAAAATAAAATATACACAATGAATTATGAAAGTAGAATTATTGAATTAGGTGATGTTGAATTTAGACCATCTCCCACACAAGGAGTAAAAATTCCACTTGGTATTCACCAAAAAACAGGTAAATATTGCGGATTTTGCAAACATGATAATGATTTAACGGTTATGGACAAAGAAGAAAGCGAAGAATATTTGTTTACTATCAACAAAATGGATAGCCAGATTATATTAGATATTATTGGTGTCGAGGAAAAAATGATTCATGACAAGAAAACGCTAATCAAAACAGAGAATGCAATCAGCCCACACCGACCACTTGAAAATTATGTGCCGAATGAGAATTACTCGATTGATCTAGCGATTAAAATGCTACAAAACGGATTGCAAGTCAGAGGAAGCAGAAACAATTCATTATTTCTAATCGGATTATATTTTAAATATATGGGATTAGACGAATCTAAATGTAGAGAAGAATTACATACTTGGATGGAATGGCAGAATCCTGATACATATACTACTCCGTTAAATGAATGTTACAAGGAAATCGATAGTACAGTAAAAAATATGTATGATAAAAATTACAATTTGACTGCAAATGTTAAAGATTTGACTGTAACCTACAGTGAGATTAAATGGATTATTGTTACCGCTAGAGCCTAGCGTCCAGAAGTTGACGGTGTCTGGTGTCCAAAGATGGACGGAAAGGATGACCGCGTCATCATACGGTCATTCTTTCC
>LNAP01000205.1_pt2 | contig 101204 bp, 98 predicted proteins | sample 602601 | NCBI WGS metagenome assembly LNAP01 (sample SAMN02440304, study PRJNA202911) | soil metagenome | biome: Subtropical and temperate rainforests or woodlands; isolation source: soil samples (1 kg each in a 20% v/v slurry with milli Q water) were... ... | reverse complement strand
CAGCGTTACTCGCTGCTGTCAACACCTCTTTTTGACGCTTTCGATCGAGAAGATCGAATCGTTAACGGAGCCAGGAAAACCGCCCCACTAACTGCTTCCAAAGCTTCGATGACCTGAAGCCCTGCGCTGCCTAAAATCGTTTAACTCATTGAAACTCAAGGAGTTTTTCGTTTCGACTGCGCCGGAAGTGGGGCGAATTATAGACGTCCAGGATTTGCCGTCAACACTTAATTTCGTTTTTCTATCAATAAGTTGCAGGGCATTCGAAAAAGCCACCGTGCCCCTCAAAAAGCCTCTTCTATATAGCAGAGAGAATCAGAGCACCCCAGCCTCTCTCAACCCCGTCACCATCGCCTCATCCAACCCCAATACTCGCTGCAGGACATCCCGCGTGTGCTCCCCTAATAAAGGAGGCGCATTGCGATATTCCACCGGGGTCGCGGACAGCCGGATCGGGTTGGCAACCTGCGGCACTTTACCCGCCAGTGCATGAGGCAACTCCATCGCCAGCCCACGCGCCTGGACCTGAGGATCAGCAAACACCTGGGACAAATCGTTGATCGGCCCACAGGGGACACCAGCCTGCTCCAACTGAGCGACCCATTCGGCAGTGGTCTTGAATACCGTCGCCTGGCGAATCAAAGGTATCAATACTGCACGGTTCGCCACCCGCAACTTGTTTGTCGCAAAACGAGGGTCATCAGCCCACTGCGGCTGACCCGCGACCTCGGCGAACTTTCGGAACTGACCGTCATTGCCCACCGTAAGGATGAAGTCACCGTCCGCCGTAGGAAAATCCTGATAAGGCACTATGTTCGGATGAGCGTTCCCCAACCGCTTCGGCGCGTTACCCGTAGTCAGGTAATTCATCGCCTGGTTCGCCAGGCAAGCCACTTGAACGTCCAGCAAGGCCATGTCGATATGCTGCCCGCCGCCGGCATGATCGCGGTGAGCCAACGCTGCCAGGATGGCCACGGCCGAATAGACACCGGTCAGGATATCCGTCAGCGCCACCCCTACCTTCACCGGGCCCGCCCCCGCATCACCTTCAGGCCGGCCGGTGAGACTCATCAAGCCCCCCAACCCCTGGATCATGAAGTCATATCCGGCGCGCTTGGCGTAAGGACCGGTTTGACCAAACCCGGTAATCGAGCAATAGATCAGTTGTGGGTTGATCTCCTTCAGCGAGTCGTAGTCCAGGCCATAGGCCGCCAGCCCACCTACCTTGAAGTTCTCAATCAGAATGTCGGACTTGGCCGCCAACTCCCGCACCAACCTTTGCCCCTCGGGGTGCGTGAAATCGATGGTCACCGATTGCTTGTTGCGATTGGCCGACAAGTAATAGGCCGCCTCGGTCGTATTCTCGCCAGACGCATCCTTCAGGAACGGCGGCCCCCAGGCGCGCGTATCGTCACCACCACCCGGCCGCTCGACCTTGATGACCTCAGCTCCCAGGTCCGCCAGGATCTGACCAGCCCACGGGCCGGCCAGCACCCTCGATAAATCCAGTACCCGCAGATGCGAAAGCGCGCCCATGCCGTTCCCCCTATTAATAGAACGCCTGGATACCGGTTTGCGCACGCCCCAGGATCAGTGCATGAACGTCATGAGTACCTTCGTAAGTGTTCACCACTTCCAGGTTCACGAGATGGCGAGCGATGCCGAACTCATCGGAGATGCCATTGCCGCCCAGCATGTCCCGCGCCATGCGAGCAATATCCAGGGACTTGCCGCAGGAGTTGCGCTTCATGATCGATGTGATTTCAACAGCGGCCGTACCCTCATCCTTCATACGCCCCAGACGCAGGCATCCTTGTAGGGCAAGGGTGATTTCAGTCTGCATGTCGGCCAGCTTTTTCTGGATCAACTGAGTGGCAGCCAAAGGACGACCAAACTGCTGCCGATCCAGGGTGTACTGGCGGGCGGTGTGCCAGCAGAATTCGGCGGCACCCAAGGCCCCCCAGGAGATGCCATAGCGAGCCGAGTTCAGACAGGTAAAAGGCCCTTTCAGCCCACGCACATCCGGAAAGATGTTTTCTTCTGGAACGAAGACGTTATCCATGACGATCTCGCCAGTGATCGAAGCTCGCAGACCGACCTTGCCGTGAATCGCCGGCGCACTCAGGCCTTTCCAGCCTTTCTCCAGAACAAAGCCACGGATGTCACCGGCGTCGTCCTTACCCCAGACGACAAATACATCGGCAATCGGGCTGTTGGTGATCCACATCTTGCTACCCGTCAGGCTGTAGCCGCCTTCCACTTTACGCGCACGGGTAATCATCGCTCCCGGGTCGGAACCGTGGTTCGGCTCTGTCAGACCAAAGCAACCGATCCACTCGCCGGAAGCCAGCTTCGGCAGGTACTTCTGCTTTTGAGCTTCGGTACCGAACTCATTGATCGGCACCATGACCAACGAGGACTGCACGCTCATCATCGAGCGATAACCTGAATCAACGCGCTCCACTTCACGAGCGATCAAGCCATAGCTGACGTAGTTCAAGCCGCTGCCGCCGTACTGTTCAGGAATGGTTGCGCCTAACAAGCCGACCTCACCCATCTCACGAAAAATCGCCGGGTCGGTTTTTTCATGACGGAACGCTTCCAACACCCGCGGCGCGAGCTTCTGTTGGGCGAACTGCTCGGCAGTGTCGCGAATCATGCGTTCTTCTTCGGTGAGTTGCTGGTCCAACAACAATGGATCAATCCAGTTGAAACTCGCTTTACCGGCCATGAAAGAATCCTCGCCAATCAGATTAAAAATCGTGGATTGATCCTAGGCGCGCTTTCCTATCAGAGCAAACGAGGATTACGCACGCTCTTGTGCTAATTTCTCACTCCGTAAACGCCCTGACCCCCGTTTACGATCCTGACGAGTGAGGTTGATGTACATGCGCAGAAAAATCCCCAGCACCGCCGCCCTGGTCAGCTTCGAGGCCGCCGCACGTCATGAGAGCTTCACCAAGGCCGCACAGGAGCTTTCCCTCACACAGGGCGCTATTTGTCGACAGATCGCCAGTCTGGAGGACTTCCTCAGTGTGGAGTTGTTCCGACGTTCACGGCGGGGGGTCAAACTGACAGAGGCCGGACTTTCCTACAGCCGCCGCGTTGCCACTCAACTGGACGCCGTGGAGCGCGATACTCTTTCAGTGATGGGGCATACCGGCGCCAACGTGATAGAGCTGGCAGTGGTTCCGACGTTTGGTACTCAATGGCTGCTACCGCGCCTCAAGGACTTCCAACAGCAGCATCCAGAAGTCACGGTCAATCTGACCAATCGCACGCGGCCGTTTCTCTTTGCGGATACGGATTTTGACGCAGCCATTTATTTCGGCGATGCGGACTGGTCCGGTACCGAATCCCACAAGCTGATGGGAGAAAACCCGATGCCCGTGTGCAGCCCTACCTTACTGGGCAACCGGAACAGCCTGACACCGCAAGCCATCGCCGAACTGCCCCTACTTCAGCAAACCACCCGCCCGTATGCGTGGCGCCAGTGGTTCAACGCTCAAAACCTCAATATCGCGCGAGACCTGACAGGCCCGCGTTATGAACTATTCTCCATGCTTGCCCAAGCGGCGATGCATGACATGGGAATCGCCTTGATTCCACCTTTTTTGATCCAGCGCGAGCTGGCCGAGAAACGATTGGTCGTTGCCAATCGAAATGCCTTGTCGAGCATCAAGGCCTACTACCTGATGATCCCCGAACGAAAGGTCGAATCGGCCTCTCTGAGGGCTTTTCGCGATTGGCTGGTCAATCAAGCTAGTAGCTACAGCCTTGATTAACAAGGAAAAACTCTATATCCGACTCCGGTAGTAAGCCAATCAAAAGCGCTACAGATATAAATTTATGTCGCATACAGTCAATCTGTTACGAAATCAGTACCGTAGTCTCATAACCGTTCAAATCCGTGGCTTTGAGCCACGTTACGCAGCTCATCAGGGTTCATTCACGTCGCCAATGGAAAAATCGTCAAATTTGGCCTGAAACCCTGGAAAGCCCAGCCTACAAGGGATATATGCCGATCATTGCGACATTCGGTCACAGGGTGACTTGTAGTTAATTTTCCGTCACCCGTCATAATCCCTTGAAGGGCTGAATTTTCGCCTGCAAAATGCCGCGCCCCGCCTGATTCGGCGGGGTCGTGCTGATCGGCCGCCCCAGCCGCACCATCCGAAGTGCCTGGGTTTACCAGGAGATTTGACGTGCACATTGGTGTTCCTCTCGAAACCCAGACGGGTGAAACGCGGGTTGCTGCAACCCCGGAAACCATCAAGAAGCTGATCGGCCAAGGCCATAAGGTCACTGTTCAAAGCGGCGCCGGCATCAAGGCCAGCGTTATCGACAGTGCCTATGAAGCAGCGGGCGCCACCATTGGCAGCGCCAGTGATGCTTTCGGGGCCGAACTGATTCTCAAGGTGGTCGCCCCCAGCGACAGCGAACTGACGCTGATCAAGAGCGGCACCGTTCTGGTGGGCATGCTCAATCCGTTCAATAACGAAACCATTGCCAAGCTGGCCGAACGCGGCATTACCGCTTTCGCCCTTGAGGCTGCACCACGCACCTCCCGTGCCCAGAGCCTGGATGTGCTGTCGTCTCAAGCGAACATTGCCGGCTACAAGGCCGTGCTGCTGGCCGCCCACCATTATCCACGCTTCATGCCGATGCTGATGACCGCCGCGGGTACCGTGAAAGCGGCGCGGGTGCTGATTCTCGGTGCTGGCGTGGCTGGGTTGCAGGCGATTGCCACGGCCAAGCGCCTGGGTGCGGTGATCGAGGCGTCGGACGTGCGTCCGGCAGTGAAGGAACAAATCGAATCCCTCGGCGCCAAGTTCGTCGATGTACCTTACGAAACCGACGAAGAGCGTGAATGCGCCGTCGGCGTTGGCGGCTACGCCCGACCCATGCCCGCCAGCTGGATGCAGCGCCAGGCCCAGGCCGTGCACGAGCGCGCCAAGCAGGCTGACATCGTCATCACCACCGCATTGATTCCGGGCCGCAAGGCACCGACTTTGCTCAGTGCCGAAACCGTCGCACAGATGAAACCCGGCTCGGTGGTCATTGACCTCGCGGCAGCCCAGGGCGGTAACTGCCCGCTGACCGTGGCCGATCAGGTGGTGATCGAAAATGGCGTGACCATTTGCGGTCCGACCAACCTGGCCGGCGAAGTCGCGGCAGACGCTTCGGCGCTGTACGCCCGTAACCTGCTGGACTTCCTGAAGCTGGTCTTCACCAAGGAAGGTCAGTTCGACGTGAACCTGGAAGACGACATCGTCGCCGCGTGCCTGATGTGCCGCGACGGCCAAGTCATCCGCAAAAACGCCTAAGCAGGGATTCAGACAATGGAAGAGCTTATCTCCCCCGGTATCTACAACCTGATCATCTTTGTGCTGGCGATTTATGTCGGTTACCACGTGGTCTGGAACGTAACGCCCGCGCTGCACACACCGCTGATGGCGGTGACCAATGCCATTTCGGCCATTGTGATCGTCGGCGCCATGCTTGCCGCCGCACTGACCGTGACCCCGCTGGGCAAGACCATGGGCACCCTCGCCGTGGCCCTGGCCGCAGTGAACGTGTTCGGCGGCTTCCTGGTGACGCGCCGCATGCTTGAGATGTTCAAGAAAAAAGCCCCGAAAGCCGTAAAAGAAGAGGCGCCCAAGTAATGAGCATGAACCTGGTAACGACGCTCTACCTGATCGCGTCGATCTGCTTCATCCAGGCCCTCAAAGGCCTGTCGCACCCCACTACATCTCGTCGAGGCAACCTGTTCGGCATGCTCGGCATGGCGCTGGCGGTGCTCACTACCGTGGGTCTCATCTATAAGTTGGGCGCCGAGCTGGCTACCGCAGGCATCGGCTATGTGATCGTCGGTCTGCTGGTCGGCGGCACTGCCGGGTCAATCATGGCCAAGCGCGTCGAGATGACCAAGATGCCCGAGCTGGTGGCGTTCATGCACAGCATGATCGGCCTGGCCGCGGTATTTATCGCCATCGCCGCCGTGGTCGAGCCGCAGTCCCTGGGCATCGTCAAGCAACTAGGGGATTCAATTCCGGCCGGTAACCGTCTGGAGCTGTTCCTTGGCGCCGCCATCGGTGCAATCACCTTCTCCGGTTCGGTGATCGCCTTCGGCAAGCTGTCGGGCAAGTACAAGTTCCGCCTGTTCCAGGGCGCACCGGTACAGTTTGGCGGCCAGCACAAGCTCAACCTGATCCTGGGCCTGACAACACTGGGTCTGGGCCTGATGTTCATGTTCACCGGCAACCTTGGGGCATTCGCCCTGATGCTGGCCCTGGCGTTTGTGCTGGGCGTGCTGATCATCATCCCGATCGGCGGTGCCGACATGCCGGTGGTGGTGTCGATGCTCAACAGCTATTCCGGCTGGGCTGCAGCGGGTATCGGCTTCTCGCTGAACAACTCGATGCTGATCATCGCCGGCTCCCTGGTGGGTTCCAGCGGTGCGATCCTCTCGTACATCATGTGCAAGGCGATGAACCGTTCGTTCTTCAACGTGCTGCTCGGCGGTTTCGGCAACACGGCGGATGCCGCTGGCCCGGCAGGCTCCAAAGAAGCCCGTCCGGTGAAATCCGGCTCGGCTGACGACGCCACCTTCCTGCTGACCAACGCCGATACCGTGATCATCGTGCCGGGCTATGGCCTGGCGGTGGCACGGGCGCAGCACGCGCTGAAAGAGCTGACCGAGAAGCTGACCCATCACGGCGTGACCGTCAAATACGCGATCCACCCAGTGGCCGGTCGTATGCCCGGGCACATGAACGTATTGCTGGCCGAGGCCGAAGTGCCTTACGACCAGGTGTTCGAGATGGAAGACATCAACTCCGAGTTCGGCCAGGCCGACGTGGTGCTGGTACTGGGTGCCAACGACGTGGTCAACCCGGCGGCGAAGAACGATCCGAAGTCGCCGATTGCCGGCATGCCGATCCTCGAAGCCTTCAAGGCCAAGACCATCATCGTCAACAAGCGCTCGATGGCCAGCGGTTACGCCGGCCTGGACAACGAGCTGTTCTACCTCGACAAGACCATGATGGTGTTCGGTGACGCCAAGAAGGTTATCGAAGACATGGTCAAAGCGGTGGAATAACGCTCACTGCTTCGCCACTAACGCCCCGACTTGTCGGGGCGTTTTGATTTGTATCAAGGCCGAACGTTACCGATCCAGTAATAATGTTTTGCCTGAAACGCCCGTAATAGACGCCTTAAATGCGACTTTTGTAGCGGGTCGGGCACGGCGCGAATTCTCTAGACTGCGCATCCAGCTTCCAGCCCGAGATAACCACCCATGTACCGTGATCGCATCCGCCTGCCTTCGTTGTTGAACAAAGTGATGAGCGCTGCCGAAGCAGCCTTGTTGATTCAGGACGGCATGACCGTCGGCATGAGCGGTTTTACCCGCGCCGGAGAAGCGAAAGCAGTGCCCCACGCCCTGGCTGAGCGCGCCAAGGTCACGCCGCTGAAAATCAGCCTGATGACCGGTGCGAGCCTGGGGAACGACCTCGACAAGGAACTCACCGAAGCCGGCGTACTGGCCCGGCGCATGCCATTCCAGGTCGACAGCACGTTGCGCAAGGCGATCAACGCTGGCGAGGTGATGTTCATCGACCAGCACCTGTCGGAAACCGTCGAGCAATTGCGTAACGCCCAGCTCAAGTTGCCGGACATTGCAGTGATCGAAGCCGTGGCCATTACCGAGCAAGGCCATATCGTGCCCACCACCTCGGTGGGCAACTCGGCCAGCTTCGCTATTTTCGCCAGGCAGGTCATTGTTGAAATCAACCTGGCCCACAACCCTGATCTGGAAGGGTTGCATGACATCTATATCCCGACCTATCGCCCGACCCGCACACCGATTCCCTTGGTGAAAGTCGACGACCGTATCGGCAGCACCGCCATCCCGATACCGCCGGAAAAAATCGCCGCCATTGTCATCACCAATCAGCCAGATTCGCCTTCGACAGTCATGCCGCCGGACAGCGACACCCAGGCCATTGCCGATCATTTGATCGGCTTCTTCAAACAGGAAGTCGCCGCTGGGCGCATGACCAATAAACTCGGTCCATTACAGGCCGGGATCGGCAACATCGCCAATGCCGTGATGTGCGGGCTGATCGACTCCCCATTCGAAGACTTGACCATGTATTCAGAGGTCCTGCAGGACTCTACATTCGACCTTATCGACGCCGGCAAACTGAGCTTCGCCTCTGGCAGCTCCATTACGCTGTCGGGCCGGCGCAATGCCGACGTATTCGGCAATCTGGAGAAGTACAAGGACAAGCTGGTCCTGCGCCCCCAGGAAATTTCCAACCACCCCGAGGTGGTACGCCGCCTGGGCATCATCGCCATCAATACGGCACTGGAGTTCGACCTCTACGGCAACGTCAACTCCACCCATGTCTGCGGCACGCGGATGATGAATGGGATAGGTGGCTCGGGGGACTTTGCCCGCAATGCGCATCTGGCGATTTTCGTCACCAAGTCGATCGCCAAGGGCGGCGCAATCTCCAGTGTCGTGCCGATGGTCAGCCACGTGGACCATACCGAGCACGATGTCGACATCCTGGTGACGGAGATCGGCCTGGCCGACCTGCGTGGCCTGGCGCCAAGGGAGCGGGCGCGGGTGGTCATCGACAATTGCGTGCATCCGTCCTATCGCCAGGCATTGAACGAGTATTTTGAAGCGGCGTGCTCCTTGGGCGGACATACACCGCACATCCTGCGCGATGCACTGAGTTGGCACCTGAATCTGGAAGAGACCGGGCAGATGCTGGCGGTTTAATACAGCTGGATCACCCGGGCAACAAATACAGTTTTCACTGGCCATCGCTTTCAACCCACAAACCACAAGAACTGTACTACTGTACCTGTGATTTCCTACAGCAAACTCCTACACATCTCTGCTTTCGCAGCAAAAATGCACGTAAATAGTGCACACAGGTACAGTTGCCTCAATATTGACCAGTACACCACCGTTTAACAGTTAACTGGTCTCTCACATTACAGGTGAACTGTATCTAGAGAGACTGGCCAAACGAGAGGATCATGGGCACCAGTTAAACCACTACCTAATCCCGCCATAAGCGGAAGGATGTCAACCATGGAACGTACACTCAGTTCCGAGCTGTTCTTCGAAGACAAAGCTGAAAAAAACCAGGCTTCCCTGCCTCTTCGCGTTATCGCTAACCTGATGTTGTGGCAGCGCCGCATCGCCAGCCGCCACCAACTGGCCCGTCTGGATGCACGCCTGCTGGCTGACGCCGGTATCAGCGAAGCACAACGCTACGAAGAGCTGAGCAAGCCGTTCTGGCGCTAACTCAGCGTCGCTGGCCCTGACCCACCGGGTCCACCGCCAGCACCGAATTGAACAAACAAGACCCGTCGCGGGAAACCGCGACGGGTCTTGTCGTTTCAGAGGCCTGGTTTTGCCAAAAACCACGCACCTGCACAGTTAATAATAGTTAGAAAATAACCAGTACAGTTTTATCGAGCTGTTGTAGAAGCGTGGAAATAGCCAATGGCCAAGCTGTCATCCACCTCGTTCTGACCTAATATCGAAACGAACGTGGCGAAGCGGGTCGAGCATGCGTCTTCTCTTCCAGCTACACGCACCGGCACCACTTCATTATTCAAGGAGTTTCCTCATGATCCGTCTTCGTCTGCTCAGCGCCGCCGCCCTGCTGGCCGTAGCCGCACACTCCAATGCCAGTAGTTTTATCGTCACCACCGACTCCCTCGTGGGTGCGCTCAAGGCCACTTCCGACGCAACGTCCGATATCACTTCGTCGTTTCGCGACGACAAAATTGTCCTGGCCGCTCGTGACGATGCTGCCAGTTTCGTCGCCAGTAACGGCGCCATCCGTGGTGTGAAACTGGAAAGCGCTCTGGATTACATCCGTCAGCAGGCGCCCCAGTTGAACGCCTCCGACGCGCAACTGGCCCAAGCCATCCTGGTGATCTGATTCCAGACATGAAACATCGGGACGCCAATGGTGTTCCGATGTTTCAGCGCTGGCTCTGGCGCAGTGGTTTGCGCTAGCCTTCGGACTCACCATCAACAGTCGAGTCCTATGCGTTTCTACTCAGATCTGTCCCTCGCTTTTTTCTTCAGCGCTTTATGCTGGTCCGTTCCGGCCCATGCTTTCGATGTCTCCACCCAGCAGGTCGTGATCAGCGGCTATGCCACGAGCATGGTGACCTCCGCGCCCTTCGACCATAAACTGATCGCCGCCGCCCACGATGACGCTGCGGCATTCGTTGCCAGCGATGGGCAGTTGAGAGGTGCGCAACTGGAGTCGGCCCTGGATTATCTACACCGGACCCAACCAAAACTTCACGTCAGCGACCTTGAACTGGCACAGGCAATTCTCGTCCAATAGTTATCTTTATTCTTCGGAGTCGTTCCATGCGTAGCCCGCTGATTGCTGCCACCCTAGGCCTGCTGGTGTTGGCCGATGTGGCCCAGGCACAAACCCTGGTAGCCACCAGTAACATCGTCGTTCGCGCCTCCCAGCGCACGATCGATTTCACCTCCGACACCACCACATCCATCCGTGACTCGAAAATCGTTCGTGAAGCCCATGACGATGCGGCCAGTTTCGTCGCCAGTAACGGGGAAATTCGTGGCGCTCACCTCGAGGCCGCCTTCGACACCTTGCGCACCCGCGTACCGGAAGCCCGCGACGCCAGTGACCAGGTTCTCGCCGAAGCCATCCTCGCATTGTGAGGCCGTTCGCCGTCTGGCTGACGGCCGGGGTCGTGCTGCTCTTGAGCAGCACCGCCCAGGCTGGCCTGCAACTGCACCTTAACGACGAAGGACTGACCCCGGCGCAACAGCAGGCCAGCCAGGCGCTGCTCGATGAAGCGATGCAGGCCCTGCCGCCGCGATTCATCGAACAGCTGGACCGACGCATCAATGTGGGCTGGACTGACCGGATGCCCGCCAACGCCTACGGCCAGGCCTCGCTGGTGTCGCAGTTGGACCTCAATCGCAACCTGCTCGACAGCCTCACCGACGGCAGTGCCGCAACGCAAAAGACCCATCGCCCCCACGGCACCGTGCGGCGGGAAATGCTCGCCACGGTCCTGCATGAACTGACCCACATTTATGATCGCTCGCGTTTATGGCCAAACGCCGAACGCGCGCTGATCCAACGCTGCACCCGACGCACCAGCAGCGCCGGGCTGATCGGCCTTCCCGATGAATGCCGGGGCCAGAACGACCGCCGCTTCACCCTCAGTGATGATCCCCGCTTGCTGGACCTCGCCGGCTGGCCGCAATACGTCGGCCGTCGTGGTGAACGGGAACAGCATAATCGCCAGGTCGCCCGCAGCCCGGACATCTACGAAACGAGCAGCCCCAAGGAGTTCGTCGCGGTCAACATGGAGTACTTTCTCCTGGACCCGAGTTACGCCTGCCGACGGCCAGCACTGTATCGCTATTATCAGGAACACTTTGGCTGGGCCCCCGCCGCCAAGAATACCTGCGCCCCGTCATTCGCGTTCCTCAACGCCGGCAATGACTTTGCCAAGACGCCACTGGGCAAGGTTGATCCAGAGCGGGTCTACGCCATCGATTACCTCTTGGCCGAAGCCAACCAGAACTGGGTCAGCCGCTGGGGCCACAGCATGCTGCGACTGGTGATCTGCGCGCCGGACCGCCCCCGTGGGCCGGATTGCCGGCTGGATCTGGATCAACACCTGGTGCTGTCATACCGCGCCTTCGTGGGCGATGTGCAGCTGTCGAGCTGGGATGGCCTGGTGGGCAAATACCCGTCGCGCCTGTTCGTACTGCCGCTGGCCCAGGTCATCGATGAATACACCAAGACCGAACTGCGCAGCCTGGCCTCGGTGCCGCTGAACCTGACACGGTCCGAGATCGAGGAAACGGTTGAACACGCCGCCGAAATGCACTGGAGCTATGACGGCAACTATTACTTCCTGTCCAACAATTGCGCGGTGGAAAGCCTGAAATTGCTGCGCAGCGGCAGCAACAATGCGCAGCTCAAGGGGCTGGACAGCATCATGCCCAACGGTTTGCTGGAAGTGCTCAAGGGGCGAGGTCTGGCGGATACCAGCGTGCTCGATGATCCCAAGGAAGCCTTGCGCCTGGGCTACCGCTTCGACTCATTCCGGGAGCGGTATCAGGCGATGTTCGAAGTGCTGAAGAAACACTTGCCGATCAAGCAACAAAACGTGGAAGACTGGCTGGCCCTGAGCGCCGCAGAACGCCGGCCATGGTTTGAACGGGCCGACCTGCGCACCAGCGCGGCGTTACTCCTGCTGGAACAGGCCAGCTATCGCCGACAACTGTTATTGGCCCAGGATGAGGTCAAGCAGCGCTACCTCGGTGCCCGTGAATTACAGAACGGCGGCATGGAAAGGGCCAACGCGACACTGCAGCAGATCCTCGCCAACAGCGGTTTCCTGAGCCGCCCCGCCGAGTTGCTGGGCAGCAGCGGTTACGGGCTACCGCAGCCCAGCGAATGGCAGCGACTGGAATCCGAAAGCAGCTTGCGTCAGAAACAGCTTCAAACACTGACAGGGGATTTGGATAAGGAAGTCAGGGCCTTGCTTGAGCCAAGCCGCGCGGCAGAAATCAGTGCCAGTGAGGCTAACGTCAAAGAGATAGGCGAGCATTTGCGTAAGCTGCACAAGGCGGGTGGCGGGTTGGAGTTGCCTTGAAGCCACAAAGGGGTTCAGAACCGAGTTCTGAACCCCTTTTTTATTACTGGCAGACTCAATCAGGCAATTAGCTAATCCGCGCCTTACGCACCCCATCAGCCAAGGCAGCACATAGGCTCAACACCCCATCAATCGCCTGCTCCGGCGTCTCAGCGCTGGCGATATGGTCGATCAGGGCCGAACCGACCACAACCCCGTCGGCCAACCGTGCGATGGCCGCAGCTTGTTCCGGCGTGCGAATGCCAAAACCAATGCTGATCGGCAGATCGGTGTGACGACGCAGGCGCGTCACGGCTTCTTCCACATGTTCCAACGTCGCGGCGCCGGCGCCGGTCACGCCGGCCACCGAGACGTAATACACAAAGCCAGAACTGCCGTTGAGCACGGTCGGCAAACGCACATCATCGGTGGTCGGCGTGGTCAGGCGAATGAAGTCCAGACCGGCGGCCTGGGCCGGCTCGCACAGCTCACTGTTGTGCTCAGGTGGCATGTCCACCACGATCAGCCCGTCCACGCCAGAGTCCAGCGCTTCGCCAATGAAACGCTGCACGCCGTAGCGATGGATCGGATTGAAGTACCCCATCAGCACCAACGGCGTATCGCTATTGTCTTCACGGAACTCGCGAACCATCTGCAGGGTTTTCGCCAGATTCTGCTGTGCGCCCAAGGCGCGGATGTTCGCCAACTGGATCGCCGGACCGTCGGCCATCGGGTCGGTGAACGGCATGCCCAGCTCAATCACGTCAGCACCCGCCGCCGGCAGGCCCTTGAGGATCGCCAGCGAAGTGTCGTAGTCCGGGTCGCCAGCGGTCACGAAAGTCACCAGGGCGGCGCGGTTCTGTTCTTTGAGTTCGGCAAAACGAGTTTGCAGGCGGCTCATCAGTGTTTCTCCTGCTGGGACTGTTCCATGTGGTGCATTACGGTTTGCATGTCTTTGTCGCCACGGCCGGACAGGTTGACCACCATCAGGTGATCCTTGGGCAGGTTCGGGGCACGCTTGAACACTTCAGCCAGGGCGTGAGCGCTTTCCAGGGCAGGAATGATTCCCTCCAGGCGACAGCATTTGTGAAAGGCTTCCAAGGCTTCGGCGTCGGTGACCGAGGTGTACTGGACACGGCCAATGTCGTGCAACCAGGCGTGTTCAGGGCCGATGCCCGGGTAATCGAGGCCAGCGGAAATCGAATGGGCATCGATGATCTGGCCGTCATCGTCCTGCAACAGGAAGGTGCGGTTGCCGTGCAATACACCGGGGACGCCGCCGTTCAGGCTGGCAGCATGCTTGCCGGTCTCGATACCGTAGCCGGCGGCTTCGACGCCGATGATGTCCACGCTCTTGTCGTCCAGGAACGGATGGAACAGGCCCATGGCGTTGGAACCGCCGCCGATGCACGCCACCAGGCTGTCGGGCAAACGACCTTCCTGGGCTTGCAACTGATCGCGGGTTTCCTTGCCAATCACTGCTTGGAAGTCGCGGACCATGGCCGGGTACGGGTGCGGGCCGGCCACGGTGCCGATCAGGTAGAACGTGCTGTCAACGTTGGTCACCCAGTCGCGTAGCGCCTCGTTCATAGCATCCTTGAGGGTACCGGTGCCGGCGACCACTGGGATGACTTCGGCACCGAGCAGCTTCATGCGGAACACGTTGGCCTGCTGGCGCTCGATGTCGGTGGTCCCCATGTAGATCACGCAATCCAGACCGAAACGTGCGGCCACGGTCGCCGTGGCCACGCCGTGCATGCCGGCGCCGGTCTCGGCAATGATGCGTTTCTTGCCCATGCGCCGCGCCAGCAGGATCTGGCCGATGCAGTTGTTGATCTTGTGCGCGCCAGTGTGGTTCAGCTCTTCGCGCTTGAGGTAGATCTTGGCGCCGCCGCAGTATTCGGTCAGGCGCTCAGCGAAATACAGCGGGCTTGGGCGTCCGACGTAGTCACGCTGGAAGTAGGCCAGTTCTTCAATGAACGCCGGATCTTCCTTCGCCGCTTCGTATTCGCGGGCCAGATCGAGGATCAGCGGCATCAGGGTTTCGGCCACATAACGACCGCCGAATGCACCGAACAGGCCGTTGGCGTCCGGGCCACTGCGCAGGTTGAAAGGGGTTGTAGGCTGGGTCATCGGGGGCTCCAGGCGAATGCGTAGAAAGACAATGAGGTTCACTCTACCCCTGACATCCCGCGCTGAAAACCGATAAGATCGCCGCAACCTGTCAGGAAAACTCACAGATAAAATGAGCCATGACCTTCCCCCGCTCAACGCCTTGCGCGCCTTCGAAGCCACTGCCCGCCTGAACAGCGTCAGTCAGGCGGCCGAACAGCTGCACGTCACCCATGGTGCAGTTAGCCGACAGTTGAAGGTGCTGGAAGAACACTTGGGCGTCAGCCTGTTCATCAAGGAGGGGCGCGGCCTTAAACTCACAGATGCAGGCATGCGTCTGCGCGACGCCAGCGCCGAGGCGTTCGAGCGATTACGCACCGTCTGTGCGCAGCTGACGCAAAGCACGGCAGATGCACCATTCGTATTGGGCTGTTCCGGTAGTCTGCTGGCGCGCTGGTTCATTCCTCGCCTGGGCCGGCTCAACGCCGACCTGCCGGATCTGCGTTTGCATCTCTCCGCTGGCGAAGGCGACCTGGACCCGAGGCGACCGGGGCTTGACGCGTTGCTGGTATTCGCAGAACCGCCGTGGCCGGCAGACATGCAGGTCTATGAACTGGTCAGCGAGCGGATCGGCCCGGTCATGAGCCCTCATTACGCCGGTTTCGCCCGCCTGCAAAACGCCCCGCCAAGTGCAATCCTGGGCGAGGCGCTGCTGCATACCACCTCTCGTCCCCAGGCGTGGCCCACTTGGGCACGGCAAAACGCCCTTGAACCCAAGGCCCTGAAATTCGGGCAGGGTTTCGAGCATTTGTATTACTTGCTGGAGGCGGCCGTGGCAGGGCTAGGCGTGGCCATCGCACCCGAACCGCTGGTCGCCGAGGATGTGCGCGCCGGGCGCCTGGTCGCGCCGTGGGGCTTTGACGAAACCCCGGCGCGACTGGCGTTGTGGCTACCCAACCGCGCCGCGGACGGGCGCGCTCGGCAATTGGCGCAATGGCTCAGGCATGAGCTGAACCAGCCGACTCAGTCGCCGCGCTTGCACAGCAAATAAGCCGCCAACAAACCCAGGGCCCCGACCGCGACGCCAGCGGTGGTCCAGGGATGCTCCTGAGCGTAATCACGGGTGGCGATTCCGGTTTCACGGGTTTTCACCTTGACCTCTTCATACGCGTCGCTCAGCAGATGCCGGGAATGTTTCCGCGCGTTTTCGGCGTTTGCCTTCAGCGACTTGAGGGTCTTACGCGACTCGTCCGAAGCGTCGTCCTTCAGGCTTTCCAACGACTTGAGCAGACTCTCGATCTCCGCTTCCATGCTTTGCAACGAGGCTTTACGTAACGAATTGCTGGCCATGGTGGCTCTCTCCTGCAGTGGTTGAGTGGCGTGTGTGAATTGGGACTCCAGCCGTTTCTGAAAGTGCAGTAAATCTGAACTTTCACCCGGTAAAAGGCGACACACGTAAGGCGAAAATTCGCTGCTAGGCTGTTAAAGACAACCAAGGAGAACGTCATGAGTGATCACCACACGTACAAAAAAGTCGAGCTGGTCGGCTCCTCTCCCACCAGCATCGAAGACGCCATCAACAATGCGCTGGCCGAAGCCAGCAAAAGCCTCAAGCACCTGGAGTGGTTCGAAGTCACGGAAACCCGTGGACACATCGAAAATGGCCGGGCCGCGCACTTTCAGGTGACCATTAAAGTCGGCTTCCGCATTGCCAATAGCTGACGGGCTGTGAACTTGCACGCTGGCGGAGTGCCATAGGGAATGGCGATGCGCTATCTGGCAAGCGCGTCATGTCTGTTCGATCCCTGCCCTATTGATCCGACCAAGGAGTGCGAGCGATGAAAAATTTGATGTTGGCCCTGGGTTTGCTGAGCCTTGCGGGTACTGCGTTTGCCGCCGGCAAGCCATGCGAGGAGCTGAAAAGCGAGATCGCAGCGAAAATCGATGCCAAAGGTGCATCGGGTTATACGCTGGAAATTGTCGATAAGGGTACGGCTACTGACGGAGACGTCGTCGGCTCCTGCGAAGGCGGCACGAAGGAAATCGTCTACAAGAAGGGCTGATACTTCAGGAAGGTCAAAGCCGACGCATGCGTCGGCTTTTTTATGCGCGTGATCAGCCTTTCATGACCTGCGCCAGCAACTCATAGGAGTGCAGGCGATCAGCATGCTCATACAGGTCGCTGGTGAAGATCAATTCATCGGCCTGGGTTTGCTCGATCAGCACTTCGAGCTTGGCGCGAATTTTCTGCGGGCCGCCGACCATGGCCAGGCCCAGGAAGTCACCAACCGCCTCTTTCTCATGGGGCAACCAGAGACCGTTCATGGTTTCCACAGGCGGGCGCTGCACCAGGCTCTGGCCACGCATCAGGGCCAGGATCCGCTGATACACCGAGGTCGCCAGGTAATCAGCCTGTTCGTCCGTGTCGGCTGCCACCAAAGGCACGCCGAGCATCACGTAAGGCTTGTCGAGAACCGCCGACGGCTTGAAGTGATTGCGATAAATACGGATCGCCTCATGCATGTAGCGCGGTGCGAAATGGGAAGCGAAGGCGTAGGGCAAGCCGCGCTCGCCGGCCAGTTGCGCACTGAACAGGCTCGAGCCCAGCAGCCAGACCGGCACGTTGGTCCCGGTGCCGGGCATGGCGATGATGCGTTGATCCGGCGTACGTGGGCCGAGGTAGCGCATCAGTTCGGCCACGTCTTCAGGGAAATCGTCCGCGCTACCGGAGCGCTCGCGACGCAACGCCCGGGCAGTCATCTGATCGGACCCGGGCGCGCGCCCCAGGCCAAGATCAATACGGCCTGGATAGAGGCTTTCGAGCGTGCCGAACTGTTCGGCGATGATCAACGGCGCATGGTTGGGCAGCATCACGCCGCCGGAGCCGACCCGAATGGTCGAAGTGCCCCCCGCCAGATAGCCCAGCAGTACCGCCGTCGCGGAGCTGGCAATGCCATCCATGTTGTGGTGCTCGGCGACCCAGAAGCGGGTGTAGCCGTATTTTTCCACGTGCTGCGCCAGGTCCAGCGAGTTGCGCAAGGACTGGGCAGCGTTGCCATCAGCGCGCACAGGCACGAGGTCGAGGGTCGAGAACTTCACTTCGGACAGCTGTTTCATGGGCCGGAATCTCCAACGGCATGAGGGGCTTTTCCTACGGGCAAAAGCCTGCCGTTTCTATAGGTGTGTTCCATGCAATGTGGGCATATACCCGAGTTTCAATAGCTACCATGAAATTTCCTACTAAATCGGTCGGCTAATCGACAGGATGAACTTTATCAGGCGGTCTATCCTCACAACCCTGACAACGAAAAACACCCAGGCGCGAACCCTCGCGCCGGATATTGAGGAGGCAGACATGGCTATCATCAAGAAAGCATCGGCTCATTGGGAAGGTGACCTGAAAACCGGCATCGGCTCCATCTCCACGGAAACCGGCGTGCTGCGCGAAGCCCCCTATGGCTTCAAGGCGCGCTTCGAAGGCGGCAAGGGCACCAACCCGGAAGAACTGATCGGCGCGGCCCATGCGGGCTGCTTCTCCATGGCGTTTTCGATGATCCTTGGCGAGGCTGGGCTTACAGCCAGCAGTATCGATACCAACGCCGATGTCACCCTCGATCAGGTCGAGGGCGGCTTTGCGATTACGGCAGTGAAACTGACGCTTAAAGCGAAGATCCCCGGCGCCAGCCAGGAGCAATTCGAAGAGCTGAGCAACAAGGCCAAAGAAGGTTGCCCGGTTTCCAAAGTGCTGAACGCCAAGATTACGCTGGATGCGACGCTGGTGAGCTGATGCGATACCCATCACAGCCTTCAGCTGCGGCTGAAGGCTGTGATCTGTTTACCCTGCAGCAATTGTGGTCGAATGCATACCTGCAGTTTCAGCGCACAGGCAGTGCGCGCTGTCATGAGGAATTCGAGCATGAAACGATTCGCCCTGGCGGTCATCAGTTGCGCATTGGCCACGTCGGCCCTCGCGGCCCCCAAATCCTGTGAAGAACTGAAAGCTGAAATCGAAGCGAAGATCCAGGCGAATAACGTGCCTTCCTACACATTGGAAATCGTGACCAATGATGAAGTGCATGATGAAAATATGGTCGTGGGCAGTTGCGAAAACGGCACCAAAAAGATCATCTACCAGAAGAACGACAGCTAAGCCGTCCTACGGAACGCAATTGACCTGCCGTTCTTCGGCCACGATTTCACGCTTGGCGTTATAGAGTCGGGCGCTGGGGGTAAACGCCAGATTGCGACCCTCCAGGCGATAACGCTGGCCCGCCTCGAAATGGTCGTAACGCACAAGCATGTAGCACAGCCGCTCTTGCGGCTCGGCTTGCATACCCAGCCCACCACCGCCAGGCACCTCGAAGTCGAAACGCACTTTCAGTTCGTGGCTGCCCGGAGAAACCTGGAAGAAACGTCCGTCCTGCAGTCGTTGGCCATCCAGGCTTTCAGCCATCAGCATCTTGCCGCCCGGCATGGGCGTGGCGAAGTCGATCCAGGCCATGTTCGGATCAATCTTGGGCGGCGGGCTGGTTGCACAGCCGCTCATGGAGACAAAGGCCAATAGCAGCAGAGGTAGGCGCATGATGATTTCCTGAAGTCAGACAATGAGCATAGCGCCGATCAGCTTTGCTGACAGCCTGCTGGCGTGCCTTGGCCCACGACTTTTCGCTGTTGATCATAGAGCTTGGCCCATGGACGGAAACCGATGTTGCCAGCCTGCAACTGATAACGCTGGCCTGCGTTGAAGTCCTTGAACTTCACATTCAACCGGCAATCGCGCCACAGTGGCTCGGCATTCGGGCCGATGTTGCCGGGCTCGACGGCAAATTGATAACGCACCGTCAGCTCATGGCTGCCCGGCTGCACTTCAAAATAACGTCGGTCGAGAGACGTCTTGTCATCGACTTCCAGCGCTTGCAGCGCCGTGTCCTGATGGCTTCCCAGGTCGATCCATGCCTGCGACGGATCAGGATCAGGCAAACCGGCGCAACCGGTCAGCAGCAACAAGCCACTCGTCAGCATCAACACGCGCATAGCGAAGCTCCAGGCAGGCGGGATAGTCTTGTGGGCAGACTTTCCCAGGGTGATTCCAATTGATCAGGCCGCATCCAAGCCATCGGTTACTCGACCGTGTTTTCCGGATTTTGTTTCCAGGCCTCCTGCTTTTGTTACTCAACGGTTGTGCAAGCGTGGGTTACTACAGTCAGCTCGCCAGTGGACAGCTACGGCTGTTGCAGGCCCGCGAGCCAATCGACCAAGTGATTGCCGACCCCGCCCGTGATCCTACATTGCGGGCTCATCTGGCCCAGGCGCGTGCGGCACGCACGTTTGCCAGTGCGCAGCTGCACCTGCCGGACAACAAAAGCTACCGCCTGTATGCGGACATTGGCCGCCCATTCGTGGTCTGGAATGTCTTCGCCACGCCAGAATTTTCCCTGGCCCCGCAAAACCACTGTTTCCCCATCGCCGGTTGCGTGGCCTATCGCGGCTACTACAGCCAGGGCGCCGCCCGTGGCGAGGCAGCCTTGCAACGCTTGCGGGGCATGGATGTGGCGATTGGTGGCGTAGAGGCCTACTCGACGCTGGGCTGGTTCAACGACCCGATCCTGAGCTCGATGATGCACTGGGGCGACGAACGCCTGGCGACGCTGATCTTTCATGAACTGGCGCACCAGCGCTTCTACGTAAAGGACGACACCGAATTCAATGAATCCTTTGCCACCTTCGTCGAACAGCAAGGCACCCGGCAATGGCGCGCCAGTCGCGGGCTGGCCCCGGACAATGGCAAACGGATGCGCCAGCGCGAGCAATTCATCCAACTGGTCCTGGACACGCGTCAGCGGCTGGAACAGCTCTATACCCAACCCCTGCCGGCCGAACAGATGCGCCAGCGCAAGGCCCAGGAGTTCGAGCGCCTGCGCGCTGATTATCAGCGACTGCGCGACACCCGGTGGGCAGGCGACAAACGCTACGACGCGTGGATCTATGCGCCGCTGAACAATGCGCGGCTATTGCCGTTCGGCCTGTATAGCCAGTGGGTGCCAGCGTTTGCGGCGCTGTTTCAACAGGAAGGCGGAGACTGGGTTGCGTTTTATGCCGCAGTGGAAAAGCTTGGCAGTTTGCCGATTGATGAGCGCAAAGCGGCACTGAAGGCGCTGGCAGGATCGAAAATTTCTGGTGATTGAACCGGCCTCATCGCGAGCAGGCTCGCTCCCACAATAGATCTCAGTGAACGCGGCTTGCATGTACAACACCGCCCCCTGTGGGAGCAAGGCTTGCCCGCGATCGCAATATGACTACCCCTGCAAAAACGCCCGATGCAACTCATCCAGCGTCTGAAAGTGATACGCCGGGCCCTCGGCATTCAGCTCCTCATAACTGCCAAACCCATAGCCCACCGCCGCCGCATCCAGCCCATTGCTACGAGCCCCAATCAAATCGTGCTTGCGGTCGCCAATCATCAAGGTATTCGCCGGGTCGAGCCCTTCTTCAGCCATCAGGTGAGCAATCAACTCAACTTTGTCGGTGCGTGTACCGTCCAGCTCACTGCCATAGATCACTTTGAAGTGCCGGGCGAAGTCAAAGTGGCGGGCGATTTCGCGGGCGAAGACCCAGGGTTTGGAGGTGGCGATGTACAACTGCCGGCCCTGCTCGCCCAGGGTTTCCAGCAGGGGCATCACACCGTCGAAGACGCGGTTTTCGTACAACCCGGTGACTTTGAAGCGTTCGCGATAGAAATTCACCGCCTCCCAGGCTTTCGCCTCATCGAAGTCATAAAACTGCATGAAGGCCTGCAACAGTGGCGGGCCGATAAAGGGCTCGAGACGGGTCAGGTCGGGTTCGTCGATGCCCAGTTGGCTCAAGGCAAACTGGATCGAACGGGTAATGCCCTCGCGGGGGTCGGTGAGGGTGCCGTCGAGGTCGAAGAGTACGGTCTGGTAATGCATGCAAATTCCTGGGTAAGGGCGGGACGATTCAGAGCCGGTCGTAGCCTTCGGCCAGATGCAGATCCTTGAGCTTCACGTAGTTCGCCGCGCTGTAGGTGAAAAAGGCGCGTTCCTTGTCGGTCAGCGGCCGGGCCTGTTTTACCGGGCTGCCTACATACAGGAAGCCGCTCTCCAGGCGTTTGCCCGGCGGTACAAGGCTGCCGGCGCCGATGATCACGTCATCTTCAACCACCGCGCCGTCCATGACGATGCTGCCCATGCCGATCAAGACCCGGCTGCCCACCGAGCAGCCATGGAGCATGACCTTGTGGGCAATGGTCACGTCATCGCCGATCAGCAGCGGGAAGCCATCGGGATTGAAGGGGCCGGCGTGGGTGATGTGCAGCACGCAGCCATCCTGGACGCTGGTACGGGCACCGATACGGATGCGGTGCATGTCGCCGCGAATGACCGTCAGCGGCCAGACGGAGCTGTCTTCGCCGATTTCAACGTCGCCGATCACCACCGCGGTGCTGTCGACAAAAGCGCCGCGGGCAAGCCGTGGGCTGTGATTCTGGTACGTGCGAAGGGTCACGATAGGCTCTCTCTTATCCGGTGATAGGCGCTGCTAGCTGCGGTGAACGTCGATTGTAATTAAGATGGGTCCATGTTTCTTCCAGCCAAGGTGTCAACCGTGAGCGTGAACAACCCTCTTTTGCAACCCTACGACCTGCCGCCGTTCTCGGCGATCCGTGCCGAGCACGTGCAACCGGCCATCGAGCAGATCCTGGCTGACAACCGTGCCGCCATTGCCCAGATCCTCAAGACCCAGGGCACTCAGCCTACTTGGGCCGGCCTGGTGCTGGCGATGGACGAGCTCAATGATCGCCTGGGCGCGGCCTGGAGCCCGGTGAGCCATTTGAACGCCGTGCGCAACAGCCCCGAACTGCGCGAAGCCTACGAGGCCTGCCTGCCGGCGCTGAGTGCTTACTCCACGGAGCTGGGCCAGAACCGCGAGCTGTTCCAGGCGTTCGAAGCCCTGGCGAACAGCCCCGAAGCCGCCGGTTTCGACGTGGCGCAGAAAACCATCCTGGAACATTCCCTGCGGGACTTCCGTCTGTCGGGTATCGATCTGCCGCCCGAGCAGCAGCAACGCTATGCCGAAGTGCAAAGCAAACTGTCGGAACTGGGCAGCCGCTTCTCCAACCAGTTGCTGGACGCGACCCAGGCCTGGACCAAACACATCACCTCTGAGGCCGCCCTCGCCGGCCTGACCGACTCGGCCAAGGCGCAAATGGCCGCGGCCGCCCAGGCCAAAGAGCTGGACGGTTGGCTGATCAACCTGGAATTCCCCAGCTATTACGCGGTGATGACCTACGCCGAAGACCGCGCCCTGCGTGAAGAAGTCTATGCCGCGTACTGCACACGCGCGTCAGACCAAGGCCCCAACGCCGGTCAGAACGATAACACTCCGGTGATGGAAGAAATCCTCGACCTGCGCCAGGAATTGGCCCAACTGCTGGGCTTCGCCAACTTCGCCGAGTTGAGCCTGGCGACCAAAATGGCCGAATCCAGCGATCAGGTGCTCAGTTTCCTGCGCGACCTGGCCAAGCGCAGCAAACCATTCGCCGCCCTGGATCTGGAACAGCTGAAGGCGTTCGCCGCCGAACAGGGCTGCCCCGACCTGCAAAGCTGGGACAGCGGCTTCTACGGTGAAAAGCTGCGCCAGCAGCGTTACAGCGTGGCCCAGGAAGCCCTGCGCGCCTACTTCCCGATCGACAAGGTACTGAGCGGCCTGTTCGCCATCGTGCAGCGCCTCTACGGCATCGAGATCGCCGAACTGAAAGGTTTCGACAGCTGGCATCCGGACGTGCGCCTGTTCGAAATCAAGGAGAACGGCCAGCACGTCGGCCGCTTCTTCTTCGATCTCTACGCGCGCGCCAACAAGCGCGGCGGCGCCTGGATGGACGGCGCCCGCGACCGTCGGCGCACCTTCGATGGCGTGCTGCAAAGCCCGGTCGCCAACCTGGTGTGCAACTTCACCCCGGCCGACAGCGGCAAACCCGCGCTGCTGACCCACGACGAAGTCACCACCCTGTTCCACGAGTTCGGCCATGGCCTGCACCACCTGCTGACCCGCGTCGAACATGCCGGCGTGTCCGGCATCAACGGCGTGGCCTGGGATGCCGTGGAGCTGCCGAGCCAGTTCATGGAAAACTGGTGCTGGGAGCCCGAAGGCCTGGCGTTGATTTCCGGTCACTATGAAACCGGCGAACCGCTGCCCCAGGACCTGCTGGAAAAAATGCTCGCGGCGAAAAACTTCCAGTCCGGCCTGATGATGGTCCGCCAACTGGAGTTCTCGCTGTTCGACTTCGAGCTGCACGCCACCCATGGCGATGGTCGCAGCGTGCTGCAAGTGCTCGAAGGCGTACGCGACGAAGTCTCGGTGATGCGTCCACCGGCCTACAACCGCTTCCCCAACAGCTTTGCCCACATCTTCGCCGGCGGTTATGCGGCGGGCTACTACAGCTATAAGTGGGCGGAAGTGTTGTCGGCCGATGCGTTCTCCAAGTTCGAAGAGGACGGCGTGCTCAACGCCGACACCGGTCGCGCCTTCCGTGAAGCGATCCTGGCCCGTGGCGGCTCCCAGGAGCCGATGGTGCTGTTCGTCGACTTCCGTGGCCGTGAGCCATCGATTGACGCACTCTTGCGCCACAGCGGCCTGACCGAGGACGCAGCAGCATGAGCGAGGGGCCTGTGATTACCAAAAGGCGCTTTATCGCCGGGGCAGTCTGCCCGGCGTGCAGCGAACCGGACAAGTTGATGATGTGGAACGAAGACAGCGTGCCGCACCGTGAGTGTGTGGCCTGCGGTTATTCCGACACGCTCAACGAACAAGGCCTGTCGGTGCCCAAGGAGTTGGGCACCCGGGTCAACACATCGGCGCTCAAAGTCCCGGACGCCAAGGTCCAGGCGGTACAGTTTTTCCCCAATCCCAAGCTGAAGAAAAAAACCGACTGAAATCTTCGGCATCACCTTCCGGGCCGCCCGGCCCGGAAGCGATACATATATACCGCAACGCGTCACGCCTTCCTCTCCAGACTGTTCCCCAGTCCAGACAGACAGGAAGGCTGCCATGCCCGACAATGACAATCCGCTGTTGCAGGCCTATGACCTGCCCCCCTTTGCGCAGATCCAAGCCAAACATTTTTCACCGGCCCTCGACCGGATCCTTGCCGAGAGCCGCGATCAAGTGGCCGACATCATCAAGACTCAAACTCCTTTCCCCACCTGGGACGACCTGGTGTTGGCCATGGACGAGATTCACGCCCGCTTGAAGGGTTTCGACGACCTGCTGGATCTGCTGGCGTCCACCCGGCCAGGAGACGACTGGGCCCAGGCTTCGCTCGACTGCAGCGCACGGGTGCACGATTTCCAGAGCGCGCTGAGACACAATCGCCAATTGTTCCAACTCTATCAGCGCTTGGCCGACAGCGAGATTGCCAGGCACTTCGAACCGCCTCGTAAAAGAGTTCTGGAGAAGGCCCTGCGCCAGTTTCGCCAGCACGGGTTGGCCCATACCGCACCGTCAGACTTGAAAGCCCTGCAGCAACGCATTCAACAGGGCCGGGAATTGTTCCTCGATCAGTTGCACAAGGCCAACAAGGCCTGGAGCAAAGCGTTCGACGATGAGGCTCAGTTGAGCGGCCTGGCGCCGCAATTCAAACAACAGCTGGCCAAACAGGCCCGCGAGGCCGGGCGCACGGGATGGCTGCTGACCCTCAGTGATGCATCGTTTGGCATCGTCACCAGCTACGCGGACAATCGTCTTTTGCGCAAAGAGGTGTACCTGGCCTACAGCACACGCGCCTCGGACCAGGGCCCCGACGCTGGCCGGTTTGATAACAGCGAGGTGCTTAGACGCTTGCTGGAAGATCGTCGTCGGTATGCGACGTTACTGGGTTATTCGAATTTCGCTCAAATGGTCATCGAGCCTGAGCAAGCCGAGTCTCCCGAAAAGGTGATGGGGTTCTTGCGCGATCAACTTGAACAGCAACAAGGCCTCTTTGCCCGCGACGCCGAACAGCTCAGGGCATTTGCCCGAAGGCAAGGTTTCACCGAGCTTCAACCTTGGGATTACCCGTATCTGGTAGAAAAACTTCGTCAGCATACGGCCGGCATCTCGAAGCTGGCCCTCAGCGCCTGGTTCGAGCTGGAGTCCACCTTTTCACAGCTATTGCTGATCGCCAAGGATCTGTTTGGGGTGGACATTCTCGAACGCGCTGACGCGGCCACCTGGCATCCGGACGTGCGTCTTTTCGAAGTCCGCGAGTGGGACCAGACCATCGGCTACATCTATTTCGATCCGTTCGAGGATGCGAACAGAGACGGTTACCCGAACACCACCACCCTGCGAAACCGCCGCATCACGGCCGAGGGCCGGCCCCGACATCCCATCGCCGTGTTGCACGGCTGGCTGGCGCGCAGTTCAGATGCATCGCCGGTCTTGCTCGACCATCTGCAACTGCGAATTCTCTTTCATGAGTTCGGCCATTGCTTGCACCATGTGTTGACCCGCGCCGAGTATCGCGACGTATCGGGCATCACCGAGCTCTCCCGGGACACCTCGGAATTTGCCGGGGTGCTACTGGAACAATGGTGCTTTACCCGGCAATGCCTGGTCCGTCTGTCAAAGCATTACCGGACCGGCGCGGCCATGCCCGATGCCATCGCCGATCAGTTGCTGACCTTCGCCAACACTCAAGCCAGCTGGGAAACCGCCTCGCTGCTGCGCAACGCGCTGTTTGACATGGAACTGCACCTGACCCACGGCGATGGGCGCACGGCTCAGCAGGTATTCGATCAAGTCAGCGCCCAAGTCGGACATCTGCCCGTATGGGGGAGCGAACGCTGGCCCAATGGCCTGGATTACATGGTGACCGGTTATGCGGCCCGGATTTACGCCTATGCCTGGTCAAAAGCGTTGGCAATCACCGCGTTCCAAAGGTTTGAGCAGGAGGGGTTGTTCAACGGGACAACAGGCCGGGCGTTGCGTGAAACAATATTCGGCCCTGGCGATTCAAGGCCTCTGGCCGAGTCCGTGGCAGCCTTTGCAGGGATGCCAGCTGTCAGGGTGAAGGGCGAATAACCTGTGGGTCGGGCTGACGAGTCGTGATGACGGAACCGACCCAGCTTTGCAGCGAGCAAAGAGCAAAAACGCTGGTACTGCAGTCGCCGTTGGCCAGCGCAACGCGGAGCTTCTCAACATCGGCCCGCATCATGTAACGAACCCCGTCCTTGAAGTGCGGGTTGTTGCCGAAGCCGCCTTCAGTCATTTCGTTCAAGGCCTCCTCTTTGCTCCAGCCCTGTACGACCACCCTGTACATGGCCGCCACCAACCCGGTGCGGTCCGAACCATGCTTGCAGTGCATCAATACCGGGCCATCGGTTTCGGCAGCCTGAATGGCGCGCAAGGCGGCGAGGATGTCGCTGTCGTCCACATGATTGGTGCGATAAGGCAACTGCACTTGCTTGACGCCGGGTGTGGATAACCAACTGGCGTCCGAATCCGGCAGAAATGTGATGACCGTGCCGATGTTGAGCCTCGTCAGCAGAGGCAAGGCATCAGCGTCCGGCAAGGCGCTGCGGTAAAGCGCCGGCGACATTTGATAAAGGTTGTAGCGCTTTTCCACCGGCTGGGCCCATTCGGAAGACCTCGCCTCGCCCAGATCGGCCGCCAGGGCTTGGCACTCGGCAAAGACCAGGAACAAGGACAGGAGGAGCAGCGAGCGGGAATAGAGTTTGAACATGCGTGGACGACCGAAACGAAGAAGAACGAGACGGTCAGTTTCGGCACCAGCCGGTTAAAGGCCTGTGAGCAAGACGTCAACACGACGTGAACACGATCCATAGCGGTGGGCTGCTGAACGGCGCTGGCCTAATTGAATTCCAGCGAATACTATATGCACATACAGCAACGGAGCCTTCCAATGTCCATCTCTCTTCCGCCCCGCGGCCGTGGCACCGCCACCAACCCGCACAACCGCTTCGCCCCGAGTCGCTCGGTGGTCGAGGATGATGGCTGGTATCAGGAAGTACCGTCGACCCAAGGCACCGAAGTGCGGATCGAAACGGCCAAGACCATCATCACCCGCAACACCTCGCCGGATCTGCCTTTCGACCGCTCCATCAATCCATACCGGGGCTGTGAACATGGCTGTATTTATTCTGCGATAAGACCCTCATTATTTTTGATGCAACTATTCGTTCTCATGTGATGATGGCGCTTTGCGTCGATTCATCACAGAAGGATAGAGCGGTATGGATTATGAGCTATTCCAATATCCAGACGGTAAGACGAATTACCAAATTACGAATGAGTCTGGCGAGAAGACAACTATCACTCTAGACAAGTGGGTTGCGGACGTTCTTCAACTAGAAGTTGATGATGTCCACGGAAGACTCCAAAATGCTTATGATAGGTTTTTGACTGAAAAACCAGAACTTTCCCGCCGTGAAAGAGGCAATGCAATTCGTCAAGCAGCAACTCGTACAGCTAATAAATACCAAATTGCAAAAAAGAAAGTTCTTGGTTGGAATGATGATGAGCTGTGCGCTCTTTTATAGAATTTTAAGGGGGAGTATTTATGATTAAGAAATTCAGAGCGGCAATAGTAATTTGTGGCTTGTTTTCACCGTTATATGCTTATGCTTGGAACTATAGTTTGGTTCAAGATATGGGTGTTCAAGGTATGGCCCGTTATTGTAAATACGACAATGGGAAGGTATATACAGTCAATGCTTCTGATATATGTCAAATTTCAATCGTCGATAGTGCTCCGGGGCTTGGTAATGGACAAGGCTTTTTGAAAGGGGAATACCCAGATGGAATGAATAAAGTTTGTGTTTATGATGTGCTGGGTCAACAAAAAGCTATTCGTATAAGTAGTGTGGCAATTTGTCCGCCTACTTCCAATTTCTAAAAACTCAATCCCTGCAAATAGAGCAGGGTTGAGAACCACCATTATATCTATTACGCTATAAGATTCTCATTTATTAACGTTTCGCAAACGGCTCATACACTCTATTCTTCACGTTGTTAAAATGGACTATTCGCAAGAGGTGCTTGAATGTTGATAACTCTAGGGGCTGTGATTTTCGGTATCGTTGTGATTTATAAAGTATTAACCCGGAATACAAGAAAGGCTGTATTGCTTATCGCTACTTCGCTCGGAGTTAAGCCCGCTCTGGTTGACGGAATGTTAAAAAACATGAATAGAAAAAAGGGAGAATTGCTAATTGACTCGGTAGTTCGATTTCCTGATGTTGCCCTAAACCAGGCGGTTTATACCTTATTTATATACAGGATTTTCGTGGTTAATCAACATCCTAATGAGGTAAGTTGGTGGATTGAGAGATTAGAAAGCAAAGGCTTTGATAAGCACTTGGATGCTGAAAAGGTTGAAATTGCTTCTATGTATTTGAGTGAATGTATAGATGTTTTTGATTTGAGAAACTTTGTAAAAAGCTACAATGAAAAATATTCATAGAGCAAAAGTTACCTGTTGATGAGTAGAAACGGATGGATAGATATATAGGTGTGGGTGTATCTATTATGCGATAAGCTCCCCGCCCAAGCGACGCATAGTCGCGGGCGCTGTCTGGGCACGGGTTGCCCCTTGACCGTCGCCCATAGGGCTGCGACGACGGTCATAGGGATGGGTGAATCATCCGGCAGGGCTAGCCGAATAGCTTTTATCGCTTTTAATGCTTTTGGCCCCAACCGGGGGGGGTTGGGGGGGATTTCACAAAACATAAAAGTAAATAACGGCAGTACCTGCCGCAAACGGAAACAACTAAAAAATTTAAGAACTTTCAATTTAATAAGAATTTAAAAATAAAATGCTACTGTTTAGTTAAAGAGCTTTTATCTCCAATCTGCATAGTAAATTACCCCTCTCTTAAAGGTCTTATTAAAGTCTTACATCTTAAGAACCGCTCAACACCAATAAAATCAATACTTACAAGAAATAAAAGTTGATGATTTAATCAACCGAAGTTGATTTATTAATCAACTACAAGTTGACGATTTTATCAACCAGTGTTGACGATTTAATCAACTGTGGAAAAATGGTATTTCACCAAAAAATAAGGTTTTGAGAGAACCTTCTCAAAAAAAACAATTATTTCTCACTTGCATCTACTTTTTATCAATTCAAATGTTACTCTATTTATATAAACATAATATAGGTGCATTAATGAATGATTCGATGGGCGGTTTAGAAATAGAAAATGATGATGGAAGTATTGGCGCTTTACAAAAAGAGCTTTTAAAGAAAGAGCTGAATGACAAAACATTAGAAGCAGTTAATGAATTGTTAGGCGAAGAGCAAAGCGATATTAGTGTCAATGTGAACGTGAAGAAAAATAAACCCAAAGTCATAATAGGGCAGTTTTTTATCGGTTTTGCAGAAAATCTATTGCAGTTAGACTTAAAGCCGACAGAGTTTAAAGTCGTTATTTACATCTTGAAAATGATGGATTATGGGAATTTAGTAAGTCTTAAACAATCTACAATTGCAAAAGATTTATGTTTGGATAAAAGCGCGGTTAATCGGGCATGGAAAGTTCTTATTACGAAAAAAGTACTTGTAGACAACAATGGGCATATCTATTTCAATTCGAATTTTTGCGCAAAAGGTTTATCAAGCTCATTAGATAAAGAAAGAATTGAAAACCTAAAACGTAGCAATGTTTCTGATGGAAATATAAAGCAGATGTTAAACTTGTGTGTAAGGTAAATCATGGAAGATTTTTTCAAATTTATTGTAGTGATAGGTGCTCTGTGTATTGCTGTAAATGCTGGATATTTTGAAACGACAAGCAATGTTCCTGCTGGAACTGTAATTGAAAATAAAGTTTCAGCAAAGGACAGAATGACCGATAAAGAACGACAAGAGTCTGTAAGAGCTTATCAAGCGGCTGCTCGTGATTGTAAAAATAAAGACACTATTAATGAGCGAGGAAGTACGGCGCTGGAAATAAGCCACAGTTTTAACTTTAAAACAGGAAGTTGTGAAGAGTCAAAAACACTCTGGACAATGCAGGATGGAGACTTTTGGAGAAATCCCGAGTATTTAAGTAAAGGCGTTGTTATTAAGACTTATACTTTGCCGACAAATCCATATTAATAAAGTTTTCTATGCCGCAGGTACTGCGGTATTTACCTTCTCCCCCCTTCCCCCCGCTGGGGGGTTAAAAGGTAAGTTAGTGCGTCGTAATTGTATAATGATAGAAAATACAAATCACTATGAATGAAATAGAAGTTAGAGCAAAGGCAGAAAATCTTGTTAGTTCTATAAGGGACTTGAAAGTCGTCAGTGCATTTCAGATATTATTGAGTAATGCGAATAACATTCAGCAACTACTTTTGCTGATTGAACTTGTCGAAATATATCAAGAAAGTTCAAAAAATAAAGAGCGGGAAATTATTAAGCAAGTAGTTTTGCTTGGGCAAGAACGTAGCAGTATGTCAGAACGCCTTGCGTTGATTTTTATTGTGAACGACGTTGTTCGTCTATTTTTTAAATCTCGTAAAGCATCTTTAAAATCGACTGTTGAAAAACAGGAGATTTTAAAGACAAGGCGAGATGCCGCATTTAAGAGGTTTTGATTTTTTGCTTTTGCTTTTGCTTTTCGCTTTTTTGGGTCTGGGGTATCCCCAGCAAGTAGGAAGCGCCAGCGTCAACCCTTTAGGGTTGTCCTATCTTGAACTCTGACTAATCGGCTGAACAACTATGAAATTTCGTTGTTACGATATGCTACTATAAAAGTATAACAACTTAAAACACAAATGAATAACTTATATTTACTCTGTACGAACTGCAAGAAAAAAACCCAACACGGTCTTCTTTGGCATACAAGCACAGAGTTTGATTTTCCGAAATTTACAATAGTTTGTAAGACCTGCCGAACCATTTTCGAAGGTTCGATATGAGCATAAAAAACTGGACTGTAACAACAGAGCGTGTAAAAAATAAAGATTTTGGATTGTCTGAATATGTTAGTTATTTAGTAAGTGAAAAGCATAAAAACCACAAAAATACGACTATTTATTCGCTGTTCAACTCTGACGCAAATACGTTCCTTAATAACACTATTCAAGAAACTATTTCATTCGATGCGAAAAACAAAAAAGGCGGTAGAAAGGTTGAGTCTTTCGCTCAATCGTTTAATTTTATATTACCCCCACCGCATAAACCAACAGCAGAACAATGGACCAAAATATCAAAAGATTTGGTCAATACAATTCATAAAGAGTTAGAGATAAAAGAGGATGTTAATCGTTTTGGTCGAACGTGTTATTTGAATATTCACGACCAGGCAAACCCCCATTTAAATCTCCTCGTACCTCGGATTTTTGCTGGGGAGAGATTGGCTGATTTGGATAGAAAGAACGTTTTAGCAAAGTTGAAATTACAGTTTAATCAGTCAGTATTGAAGCATTGTAATATCGATCACACACACCACAAACCGTTGAGGGTCAACGTGGGCAGGCGTAAGGCTGCACAACGTCACGAGTATGACAAAGCAAAAGCAGAAGCTCAAAACGCCTCAAAACTCGTTTTAGAAGCGCAGAACGTAACGACTGTGGCGGTTCTTGCACAGAAAGAAGCAGAGACAAAACTAAAAGAATTAGAGATTAAGGAGATTGAACTGGACAATAAAAAGTCTCAAATAATGTTTGAAAAAGCGAAGTTGAATTTTATTGTAAAAGCATTTAATGATTTTAAATCGAGTTTGATTAGCTGGGTGAACAGCATAAGAAATGATTCGATGCTTGAAATTTTAATCAACCGACAAGATGTTGAGAAAAAAGCTAATTTTATTACTGAAAGTGATAAAGCTGATGAAAGTGATATTTTGCTTGTCGATAATATGATTGATGCAGAAGTTTCAGAGCTTGAAAAAAACGGTTTGGAAGTAACAAGGCCAACATACCGTAGACGTAACAAACCTAATGGTTCAACGTGACTTTTCCGAATCGAAGTCCTTTTGGTTAGACAATTTTCAATTGTCCAACTAAAAGGACTCACTGCATCTATTTCAGAATCATTTTTTTGTGCATATCTTCTAAGATTTGGAGATAAAGTTCTGCACCACCGGACTGTTCACCTACGTCCTTAATTAACTCACTTTCTACAATAACCCTCACTGCTCCATTTTTAAATCTTACTATCATTGTGGGGGTTAAAGTGGAGCGTTTATCTTCAACACCGGTAATAGGATTTTTCTTTGAGTAACCCCGGCAAAAAAACTCGATATTTTCGATTATCTGTTTTAAATGATTGTTGATTGTGATTCTTTTGCGAGTGGCTTCGTCACTCTTATCATTGAGTAGTTCAAGGATATTATCTTGGTCAAAACTTCTTGACGCTTCAATCTGTTGAACAGACTTTTGCTTTTCTTCTTTAAGGGCATTTGCGGTTTTAATTTGTTGACGTTGAGAGGTTTCAAACTCAATGAGCATTTCGTTTAGAGTATCTGAAATTTCTTTACCACTGCGAAGCATTTCTTTAATCTGCTTCTTCAATCGTTCAAGTTGAGCAAAGGTATTTTTTAATTCCCTTTCTGCTTCTTTGATTGAACTGTTCAAGGTGAGAATTTTTTCGTCATTCTCGAAAATTTCAGACAGGTTGAGCCTGTCCGTTTTTTCGAAGAAATACTGCATTGCTTCACTTGCATTGTAAGTTAAGCGACGATTGATTACACATTTGCGCGACATTGAGTTAGTACAAACAAAATAATGCTTATTGCCTCGTTCGATACTGGACTTGTCCATATATCTCACTGTGCCTTTGCAGTGGTAACAGGTAATAAATCCTTGAAATATGTTTAACCGGGATTTGTTAAATCTGCCCGAGAAGGGTTTACGACCTGCTATTTTTTCTTGAACTTCCTCAAAAATTGCCTTTTCGATAATGGCAGGATAATAGTCGTGAATAGTCGGACCTTCCGGCATTAGTTTCATTTCACCAATTTCATTCTCATTGAATTTCATCGGCTGATGTTCACCAATAACCTTTCTATTTTTTAAAAGATATTGAATCTGGTGAATTGAATATTTTGGCTCATTGGGTTCTAGCCAATCATTAACGGCTCTTGCCGTTTCACTTAAACCTTTTGAGAGTGCCAAGTCAAAAATTTTTCTGATTTTCCGAGCTTCATTTTCGATGATGAAAAACTTGGCTGATTCATCACCTGGACGAGCCTTAACTACGCCTGAAACACCAATCCATGATGGTGTTTTTCTGGTCTTTACAGATTTGTTATTTCTCATTTCAGCACGATGAATATTCCAAGCCGCACTTGTAAAGTCGCTTTTTCTCGATGACTCAGCGTTTGCCCTTTCAAACTCAATCACTGCAATGAAAAAATCTGATGATAGTAGGGTGTTTTTGGAGTAAATTTTCCCGGTGTCAAGAACGGCTATATCTACCCCTCGGTTCAGTAGGTTGATAAATATCTGCGTTGATTTAATTACTTTCTGCCTTGAAAGACGGTCGAAGTTTTCAATCAGCAAAATCGAATTTTCTTCAATCAGCCCATTTTCAACAAGGTCAATGAAATCACCCAACTGACCTTTTTGTGAGTTTTTGCCCCTGAATGCTGAAACGCCCAAATCTTCAAGCTTCGTATCTACTATGAGGTTGTGTTTCTCTACGAAATGCTGAATATCACTTTGTCGAGCAAATGACGTTCCAAGCTCTTGTTTTTTATGAGAAAAACGAACGTATGAATAGCATTTTCGTTGCATAGCAGGGATACCGAGCACGTGAGTATCTTATAGCGTAACACAGGTGTATCTACTGCTATGCGCGGCCCAGCCACGCTTACTGGGACATGTCGCCCGGGCTGGATTTCGAAACCAGACTGATCGCCAAGACCAATGCCGCCGACGTACTGGAGGAACAGCTGTCCAGGCGTGGCTATCAATGCGCCCCAATCAACCTGGGTTCCAATACCGACCCTTACCAGCCGATTGAACGCGAGCATCGCATTACCCGCCGGATTCTCGAAGTGCTGCTGCGCTACCGTCATCCGGTGACCATCGTCACCAAAGGCTCGCTGATTCTGCGCGACCTGGACCTGCTGACCGAGCTGGCGCAACAGCGCCTGGTAAAGGTCATGATCAGCCTCACCACCCTGGACGATGAACTCAAGCGCATCCTCGAACCGCGCGCGGCGGCGCCCAAGGCGCGGTTGCGGGCGATCAAGGTCATGCGCGAGGCGGGCATTCCCGTGGGAGTGCTGTGTTCGCCGATGATCTCGATGATCAATGACAGCGAGATTGAAAATCTGCTGGCCGAGGCCCATGCCGCCGGCGCGCAGAGTGCTTCCTACATCATGTTGCGTCTGCCATTGGAGGTCGCGCCGCTGTTTGAAGAATGGCTGCAGGCGCACTACCCGCAACGCGCGGCTCATGTGCTGAGCCTGGTTCGCCAGAGCCGTGGCGGCGAGCTGTATGACAGTCGCTTCGGTTCTCGGATGCGTGGCGAAGGCCCGTTCGCCGACCTGCTGGCCCAGCGTTTCGCCAAGGCGCTCAAGCGTCTGGGGCTTGAGCGCCGGGAAGGTTACAATCTCGATTGCAACGCCTTTTGTCCGCCGGGCCGACAGATGTCTTTGATTTGATTAAAGTTGAACGTGGGGCATGGGCAGGCATGAGCGGCGCTTGCTTCCCGGTCACACCTGTAATCGTTGTTCTAGAGCCTTTGATTCAGTTTGAGTTAAGTTTCGGTCGCTACCTTGTTCATCGAGTGACTGACAAGTCGAACATTTCGACCTGGATGTTTTTTAACCAGCCACTGGAAGAGGATGAATCATGAGTGACAAGGATAAACAGCCGTTGGCTGCGTCGGCTTCAGCCCAACCCGAGGCGGAAACCGCCGATGCAGCGCTGCAGCATATTGTTGACGGCTTTTTGCATTTCCATCACGAAATCTTTCCCCAGCAGGAAGAGCTCTTCAAGAAACTCGCCACGGCGCAAGCGCCCAGGGCGATGTTCATCACCTGCGCCGATTCGCGCATCGTGCCCGAGCTGATTACCCATAGCTCCCCAGGCGACCTGTTCGTGACCCGCAACGTCGGCAACGTCGTTCCGCCGTACGGGCAGATGAACGGCGGCGTCTCCACCGCCATCGAATACGCCGTGCTGGCCCTCGGTGTGCAGCACATCATCGTCTGCGGTCACTCCGACTGCGGCGCCATGCGTGCGGTGTTGAATCCCGACACCCTGGAAAAAATGCCCACGGTCAAAGCTTGGTTGCGCCACGCCGAAGTGGCCAAGACCATGGTTCATGACAACTGCCCGTGCGGCGACGAAAAACAGATCATGCCCATCCTCACCGAAGAGAACGTGATCGCGCAGCTGCAGCATTTGCGAACGCATCCCTCGGTCGCCTCTCGCATGGCTAACGGCCAGTTGTTCATCCATGGCTGGGTGTACAACATCGAGACCAGCGAGATCAAAGCCTACGACGCGGACCAGGGCTGTTTCCTGCCGCTCGATGGCAGCCATCCGATACCGGTGGCGACGCCTAAAGCGCGCTTCTAACCACTCCTAAACATCCTTGCGTGGTACAAGCCCAGCCTGCCATTTGAGCGGTCGGGCCTTGCCATGCCTGAAGAAAACTTCGGGAGAGTCGCCATGCGTGCTGCTCAATTAAAAGCTGTTCTGCCACGGGAGCTGTTGGCTTCCGTGGTGGTGTTTCTGGTGGCGCTGCCCTTGTGCATGGGCATTGCCATCGCGTCCGGCCTGCCACCGGCCAAAGGTCTGATCACCGGCATCATCGGTGGTCTGGTGGTGGGTTTTCTGGCCGGCTCCAAGTTGCAAGTCAGCGGCCCGGCCGCCGGGTTGGCGGTACTGGTCTTCGAACTGGTGCGCCAGCACGGCGTCGCGATGCTCGGGCCGATTCTGCTGTTGGCCGGTCTTCTACAGTTACTGGCCGGGCGCTTTCGCCTGGGCTGCTGGTTCCGGGTAACCGCGCCCGCGGTGGTCTACGGCATGCTGGCGGGTATCGGTGTGCTGATCGTGTTGTCCCAGGTCCATGTGATGCTCGACGCGGTGCCTAAGCCGTCGGGGCTGGATAATCTGGCGGCGTTCCCTGCGGCAGTGGCCCAGGCGTTGCCGTCGTTCGGCTGGCAGGCGGGTCTGCTCGGTTTGTCGACGATTGCGGTGATGTGGCTGTGGGAAAAGTTTCGCCCTCACAGCTTGCGCTTTGTTCCCGGTGCCTTGCTCGGCGTGGGCCTGGCGACCATTGCCAGCCTGCTGCTGGCCTTGCAGGTCAAGCGCGTGGAAGTCCCGGAGAACCTCGCCGAAGCCATTGATTGGCTGCGCCCGGCGGACCTGCTGAACCTGGCCGACCCCACGTTGCTGATCGCCGCGTTCGCTGTCGCTTTCATCGCCAGTGCCGAAACGCTGCTCTCGGCCGCTGCCGTGGACCGCATGCACAGCGGCGAACGCGCAGACTTCGACCGGGAACTGTCCGCCCAGGGCATCGGTAATATGCTCTGCGGTCTGCTCGGCGCCCTGCCGATGACCGGCGTGATCGTGCGCAGTTCGGCCAACGTCCAGGCCGGGGCCACCACGCGGATGTCGACGATTTTCCATGGCCTGTGGCTGTTGCTCTTCGTGCTGTTGCTGTCCAGCGTGCTCCAGAGCATTCCGGTGGCGAGCCTGGCGGGTGTGTTGGTGTACACCGGTTTCAAACTGGTGGATCTCAAGGCGTTTCGCGGGCTGGGACGGTATGGCCGGATGCCGATGTTCACCTATGCCGCGACGGCGCTGGCGATCATCTTCACCGACCTGCTGACCGGCGTATTGATCGGTTTCGGCCTGACCCTGGCAAAACTGGCCTGGAAAGCTTCCCGACTGAAAATCAGCCTGATCGATCTGCCCCAGGAGGGTGAGATGGAATTGCGACTGGTGGGGGCGGCAACCTTCCTGAAGGTTCCGGCGCTGACCCAGGTGCTAGGCACCATTCCGACAGGCGCGACGGTGCATGTGCCGCTCAATAACCTGAGCTACATCGACCATTCGTGCCTGGAGCTTTTGGAAGAATGGGGCCGGGCGAATGCCAGCAAGGGTTCGAAGCTGTTGATCGAATCCCGTGGGCTCAAGCGCAGGCTGGAAGGGCGCTTGCGCACCACGGTGGGGGTGGGCGCAGCAGCTACCTGACACCTTGAGCAAAATGTGGGAGCGAGCCTGCTCGCGATAGCGGTGAATCAGTCGACATTAATGTTGCAGGTTCAACCGCTATCGCGAGCAGGCTCGCTCCCACAGGGATCTGTGGTGGGCACAATTTCTGTGAACACCCACAAGGGGATGAGTGTTTCAGCCAGATCAAGCCGCCGGCTGATCCAGCTCCAGCCCTACTCCCAACTGCCGCGACAGGCACGGCCAGCGTTTCCAGGCAGCGCCCGTGTCCGGGTTGCTGAGTTTTTCCCGGTAAGACTCCACCGACTCCAGCGCAAAGCTGTCTTCGTCGAGCATTTCATCGACCGCGTGATGCACCGCTTCATCCAGTTGATTGGCAAAGGGTTCGCCGATCAAATGGTGAGCGATCAGGTTGGCCACCGTCATATCCAACGGAATCAGCGGCTGGCCGAAGTGCTTGATGTACAGGTCGTTGACCTCCTCCACCAGCCGATGGGCCAGGTAGGCTTCGTCCAGCAGGCTGTCCAGGCCAACGTGACCCTCCATGACCTTGGGTGGCTGGAGGAAAAACTGCTCGGCGATTTTCAACACCGGTTTAATCTGCGATTCGATGCCGGCTTCGCGGGCCACCTCGTTGGCTGCGTCCAGCAGGTCGGGCACTTGCTCGATATACGCGGTGACAAAGCGGGTCATCACGCCCTTGGCGTCGATGTCCGGCAGTTGGATCGCGGCGTGCAGGTTCGGCAGCTGGGCTTCCAGCTGACGCGTCAGTTGGCCGGTCTCGGCCTCATGTTGTTGGGCTTTTTGGATCTGCTCGCGCAATGCGGCGGTGTTCATGACAACTCCAGGGAACAAGGCAATGAAATAAGGAAGACATAACTTAGCTGGCGCAAAAACACTCCTAAGACCTATTTTTCATAAACTTACTCATCCTTGATACGTCGCAGTTATATCGGTTTGCCATCACTCAGGTTCGCATCCTTCTCCATTCGTGGGCTCTAGCGCAAGCCCTGCCTGTTTCAAACGATTTACGCCATCGCGTTGCGAGGTTGCAGTCGCTGTCTATACTCGGTTTGGAATGGAGTTAGCTGATGACACCCGATTGCATGTGCAGCAAGGCGCGGCGAGTCAAGTTGGTAGTCTGAAGTAGCCGATCCCTTGCCGCTGGCGTTACGCCGACGGGATAACAAGAACGATAAGGGGAACCCGCAATGACGCGACATCCACACGTATGGATGGGCCTCCTGTTGTGGTCGATTTTCAGCCAGGCGCAAGCAGCCTGGACTGTGAATATGGCGCCTGGAGCGACACAGATCAGCAATGCAGTGTTCGACCTGCACATGACCATCTTCTGGATCTGTGTAGTGATCGGCATCATCGTCTTCGGCGCCATGTTCTGGTCGATGATGATGCACCGCCGCTCAACCGGCCAGAACGCGGCCAATTTCCACGAAAACACCCGCGTCGAAATCCTCTGGACCATCGTGCCTTTCCTGATCCTGGTTGCCATGGCGGTTCCCGCCACCGCGACCCTGATCAAGATGTACGACTCCAGCGAGTCGGACATCGATATCCAGGTCACCGGCTATCAGTGGAAGTGGCACTACAAGTACCTGGGGCAAGACGTCGAGTTCTTCAGCAACCTGGCCACCCCCGCCGAACAAATCAATAACCAGAGCGCCAAGGGCGAACATTACCTGCTGGAAGTCGACAAGCCGCTGGTGCTGCCGGTCGATGCCAAGGTGCGCTTTCTGGTGACCTCCGCCGACGTGATCCACTCCTGGTGGGTGCCGGCGTTCGCGGTCAAGCGCGATGCGATTCCCGGCTTCGTCAACGAAGCCTGGACCCGCGTCGACAAGCCCGGCCTGTATCGCGGCCAATGCGCCGAACTGTGCGGCAAGGACCACGGGTTCATGCCCATCGTTGTCGAGGTCAAGAGCAAGCCCGACTACGAAGCATGGCTGGCCGAGCGCAAGGCCGAAGCCGCGCAACTCAAAGAGCTGACCAGCAAGGAATGGACCCTGCAAGAGCTCATCGAACGTGGCGACAAGGTCTATCACACCACCTGCGTGGCCTGTCACCAGGCCGAAGGCCAGGGCCTGCCGCCGATGTTCCCGGCGCTCAAGGGCTCGAAAATCGCCACTGGCCCTGTGGCTGATCACCTGAACATTGTCTTCCACGGCAAACCGGGCACCTCCATGGCGGCGTTCGGCAAACAGTTGTCGGAAGTCGATATCGCGGCGGTCGTGACCTATGAACGTAACGCCTGGGGCAACAACAAGGGCGACATGGTTACGCCTAAACAAGTGCTGGAACTCAAACAGGCAGAAAGCCAATGAGCCGGCCTGACGTTTGTTCCCGCAACCGGTCGCAGCTCATCGCCGCGCGCCGCCCAGCCCACTCGTTCGAAGGAGACAGGACATGAGTGCTGTGATCGATGACCACGGTCATGCCGACCACGCCCACGGCCCCGCCAAAGGGCTGATGCGCTGGGTACTGACCACCAACCACAAGGATATCGGCACGCTGTACCTGTGGTTCGCCTTCTCCATGTTCCTGCTGGGCGGCTCGTTCGCCATGGTGATCCGCGCCGAGCTGTTCCAGCCCGGCCTGCAGATCGTGCAGCCGGAGTTCTTCAATCAGATGACCACCATGCATGGCCTGGTGATGGTCTTCGGCGCGGTGATGCCGGCCTTCGTCGGTCTGGCCAACTGGATGATCCCGCTGATGATCGGGGCGCCGGACATGGCCCTGCCACGGATGAACAACTTCAGTTTCTGGTTGTTGCCGGCGGCGTTCCTGATGCTGGTGTCGACCCTGTTCACCCCTGGCGGCGGGCCGAACTTCGGCTGGACCTTCTACGCGCCGCTGTCCACCACCTATGCGCCGGAAAGCGTGACGTTCTTTATCTTTGCCATCCACCTGATGGGCATCAGCTCGATCATGGGCGCGATCAACGTGGTCGCCACCATCCTCAACCTGCGCGCCCCCGGCATGACGTTGATGAAAATGCCGCTGTTCGTCTGGACCTGGCTGATCACCGCGTTCCTGCTGATCGCGGTGATGCCGGTGCTGGCCGGTTGCGTGACGATGATGCTGATGGACATCCACTTCGGCACCAGCTTCTTCAGTGCTGCCGGCGGCGGTGACCCGGTGCTGTTCCAGCACGTGTTCTGGTTCTTCGGCCATCCCGAGGTGTACATCATGATCCTGCCGGCCTTCGGTGCCGTCAGCTCGATCATCCCGGCCTTCTCGCGCAAACCGTTGTTTGGCTACACCTCCATGGTCTACGCCACGGCCGCCATTGCGTTCCTGTCGTTCATCGTCTGGGCGCACCACATGTTCGTGGTGGGCATTCCGCTGGTGGGCGAGCTGTTCTTCATGTACGCCACCCTGCTGATCGCCGTGCCCACCGGGGTGAAGGTGTTCAACTGGGCCAGCACCATGTGGCAAGGCTCGCTGACCTTCGAGACGCCGATGCTGTTTGCCGTGGCGTTCGTAATCCTGTTTTCCATCGGCGGCTTCTCCGGGCTGATGCTGGCCATCGCCCCGGCGGACTTCCAGTACCAGGACACCTACTTCGTGGTCGCGCACTTCCACTATGTGCTGGTGCCCGGCGCGATCTTCGGGATCTTCGCCTCGGCCTACTACTGGCTGCCGAAATGGACCGGCCACATGTACGACGAAACCCTCGGCAAGCTGCACTTCTGGCTGTCGTTCGTCGGCATGAACCTGGCGTTCTTCCCGATGCACTTCGTCGGCCTGGCGGGCATGCCCCGGCGGATCCCGGACTACAACCTGCAGTTCGCCGACTTCAACATGGTCTCGTCCATCGGCGCGTTCATGTTCGGCACCACGCAGTTGTTCTTCCTGTTCATCGTGATCAAGACCATCCGCGGCGGCGAACCGGCCCCGGCCAAGCCGTGGGATGGGGCTGAGGGGTTGGAGTGGAGCGTGCCGTCTCCGGCGCCGTATCACACCTTCACTACGCCGCCGGAAGTGAAATAGATGACACCGGGGGCTTATGTGGGAGCGAGCTTGCTCGCGATAGCGGTGTGTCTGACACACCGAGTCGCCGCCATCGCGAGCAAGCTCGCTCCCACAGGGTTCTCGGTAGGGACTGGAAATCATGGCTGACTCGATTTCGCTGAAGAAACTGGTCACGCGCCTGTTGCTGGTGGTGGTGGCGATGTTTGTCTTCGGGTTTGCCCTGGTGCCGATCTACGACGTGATGTGCAAAGCCTTCGGCATCAACGGCAAGACCGCCGGGCAGTACGAAGGCGAGCAAACCGTGGATGAGTCGCGCCAGGTTCGCGTGCAGTTCCTGTCGACCAACTCCGTGGACATGGTCTGGGATTTCTATCCCAAAGCCGACCAATTGGTGGTTCAGCCGGGGGCCGTGAACGAGATGGTCTTCATTGCCCACAACCCCACCGATCGGCCGATGAGCGCCCAGGCGGTTCCCAGCATCGCGCCGAGCAACGCGGCGGCCTATTTCCACAAGACCGAATGCTTTTGTTTTACCCAGCAAGTGCTGCAACCCGGCGAACGTATCGAAATGCCCATGCGCTTCATCGTTGACCGGGACATGCCCAAGGAAGTGAAGCACCTGACGCTGTCCTACACGCTGTTCGATATCACCGCTCGTCATCCACCGGTGGCTGTAAACACTGACCGATAGCGTGCCCGATAAGGAGAACAATAAATGGCAACTCACGAACACTATTACGTTCCGGCCCAGAGTAAATGGCCGATCATCGCCACCGTCGGGATGTTCGTCACGGTGTACGGCCTGGCGACCTGGTTCAACGACCTGAAGGCTGACCGGCCCGACTCCAACGGTCCGCTGATCTTTTTTGTCGGCGGCCTGTTGCTGGCCTATATGCTGTTCGGCTGGTTCGGCGCGGTCATCAAGGAAAGCCGCGCCGGGCTCTACAGTGCGCAGCTCGACCGCTCGTTTCGCTGGGGCATGAGCTGGTTCATCTTCTCTGAAGTGATGTTCTTCATCGCCTTCTTCGGCGCGCTGTTCTATGTGCGCATGATCTCGGCGCCGGGCTTGGCCGGTGAAGGCAGCAAGGGCCTGTCGGAGATGCTTTGGCCGAACTTCGAATACGTCTGGCCGTTGCTGAACAACCCCGACCCCAAGCTCTTCCCACCGCCCAAGGATGTGATCAGCCCTTGGGGCTTGCCGCTGCTCAACACCATCCTGCTGGTCAGTTCCAGCGTCACCGTGACCATCGCCCACCATGCCCTGAAAAAAGGCCATCGCGGGGCGCTGAAAATTTGGCTGGCTATCACCGTGCTGCTGGGTTGCGCCTTCCTGGGCTTCCAGGCCGAGGAATACATCCACGCCTATAAAGAGCTGGGCCTGACGTTGGGCTCGGGAATCTATGGCGCAACGTTCTTCATGCTCACCGGTTTCCACGGCGCTCACGTCACCATCGGCACGATCATTTTGTTCGTGATGCTGATGCGCGTCATGCGTGGGCACTTCGACAACGAGCATCAGTTCGGCTTCGAGGCCGCGAGCTGGTACTGGCACTTCGTCGATGTGGTGTGGATCGGCTTGTTCTTCTTCGTCTACATCCTCTGAGGCAGCCGTTACCAAGGCGGCTCTTTACCAAGGAGCATGCGACACCAACTGGCCGCTGAAAAAACCCCAGGCGATCAAGCCGACGGTGATGGCGGCCAAGCTGACCCGAATCGCCAGGGCGATGACCAGGCGATTGGAACTGCTGTCGTCCTTGACCAGAAAAAACAGGCCACTGAACAGGCTCGCAATCGTGGCAATCAGCATCAGGACGATGGCTGCTTTTAGCATTAGGGACACTCCGGGGGGACGCGATGCACGTGAGTATAGCTATCTCGTTCGACAGCTTTGGAACGGCGCCATGAAAGGCTTCCGGCCAGGCATCGTGCCGTCACTGGTGGTAGCCGTGCTGTTGCCGGTGATGGTGTGCCTGGGGCTCTGGCAATTGAGCCGGGGCGAACAAAAGCGCGTGCTCATGGACAGTTACGCCGAACGCCGCGTGGCGCAGCCGATGGCAAGCGTGGAGTTGCAACACACGGCGGACCCGGCCTTTCGACCGGTCAGCCTGCGGGGCCAGTTCGACGCCGAACACAGCATCCTGCTGGATAACCGCCAGCACGACGGCAAGGTCGGCGTGGAGTTGCTCCAACCCTTTCTCGACCAGGCGACCGGGCTGTGGCTGCTGGTCAATCGTGGCTGGTTGCCCTGGCCTGACCGGCGCACTCCGCCGGCCTTCAGCACCCCCGAACAAGCGGTCAACCTTCAAGCCTGGGTCTACGTTGCTCCGGGCACCACGTTCCAGCTCCACGCCGACCCGGCCGACGCGCCGTGGCCGCGGCTGGTGACCGCCATCGAGCCGGACAAGCTCTGGGCCGAACTGGGCCGCAACGGTTTCGCCTACCAATTACGCCAACAAAGCGGCCCTGGCGCGTATCGGACCGATTGGCCGGTAGTGGCCATGGGGCCGGAAAAACACCTCGGCTATGCCGTGCAGTGGTTCGCCATGGCGGCGGCGCTGTTCGGCCTCTTTCTTTATCTCGGATGGCACAACGCAGGGAGACAGCATGGGAACCACCATGAATCCAACCAACACGTCTGAGGCACCTACGGCGCGCAACCGTCGCAAGGGTCGCCTGCAACTGCTGCTGATCGTGCTCGGGGTGATCGGCCCGATGATCCTGGCCACCGGCATGTACAAATTCCAGTTCTGGGTCCCGGAAAGCCGCAGCTACCACGGCGAACTGATCGGCAACGGCCAGACCCGCGCCGAGATCGGCGTACAGGCCGATGAGCAGCGCTGGCAGATCCTGGTCACGGCGCCGCAGGAATGTTCGGCCGATTGCCGGCAACTGGTCTACCTGGCCCGTCAGGTGCAGATCGGCCTGGGTCGCGACGCCTCTCGCGCCAGCCATGCCCTGGCCATCGCCCAGCCGCTGGACGCGCAATACGACGCCCAGTTGCAACGCGAATACCCTCAACTGCAGCGCTACCCGCTGGACCTGCCGGCCTATCAGAAAGGCGCTCAAGGCAACGGCGAAGCGCAGCTGTGGATCATCGATCCCCACAGCAACCTGGTGCTGCGCTATGACGCCCGGGTCAAGGGCAAGGCGCTGCTCAACGACCTGCGACATCTGTTGAAACTGTCGAACATCGGATGAGGGCAACGACATGGCCAAACCTGGATTTCGCCTCGCGCTGTTTGCCACGTTGCTGGCACTGATCGTCGTACTGCTGGGCGCCTACACCCGGCTCACCCACGCCGGCCTCGGCTGCCCGGACTGGCCCGGTTGCTACGGCTTCATCAGCGTACCCAAGAGCGAAGCCCAGCTGGCCCATGCCGAACTGCACTTTCCCGACGCCCCGGTGGAAGCCCACAAGGGCTGGAACGAGATGGTCCACCGCTACTTCGCCGGCCTTCTGGGGCTGATGATTACCGTGCTGGCTGCCCGGGCCTGGATGAACCGGCGTCACCCAGGCCTGCCCTTGAAGCTGCCGCTGTTTCTGCTGGCGGTGGTCTTTGCCCAGGCGGCATTCGGCATGTGGACCGTGACCCTCAAGCTGTGGCCGCAAGTGGTGACCGGGCATTTGCTGGGCGGGTTCGCGACCCTCAGCCTGCTGTTTCTACTCACGTTGAGATTGTCTGGTGTGTTGCCGGCGCTGACCGTGCCCAAGCGTCTGCAACATTGGGCCACCGCCGGGTTACTGCTGGTGATCGGCCAGATCGCCCTCGGCGGCTGGGTCAGTTCCAATTACGCTGCCGTAGCCTGCGTTGATTTCCCGACCTGCCACGGGCAATGGCTGCCACCGGCGGATTTTGCCAACGGCTTTCATCTGACCCAGCACATCGGCCCCAACTACCTGGGTGGCCAGCTCGACAGCGATGCGCGCACCGCCATTCACTTGACCCACCGTATCGGCGCGTTGCTGGTGACGGTGGTGCTGCTGGGGCTGGCCTGGCAGTTGAAGACCGTCGGCATGACACGCCTGGCGGGGCTGGTGTTGGTGGCCCTGGCGGCCCAGATCACACTGGGCATCAGCAACGTGCTATTCCACCTGCCGCTGCCGGTCGCCGTGGCCCACAACGCCGGAGGCGCCGCGCTGTTGTTGAGCCTGGTGTTGGTCAATTATCACGCCCGTACCAGCTTGGTCCGGGTCAAGCATCAAGTCCCGCTGCGCTGGCGCTTCAACCCGCATAAACACGGCCCCAGCCCCATAACAATAAAAGGAGAGATGCCATGGCAACCTTGACCGGTGAACGCCACAGCCAAGCGATCTGGCGCGATTATCTGGAGCTGACCAAGCCCAAAGTGGTGGTGCTGATGCTGATCACCTCGCTGGTGGGCATGTTCCTCGCCACCCGCGCCGGGGTGCCGTGGACGGTGCTGGTGTTCGGCAACCTGGGCATCGCCCTGTGTGCCGGCGGCGCGGCGGCGGTCAACCATGTGGTGGACCGGCGCATCGATGCGGTGATGGCCCGTACCCATAAACGCCCACTGGCCGAAGGCCGAGTTTCACCGGCCGCCGCACTGACCTTCGCCCTGGCACTGGCGGTGGCCGGCCAAGCGCTGTTGCTGGCGTTCACCAACCCGCTGACCGCCTGGCTGACCCTGGCCTCCTTGCTCGGTTATGCGGTGATCTACACCGGTTTCCTCAAACGGGCGACGCCGCAGAACATCGTCATCGGCGGCCTGGCCGGCGCGGCACCACCGTTGCTGGGCTGGGTGGCCGCCACCGGTCATGTCAGCGCCGAACCGCTGCTGCTGGTGCTGATCATCTTCGCCTGGACCCCGCCGCATTTCTGGGCTCTGGCGATTCATCGCAAAGAGGAATACGCCAAGGCCGACATCCCGATGCTGCCGGTGACCCACGGCGAGCACTACACCAAAATCCATATCCTGCTGTACACCCTGGCGCTGCTGGCGGTGAGCCTGATGCCCTTTGTGATCCAGATGAGCGGCTTGCTGTACCTGGTTTGCGCCCTCGTGCTGGGCGCCCGGTTTCTGCAATGGGCCGTGGTGTTGTACCGTGGCAGTCGGCCGCACGCGGCGATCAACACGTTCAAGTACTCTATCTGGTACTTGTTCCTGCTGTTCATTGCCCTGCTTGTAGATCACTACTTACTGTTGAGCCTATGACTCGAACCCAGAAAACCGTCTTCATTCTCGTGGCCGTGATCGCGCTGATCCTCGGCCTTACCATCAATAAAGTGCTGACCGGCAAAGGCGAAGGCGACCCCACGGCGCTGATCGACGCCGGCATCATCCTGCTGCCTCAAAGCCGCAACCTGCCGGACGTGAAAATGACCGACCAGGACGGTCAGCCAGTGACGATGGACGGGTTGAAAGACAAATGGAGCCTGCTGTTCTTCGGCTACACCTTCTGCCCGGACATCTGCCCGACCACCCTCGCCCAACTGCGCCAGATCAAAAGCGAACTGCCGCCCGAGGCTGTGGATAAATTGCAGATCGTACTGGTGAGCGTCGACCCGAACCGCGACACGCCCAAGCAACTCAAGCAGTACCTGGGTTACTTCGATCCGCAGTTCATCGGCCTGACCCCGTCATCGATCGAAGACCTGCAGAAGCTGGCCAACGCGGTGAGCATTCCATTCATCCCGGCCGACACCAGCAAACCCAACTACACCGTCGATCACAGCGGCAACCTCGCCGTGATTGGCCCGGATGGCACCCAACGCGGGTTCATCCGCGCACCGCTGAACAACCAGAAACTGGTGGCGCAGTTGCCGGAGATGCTCAAGCGTAAATAAGGCCAAGGCGAGGCCCCCACGGGAATACAGTATCTGCAACACTCCGATCCCCTGTGGGAGCGAGCTTGCTCGCGATGACGCCCGCCCAGACACCCCCATGACGAGGGCGCTTGCTCCCGCTCGGCTGCGCAGCAGTCGCAAAACCGGACGATGCGGTTTGCCTGAAGAAATGCAGGGGTCCGCTGCGCAGGCCAGCGGGAGCAAGCTCCCTCGCCACAGGTGGTTTGTGTCGAACCGAATATCCAGCCCAACGCAGCCCCCTGTGGGAGCGAGCCTGCTCGCGATGAAATCGACGCGGTTCCAGACCAAAACAAGTCACCCGCATCGCCGGCAAACCCCGCTCCTACAGAACCTGCCCACACACCTTCACCAAGCCACGCATCCTTGCGCCTTTGCCTACAATTACGCCAGAATCCGCCCGCTTGTGCGCCTTGTCCCGGGGTTCTATTGTCTTCCTGCCACTGCCCATCAGTGGTCGGGTTTAGTAGCCCGAGGTAATCGAAGTTGTACAAGCGCTTCTCAAACAGGGCCCGACCCTGTTCTTGATGGTGGCTGTATGCAGGGCGCTCAGGCGCGCCGGCTTCTTCGGTTCCCCGGTCTACTAACCTGCGTACAGCTGCCACCCCATTGTTTAGTAGCTTCGGGGTGTCGGCATCACATCTGGAACCGAAGCTTATGTTCAAAATAACTCCGAATCCGCCAGAGGCAGATTCCACTTCTACATCCGCAAAATCCAAAGCCAAGCAGCAAGACGAAACCACCAAACGCGTGCTTGATCACTACTTGCTGCCGAAACCGGATAAATCCCAAGACGACCCCAAACCGGGGCAGCTATACACCGTCGTGAAAGGTCTCGATAACGAATGCTTGCTTGCCAACCTCAGCGAAACCCTGGCTTCGGCTGATGCCATGGTGAGTGATCTGGCGTTTGATCTGGACGGATCGAGGCGCCATGTGGCGCAGGGTATCCAGCAGTTGATTGAGCTGAGTTCGTTGCTGGCGAATCGGGTGTTGGATAACGTCGACCCACGTTAACCGCAACACCATCAAGCTGTGTGGCGAGGAGATATTCCCCCTCGCCACACATTGCAGGCCCTCATTCCTGGCGACGCATGAATTCTGCGAAAAGAGGAACTGTAAAATTCAGATATCCGTGATCTGTGCTGTAGATCATTCCCTTGGAAATGATGTTGGCCCGAGTCGGACCAAGCGATGATTGAGGACGCCCCATCACCTTCGCAACATCAGCGATGGCATAGGGGCCATCGCCAAGGGTGGACATGGCTTTTACAAACTGAACCTCCGAAGGTGTAAGCCGATCGATACGGACCCTGAAGAAGCCCGCATCGAGAGAGGCCAATGTCTCCGAATAAGAATGCTCGACATCGTCAGCGGTAATTTCAGGTCCCTCGGCGTTGTTCCATGCCGTGGATGCCCACTCTTGAAGAAAGAACGGATAGCCCTGCGTCCGATCAACAATGCTGTCCAGAGCTGCAGTGTCGATAGAGGCTTGCTCCTCTAGGATCGGCTTTTGAACGGCTTGAGCCGCAGACGGTTGATCAAGCGCCCCCACCTCCGGGTAAAGGAAAAGCCGCTCGGCATATGACTTCGCCTCACCCGCCAACCGAGCAACTTGCGGAAGACCTGCACCGACCAGCAGCACCGGAAGCCCTTCTTGCGACATGCGATGGATAGAGACAATCAGTGCCGATAGATCTGCTTCGGTGAGGTATTGGACTTCATCAATGAGAAGAATCCAGCCTTTACCGGCGGCCTGTGCGGCTTCACCTATTACAGTAAAAAGATCTGGAAGGTCATATTGAAGATTTCCGCTATCCGCGAGTCCTGGCTCAGGCTCAACACCAATCTCAATACCGCCAATATCAATCTTGAAGATTGATGCAAAGCTGCGAAGTCCTTTTAGCCCACGATTAGCAATTTGCTTGGCGACCTCAACGCTGGAAAGCGCGCGCATGACCTTTCGCATTTCAGGATAAAGAAGACGTGCAAGGCTTTCACGTTCTGGCGCCTCCACTTTGGAGACGAAAAGACCTTCCTCCTTTGCAATTTTTCCTATCTCATTCAACAGGACCGTCTTACCCGTGCCTCTTAAGCCAAGGAGCATGATGGAACGAGCACTTCGCCCATTGACGGCTCGCCCACAGGCAATTCTTGCTGCCTCAAGAATCAGGTCGCGCCCCGCCAGTTCAGGGGGCCTGCTGCCCGCCCCGGGCGCAAACGGATTACGGTAGGGATCCATGTCGACCTCACGAAATAGCAAAATCTATAAAAAGATAGCTAAAGCTAGCTGAAATACCTAGTTTTTGCTATGCATTGCTATCATTCAATAGAAGCGGATTTATTTCTGATGTTTTCTATGAGTGCTGCGCACTCAAGCGGGGGCAAGCGCCCTCGCCACGGTAGATCGAGTCGCCGGGGGGGTATCAGGGGTGGCGGTCCAGTTTCTTGAGAAACTCGGTCATTTCCTTTTCCGCCTGCGGAAACGGGGACATGGGCAAACGCGCGGAAACGGGACAGACCACGATTAGAAGGAAACGGGACAGACCACGATTATGAGACGGTCCGATTACAGGTGAGCGCAAAATCGTGATCTGTCCCCAGTTCCCGCAACAACTCAGATTTTCAGCTCGATCACACGCCCCTAAAAATCGCCGTGATCCATGAAATCATTGGTGTTACGGACGGTGCCGCGTTGTTGAGCAGATTTGAAAACGAGGCCAAATTCATTCTTCAGTATCCGTCCGAAAAGATTCAACCGACGCGCAACGGATGCCGTGCAGTGCCTTTATTTAACGAACCTCAGGCATGCGAACCCAGTCTTGATTTGCAGCTGTTGAATGGGTTCGACGCTCTCCTGATCGCCGACTTTCTTGATCACGCCTACCCCGCAGAAGTATTCGTCGCGGTTGAAGATTGGGAGAATGCCCACCTTGGGCTTGCTCCAGGAGCCTTGGATCAAGGTGTAGGTGGCGCCGTTCTGTGGCGTGAAGGAGAACGGTATTTGACACACGCTGCTTCCTGCGACCTGCCCATAGGTCAGGATCAGCTCCTTGTTCACGGCAACCCGGGATTCGATGTAGTCGCCGTTAGAGGGCAGGATTGTGTAACCCGCATAGCATCCATTATCGCTGAAGGTCATGGCATCCAGTCTCGCACCATTTCCAGCCTTGAGGCGAACCGTTGCGGAGGGTTCATTGGGGCCGGGAACGACATACTGCTTGCCCTGCAAAAAAGAAGTGCAACCGCTAATTACCAGCGCACCGGCCAACAAGATACAGCGGCCGGACTTTTGATTGAGGTACATCCATCTCTCCCTGATTTCCATTGGGTGCCCTGACCTGTCCGGGGCTTGGGGCTGCCGAATCGCGGGCTGATGATAATGGATTCGGTGGTGTATCAACCAGATTCGGGACAACAGCTCCCTAGCCACTCACTGAAACGGCGACAGCCCACGATGATGAGACGGTCCGATTACAGGTGAACGCAAAATCGTGGTCTCTTTCCGAAGTAGCGCCAAGGACGTAAACCCACCTTGCAGTTGACGGAGACGCGCATCGACGTAAAATCGCGCCCCCAAAATCAGCATGCATAGCGAAAAGGAGCTTCGATGCAACGGGTGATGATTGTTGGTCAGCCTGGGTCTGGAAAGAGCACCTTGGCACGTAAGCTTGGCGAGCATACGGGCTTGCCTGCGTTCATATCGACACTATTCACTGGCTGCCAGGATGGGTCGAACGAACCTGTGACGAAAAAACGCGCCTCTGTCGCGAGGTCGAGGCCCGTGATCGCTGGATATTCGAAGGAGGCCATTCAGCTACTTGGGACAACCGATTGAGCCGCGCAGATCTTTTGATATGGATTGATCGATCGGCGACGCTTAGATTCTGGCGCGTACTGCTCAGAACGCTGCTTAAGCACGGTCGATCTCGGCCTGACTTGCCGGAGAACTGCCCCGAACGACTGGCTAATCTGCCGGAGTTTTTCAGGTTCATGTGGCGAACGAAAAAATCAGCACGAGCGAAGATGGAACAACTTGTGGCGACTGCGCCATCGGCATGCAGCGTAGTCTGTCTGCGGTCTAATCGGGACACCAGGATTTTTCTCGCGAACATTGGAAGTGTCGACTGACTAGGCCACATCACGATTCTCCTTGGACAAAGGGATTCATTTTCAGAAAATCTCTCTTTCCCCTTGTCAGTCTCCCTTTTTCAGTCGTCCCCTTTTCAGTCAACGCAGGATGCACCGACCGCTGTCACCCGGCGTAACTGCGACATGACGCTCCCCGCCGTAATCACTGCAGTAGGCGACATTGGGCAACCGCTCGCGGCCAGCGCCTCTGCGACCCAGGTATTGCAGGTATAAAACAGCGAATAGCGACCCTCGGCCTGGTAGAACCGGCTCTCTCCATACAGGCCAGGCCCGAGCACCACCAGGGTGCCCGTCGCTGAGTGGGTGAAGGTCCCGGCCACGAACGCGAGCAGTCGTTGGTAGCCGTCCTCCGTCACCCGCACCTCGATGACCTCGCTTGCGGCGAAACGCCGCCTGGGATCCCCGTCAATCTTGACCGCATGCAGCACGGTTGCCGTCGACCCGAACAAGGCTCGCAGGGCGAGGCTCAAGGTGGCCTGTGGGGCTCGGTAAAAATCCTCGTCGCCCCAACCGAACTCAACGAAGTCGCCGTCGCTGAACGCTTCGGCCAGTGCGGGAAGCACCTGAAGTAGATCGGGGCGCGCAATGACCAACCCGGTATGCAGGCCATGATTCACTACATAGAAGGACCGCCAATCACCACCCTCGCCCCTCGGCGGGTCCGACGCGGTAGCGCAGCCGAACAGCGTGAGGGTCAGGGCCAGCACTACAATGCGCATACACAAGGGCTCGCTCACTTAAGGGGACCACTTAAGAGGACGGATTTATTTGCTGATATTAATCCATGCGCCTTTCCCGCTCAGCCAACCTCCTCAAACCGCCGCCGCTTCATGAACAACCCCATCCCTATCGCCACGGCAAAAACCGACAGCAACCCCAGATCAAACCCCAACAAGCGGGTCTGACCGGCCAAAACGCAGCCAACCGCACCCGCCGCCACCAACACCACGCCTAGCCACTTGCGTAGCAGATAGGGTTTGAGGAATCGATCGAGCAGAAAGGACACCGCCAAGGCAATGACCAATTGAGTAATTACGGACATGTACGTCTCCGGTCAGGCCTTGATGATCAATGTCGAGAGGGTGCGTTGCGGGCCGATACCGCCGTTGACCTGCGCCCCGATGCTGACCAGTACGTCGCCAGCATGGTAGATGGGTAGAATTTGATTGGTATACGTGCGCACACCGCCCCTACAGATGCCGCCACGTAAGAGGGGCCACAGCCTTGGCGGCGGATGCGAAGGCCGCGGCTGTAAGGGTGGCGATCGTGGCATCGCCCTGTTGCCGGGTGAGCGGTTTGGAGATGCCGATCATCATCACGCACGGCAGGTTTTTGGCCAGCATCTTGTCGTACACCTCGACGACCTTGCTGTTGACCTCATAGTGGGCGCTTTTCGCTTCGCCAAAATGCAATTCGCGCAGGCGCCCACGTTCGCTGTCGGTGAGGGTGATCTGCGAGACGTTGAAGATGATCCCGTGATTGCCCATATCCATATATTGGAAAGTCCCTTCGAACTTCATCGCCCATATCCTTTTGGGGTAAAGGTGGCGATTTTCTACAAGGAGCGGATTGGATTCAAATCATTTCGCCTTGCCGGCAGGGTGTGTTGGTCATGCGCAGGAGTCGCAGTGTGTCAGGCTGATTCCGTTGGCTTTTTTGGGTCTGCTTCGCAGCCCAGCGGGGATAAATCCCCTCGCCACTAGGTTTTGTGTGTTGGCTGTTTGGCGGGCTGTTATTGAAGACGTGGTCGGCTTTTTTATGAGTGCTGCGCACTCAAGCGGGAGCAAGCTCCCTCGCCACAGAAGCGGTCCTATGCGAAGTCAGGAGTGGCGATCTGAACTGGTCAAGTTTGTGTTTTACACCCAGAAGTCGTTAGCCACTCCAATCAATTGAATAGCCTCCTCATCCAAGGGCTCGGCGAAGATGATGTTCAAGTCGCGGTAACCGGAATGGTCCCCCACCAAGCTCAACTCGAATCGAGCCCCGGACGCGTCGGCTTCGTAGCTCTTCAAGTAAGTCAGGTTCTTGGCTTCATTGAAAATCACGTCCAGCGTGCCGTCGTAACCATTTCCCAGTCGGGTAAAACCCAAGGCGGACAAGTCGATCGTGTCTTCACCCGCGGTATAGTCCATCAGGCGATCAGTGTGGTTTTCGGTGGCGGTACGGTAGCTGTCGCTCAGTCCGTCGAAGCGGAACACATCGTTGTTACCGCCACCCGCCAATAGGTCCCGGCCCTCTCCGCCAACCAACACATCATTCCCTAGCGCGCCATAAAGGCGATCATCGCCCGCGAACCCTTCGATGATTTCGCTTCGAGCGTTGCCTTGTAAACGATCATCCCCTTCGGTGCCCATCAACCTGGCCTGCTGAAACAGGAGGTTGGTTTCATTCAGCGCTTGGCCCAAGTTACCGTCGAAGACCACTTCGAAGCGTTCCCCATCGGCGTTGGCCTCGAAACTCTTGAGGTAGGTCCGCGTCCCGCTTTCATTGACGCGTATCGCCAGCGTTCCGTCATGTCCATTGCCCAGCCCGAGGAAGCCCAGGGAGGAGAGGTCGAGGGTATCGCTGCTGGGCTCGAAGTCGGTGATGCGGTCGCTATGGGCCGCGGTTGCAGTTCGGTAGCTGTCTGTGACTGACTGGTAACGGAACGTGTCGGCCCCGGCACCGCCCGTGAGCAGGTCACGACCTTGCTGGCCATCGAGCAGATCGTTACCGGCTCCGCCAAAGATTGCATCGTCGAACGAGGCGGTACCGAGCAAGAAGTCATCAGCGCGGCCACCGTCAAGGTGGTAATAGCCGTCGTCGGGATTGCCAAAGCTGTGGTCCAGACGACCGTCGGGGTTCAACTGGACCAAGGCGGCCAGATAGCCGTCCGCGCTCGTCCCTTGGCTTCCGCCAATCAATAGCTTGCCGTCGGCCAGCACGATCATGTCGGCGACTGCGAAAGGAGCGCTTTCCGAGCCCCAACTTACCCGACCTTGTTCACCGAAATCGCTGTCGAGTGAGCCGTCGGCATTGAGTCGGATGACGGTCGCCACGCCGCCCGAGGCGCCCGCCAGCAGGATTTTGCCGTCATCCTGGATGACCAGGGCGTCTGCGTGAACATCCAGGGCCAGGCTGCCGCCGTTCGCAAAGCTGCTATCCAGCGTACCGTCCGGGTTGAGGCGGGTCAGGGTGTCTTGCCCCGTGACCAATACCTTCCCGTCTCCCTGCAGCGAAACGTCGAGCGTGCCGCTGGGGTGAATGCCGATGGACGCGGGTAGGTGCAGGACCCCGGCCTCTCCAAAAGACGAAATCAAGGCCCCCGTCGCGTCGAAGCGGGCGATATAGATCTCCCCGGACGGATACCCAGCGCTTGCGAAGAAGCTGCCGTCGCGTTGCACGGAGAACGACGCTTGCTGGCCTAGATCTTCATTCCAATAGAAAGGCACTGTCACGGTGCCGCCGTTCCCGAAACTCGTGTCGAGGCTGCCGTCGGCCAAGTTACGACTGACGCCCGACACCCAGGCGTCGCCTACTTTCACGTAGCGCGCCACCAGGTAGCCCCCGCCCGGCTGCACGGCGGCATTACCGCCGTCCTCAATGTCGAGCGACACCGGGAGAAGGGATTTACCGTCGCCGCTGAAGTCGCGGTCCAGGCTACCGTTGGCATTGAACCGGACCAGGCTGCCGGTGAAGCCTGAATCCTCTTCGCCTCCTAGTCCCAGGCGACTATAAGCGCCAAGCCAGATAGCACCGTCCGGATCGACCGTGATACCTGCGATTTTGTCCGAGCCCCATAAGGTCGTGGCGACCATGCCTGTTTTTTGCACAGTTGAAGCGGCGGGCGAAATGCTCTGGCTCATGTCCATGCCTCCGGTAGCTGTCTAGCGCCAAAGACTATAGGCAGGGGTCAGTCAGGTTGCCACTTTACGAGACGAAGGGAGATTCTTGGGCGACCTTCTGCTATCGATGCAACCGGTCTCCGGCAACTGCCCAAGATAACGCTAGGCTGGTTGAAGTTGCGGGCCAATACCACTGTTGACCTACGCCGCGATGCTGACCAGTACATCGCCAGCATGGTAGGTCGGTGGGATTTCATTAACGAGCGTATTGGATTCAAATGATTCGCCTTGCCGGCAGTAACCTGAAACGCTAGTGATGAGGGACGGAACTTTTAATACCATAAAACTGTAGCTGATAATAAATATAAAAATAGGAAGCCGTTAAAAATACCAAGAAGGTTGGCAGATGGTTGGGGTGTAACCAGTAGATTAGATTATCCAGCAATAGGACTGCCGTTACGATTGTGGCGAGGATGCTTGCGGATTTTGTAAGAAGGGAGCGGGGCATGTTGCTTGATTTTCTTAGCCGATAAGGTCGCTGCAGCATTAGAACTAGCAGTGATAGGAGCAACGTGCCAATAATTGCTGCGAATGGGATAGCTATAGTCTCATGTTCGGCCGAATACAAGTTATTCTCGAAATTAGAGTACAAATTGTAGCCACCGATTATTGGAGTAGCCGAGAGACTTGCCAAATAAAAAAACAAAGAATGCCTTATTTTCATATTTTTTGTCCTTGTGCCATGACAACAGTGTTACCCCTTGCCATGGCACTACTGTTTAAAAGTTAGGAGTCTGAAAGCCTTTTCCTATCAAGTGAATTTTATGCTCGCCCGAGATGTTTATTTTGTACCCTTTTCCTGGTAGGGCTCTGCCAGCTGTAGTTAGTTGCTCAAGCGCGAGCGGTCTATCGCTTTTATTGAAGTCATAGAAGTCATAGAAGTCATAGAAGTCATGGTAGGCTTTGACCGTTCCCAGAAACTGCCAAGATGTATCTTGGTTGCGAGTGAAATCACCCTCAACACGGAGCGTGATTCGCCCAAGGTAAGCACCACTGATAAGACTGTCTTTGCCGGTGTCATATGCCACCTTTGGGTCTACCAGATGATATGTGCCCGGTGATTTAGTGCTCTCGATAGTCTGCTTCAATAATGAGAGCTTGTGCTCTCTTATTTGTAAACCAATAGTATTGATATCGACCTCAAGCTTCTCTCCCTTTCCCCATAAATAATGCGCCAATGCTTTAACCGGGCTGAATGTGCCTCCCGATAATTTTGGTGTTTCTAATTTGAATGTTGTACTGCGGGCGTATTTTGAGTGGGCGATGGCTATAATAGCTTCCCTCGACGTAAAACCGCTTCTCTCAAGCGCATCAGCCAAGCTAAAGCAGATAGCTTTATTTTTGAAGAATACGTCATTTATACGCCAGTAAGGCGCTACCCAGCCGCGTTCCCGCTCGACAATTTGCCATATATCTTTTATTGCACCATAAGCGTTTTTATGATTTATAGCCTTGTCGAGAATTTTAAGGTTGAAAGTGAAGTCGTCCAGCCCGGTTTGAGTTTTTATAAGATCAGTTATGTAAAAATCATCATCTTCTGTTAGTACGTCTGGCTGAGGCGGTGGAAATATATAAGTACCATCAATTATGATACCGTCCGTGGACCAATATCCTCCTGCAGAGCCACGCCACGTACCATTTACCTGAGTCGGGGGTAAATCAATTCCGTTCTGCTTCATGAGCTCAAGTCCTTTTGATCGTAAAGTTAAATGTGCTGTGGCCAGAACCGCTTGTCTGGATTTCTAATTAAGCACGGAGATGTAGGGGTCTCAATACCTCAATGACAGCTTAGGAGATGGACTACAGGGCTTTCGGAATAAGGGGACGAATTTATCTATGATATTAAATACGTTCCGTTTCCCGTTCAGCTAATTTGCTCAAACCGCCACCGTTTCAGGAACAATCCCAAGGGCAATGATCACTTGGGTAATTCGGACATGTGCGTCTCCAGTCAAGTCTTGATGACTAGGGTCGAGAGGGTGCGTTGGGGACCAATGCTGGAGCGGTGAATATTTGTCAGTTAAGCCGCCAGATAAACCGCGCTGGCTGTTTGGGGCTGCTGCGCAGCCCAGCGGGGATAAATCCCCTCGCCACAGGGTTCGGGGTGTGCTGGCTGCTTGGTTGATTGGCATTGGGGTACTGTGGGCTTTTTTATGAGTGCTGCGCACTCACGCGGGAGCAAGCTCCCTCGCCACAAAAGCGGTTTTGTGTGAATTCAGGAGTGGCGATCCAGTTTTTTCAGGAACACGGTCATTTCTTTTTCGGCTTGTTTGTCGCCGTGGGCTCGGGCGGCTTCGAGGCCTTGTTCCCAGGCTTGGCGGGCTGCCGGTAGGTCGCCTTGGCCTTGGTGGGCCTTGCCCAGCAGTTTCCAGGCGGCTGAGTATTTTGGGTCGAGTTCGACGCAGCGTTGGAAGTGTTCGGCGGCCCGGGCGAATTCGCCGAGGTCCAGGTAGCCCTTGCCCAGGCCGAAGCGCAGCAATGAGTTATCCACACCTTTGGCGAGCATTTTTTCCAGGGAGTCGAGCATGGCAGCGTCCTTATCTGGTGTGTCAGGGGTTGATTAGTTGGCTGCTAGATAGCTATCGCGAGCAAGCTCGCTCCCACAGGGGTTGGGGTTGCCCACGATATTTGTGAGCAATGGAGATCCTCTGTGGGAGCGAGCCTGCTCGCGATGAGGCCCGGTCCATCACCGCAAATTCTGGATCAGAAGAAGCTCAACCCCACATGGAACAGCTTCTCCACATCACGAATATGCTTTTTATCCACCAGGAACAGGATCACATGGTCGCCGGTCTGGATCATGGTGTCGTCGTGGGCGATGAGCACTTGTTCGTCGCGGATGATCGCGCCGATGGTGGTGCCTGGCGGCAGGCCGAGGTCGCGGATGGCCTTGCCGATGACTTTGCTGGACTTGGCATCGCCATGGGCAATCGCCTCGATGGCTTCGGCCGCGCCACGGCGCAGGGAGTGCACGCTGACGATGTCGCCGCGCCGCACGTGGGCCAGCAAGGTGCCGATGGTTGCCAGTTGCGGGCTGATGGCGATGTCGATCTCGCCACCCTGGATCAGGTCGACGTAGGCCGGGTTGTTGATGATGGTCATCACCTTCTTCGCCCCCAGGCGCTTGGCCAGCAGCGACGACATGATGTTGGCTTCGTCGTCGTTGGTCAGGGCCAGGAAGATGTCGGCGTCGGCGATGTTTTCTTCCAGGAGCAAGTCACGGTCCGAGGCGCTGCCCTGCAACACCACGGTGCTGTCGAGGTTATCCGAGAGGTAACGGCAGCGCGCCGGGTTCATCTCGATGATCTTGACCTGATAGCGGCTTTCGATGGCTTCGGCCAGACGCTCGCCGATCTGCCCGCCGCCGGCAATCACGATGCGCTTGTTGTTTTCGTCGAGACGGCGCATTTCGCTCATTACCGCGCGAATATTGGCCTTGGCGGCGATGAAAAATACCTCATCGTCCGCTTCGATCACGGTATCGCCCTGGGGCAGGATCGGCCGATCACGTCGGAAAATCGCCGCGACCCGCGTCTCCACATTCGGCATGTGCTCGCGCAGCTGGCGCAGTTGCTGGCCCACCAGCGGTCCGCCGTAGTAGGCCTTGACCGCGACCAATTGCGCCTTGCCTTCGGCAAAGTCGATCACCTGCAAAGCGCCCGGGTGTTCGATCAGGCGCTTGATGTAGTTGGTCACCACTTGCTCGGGGCTGATCAGTACATCCACCGGGATCGCTTCGTTGTCGAACAGGTCGGCGCGGGTCAGGTAGGCCGCCTCGCGCACCCGGGCGATCTTGGTCGGGGTGTGGAACAGCGTGTGAGCGACCTGGCAGGCCACCATGTTGGTTTCATCGCTGTTGGTGACAGCCACCAGCATGTCGGCATCGTCGGCACCGGCCTGACGCAGCACCGTAGGCAATGAGCCACGGCCCTGTACGGTACGGATGTCGAGGCGGTCACCGAGATCGCGCAGGCGGTCACCGTCGGTGTCGACCACGGTGATTTCGTTGGCTTCACTGGCCAGATGTTCAGCCAGCGAACCGCCGACCTGCCCTGCGCCGAGGATGATGATTTTCATCCGGTCACTCCTATCGAATCGGTTTTAACCGCGTGCGGCGGCGATCTTGATCAGTTTGGCGTAGTAGAACCCGTCGTGGCCGCCCTCTTGGGCCAGCAACTGCCGACCATGGGGCTGCTTCACCCCGGCCTGGCTGGCAATGTCCAGCTCCCGGGCACCGGGGGTACGGGCGAGGAATGCTTCGATCACTTCGGTGTTCTCGGTCGGCAACGTTGAACACGTGGCATACAGCAGCATGCCGCCCACTTCCAGGGTTATCCACAACGCATCGAGCAATTGCCCCTGCAATACCGCCAGTGCGGCGATATCGTCCGGCTGGCGAGTGAGCTTGATGTCGGGATGACGGCGGATCACGCCGGTGGCCGAACACGGTGCGTCCAGCAGGATGCGTTGAAATGGCTTGCCATCCCACCAGCTGGCGGTGTCGCGGCCATCGGCGGCAATCAGTTCGGCGTCCAGGCCAAGGCGTTCGAGGTTTTCCTTCACGCGCACCAGGCGCTTGGCTTCCAGGTCCACCGCCACCACGCCGGCCAGTTTCGGCTCGGCCTCGAGGATGTGGCAGGTCTTGCCACCCGGTGCGCAGCAGGCATCCAGCACGCGTTGGCCGGGCGCCAGCTCCAGCAGGTCGGCAGCCAGTTGCGCGGCTTCGTCCTGGACGCTGATCCAACCGTCGGCAAAGCCCGGCAGCGTGCGTACATCGCCGGGGGTTTCCAGCACGATACCGTCGCGGCTGTACTGGCACGGGATGGCCGGGATACCAGCCTCGCCCAGTAACGCCAGGTAGGCATCGCGCGTATGGTGGCGACGGTTGACCCGCAGGATCATCGGCGGATGGGCATTGTTGGCCGCGCAGATGGCCTCCCACTGCTCGGGCCAGAAGGCTTTCAGGGATTTTTGCAGCCAGCGCGGGTGGGCAGTGCGCACCACCGGGTCGTGTTCCAGCTCGGCCAGCAGGGCTTCGCTTTCCCGTTGGGCGCGGCGCAGCACGGCATTGAGCAGGGCCTTGGCCCACGGCTTTTTCAGTTTGTCGGCGCAGCCCACGGTTTCACCGATGGCGGCGTGGGCAGGCACGCGGGTGTAGAGCAATTGATAGAGCCCCACCAGCAGCAGCGCTTCGACGTCGGCATCGGCGGCCTTGAACGGTTTCTGCAGCAGCTTCGCCGCCAGGGCCGACAGCCGTGGCTGCCAACGGGCGGTGCCGAACGCCAGGTCCTGGGTGAAGCCGCGATCACGGTCTTCAACCTTGTCCAGTTGGGTCGGCAGGGAACTGTTGAGTGAGGCTTTTCCGCTCAGGACCGCAGCAAGCGCCTTGGCGGCGGCCAGACGCGGGTTCATGAAGCGTCCGCCGCTTGGCCCAGCACCGTGCCGACGGCAAATTTCTCACGACGGCTGTTGTACAAATCGCTGAAGTTCAGCGCCTTGCCACCGGGTAATTGCAGACGTGTCAGACACAGGGCCTGCTCGCCACAGGCGACAACGAGGCCGTCCTTGCTGGCACCAAGGATTTCACCCGGCGCGCCCTGCCCCTCGGCGTGGCTTGCCGCCAGCACTTTCAGGGCCTCGCCGTTCAAGGTGCTGTGGCAGATCGGCCACGGGTTGAAGGCACGCACCAGACGCTCCAGCTCGATGGCCGGGCGGCTCCAGTCGATGCGTGCTTCGTCCTTGTTCAGTTTGTGGGCGTAGGTGGCGAGGCTGTCATCCTGCACTTCGCCTTCCAGCGTGCCGGCGGCGAGGCCGGCGATGGCCTGGACCACGGCCGGCGGGCCGATCAGTGCGAGGCGGTCATGCAGGCTGCCGCCGGTGTCTTCGGCGCTGATGGGCGTGCTGACCTTGAGCAGCATCGGCCCGGTGTCCAGGCCGGCTTCCATGCGCATCACGGTGACGCCGCTCTCGGCATCGCCGGCTTGCACGGCGCGCTGGATCGGCGCCGCACCGCGCCAGCGTGGCAGCAGCGAGGCGTGGCTGTTGATGCAACCCAGGCGCGGAATATCCAGCACCACTTGGGGCAGGATCAGGCCGTAGGCGACCACCACCATCAAGTCGGGTTTGAGTGCGGCCAAGTCGGCCTGGGCCTGAGCGTCGCGCAAGGTCGGCGGCTGCAAGACCTGCAAACCGCTCTCCAGGGCCAGTTGCTTGACTGGGCTGGGCATCAGTTTTTGCCCGCGACCGGCCGGCCGATCCGGCTGGGTGTAGACCGCGATGATTTCATGGGGGCTGGCCAGCAGGGCCTTGAGGTGTTCGGCGGCGAACTCGGGAGTGCCGGCAAAGACGATGCGCAGTGGCTCAGTCATGGGAAGCTCTCATTTACAAAGCAGTCGCAAAAGAAAAAGGCTTGCCGCGGCAAGCCTTTGAAGGGGGCGTCAAGCATTCTGGCGATGAAGTTTTTCCAGTTTTTTCTTGATCCGGTCACGCTTGAGGGTAGACAGGTAGTCCACGAACAGCTTGCCGTTGAGGTGATCGCACTCATGCTGGATGCACACCGCCAGCAACCCTTCGGCGATCAGCTCGTAAGGCTGGCCGTCACGGTCCAGGGCTTTGATCTTGACCTTCTGCGGGCGGTCGACGTTTTCGTAGAAGCCGGGCACCGAGAGACAGCCTTCCTGGTATTGGTCCATCTCGTCGGTCAGGGTTTCGAACTCGGGATTGATGAACACCCGGGGCTCGCTGCGGTCTTCGGAAAGGTCCATCACGACGATACGCTTGTGCACGTTGACCTGGGTCGCGGCGAGGCCGATGCCTGGCGCCTCATACATTGTTTCAAACATGTCATCGACCAACTGACGCACTTCGTCGTCCACTACGGCCACCGGTTTGGCGATAGTGCGCAGGCGCGGGTCCGGAAATTCGAGAATGTTCAAAATGGCCATAAGCTTGATAAATGCACGTGTGAAGTAAAGTCGGGTGGCTGGCCTGGCGTGTCTTGGGATGCAGGCTACCGTTGTAAAACGTTGCTCCTCAATCACGGAGCGAGCCACGGGGGCTCTGGCGTTTTACGCGAACGCACATAATAAAGGGATTCACCGCATGAGGAAATCACTACTCGCCCTGCTGCTTCTGGCCTCGGCCGGTATCGCGCACGGGCAAGTGCAACTTCGGGAAGGTTTTCCCCAGCAATACACAGTGGTGACGGGGGACACGCTGTGGGACATCTCCGGCAAATACTTGCGTGAACCGTGGAAATGGCCCGAACTCTGGCAAGCCAACCCACAGATCGAGAACCCCAACCTGATTTATCCCGGCGACACCCTGTCGCTGGTCTACGTCAACGGTCAACCGCGCCTGACCCTCAATCGCGGCGCTTCGCGGGGCACCATCAAGCTGTCACCGCGCATTCGCAGCTCGCCGGTGGCCGACGCGATCCCGAGCATCCCGCTGCAGGCCATCAACAGCTTTTTGCTGAGCAACCGCATCGTCGACACGGCCGAGGATTTCGACAAGGCGCCCTACATCGTTGCCGGCGATGCCGAACGGGTCCTCAGCGGCACGGGAGACCGGATCTTTGCCCGCGGCCCCTTCGACGCGGACCAGTCGGCGTACGGCATCTTCCGTCAGGGCAAGGTCTACACCGATCCCGAAACCAAGGAGTTCCTGGGCATCAACGCCGATGACATCGGCAGCGGTGAAGTCGTGGCGAGCGAAGGCGACATCACAACCCTGGCCCTGCAACGCACGACCCAGGAGGTGCGTCTGGGCGATCGCCTGTTCAGTGGCGAAGAACGCTCGATCAACTCGACGTTCATGCCCAGCGCACCGAAATCGGAGATCAACGGGCTGATCCTCGATGTACCCCGCGGCGTCACCCAGATCGGCGCCCTGGATGTAGTGACCCTGAACAAGGGCCGTCGCGACGGGCTGGCCGAAGGCAATGTGCTGGCGGTGATGAAGACCGGCGAGACCGTGCGCGACCGCATCACCGGCGAGCAGGTGAAAATTCCCGATGAACGTGCTGGCCTGCTGATGGTTTTTCGCACCTACGACAAGCTCAGCTATGGCTTGGTGCTATACGCCTCGCGCTCGCTGGCGGTACTCGACAAAGTGCGCAATCCATAACGGGTCTCACAAGTTACCAACAGAGTTATCCACAGCTTGTTCCCGTTTCGACGGGGCTTATAACGATCAAGGATGATCCATGTCATTGCCTGAATCTGCTTCGGTTTCCCCTGCGGAACTGGAGGCCCGTCTGCGCCTGCACCGCTTGCCGGAACTGGGCCCCAAACGTTTCATGACCCTGATGGAGGCCTTTGGCTCGGCCTCCAAAGCCATCAGCGCACCGGCCAGCGCCTGGCGAGCGCTGAGGTTGCCCGCGGCGTGTGCCGAGGCTCGGCGCAACCCGGATGTGCGTGACGGCGCCGCCCATGCATTGACCTGGCTGGAGGGTTCGGCCCAGCATTTACTGATGTGGGACCAGCCTGACTACCCCGCGCTGCTGGCGCAGATCAGCGATGCGCCACCGCTGTTGTTCGTCGCTGGCGACGCGACCATTCTGGAAAAACCACAGCTGGCGATGGTCGGTAGCCGCCGGGCATCGCGACCGGGCATGGACACCGCCGCGGCGTTTTCCCGAAGCCTGGCCGGTGCCGGTTTTGTCATCACCAGCGGCCTGGCCCTGGGCATCGACGCGGCGGCACATCAAGCGGCGCTGGATGTGGGCGGGCAAACAATTGGCGTATTGGGCACCGGGCTGGAAAATTTTTATCCACAGCGCAATCGTCGGCTGGCGGACGCGATGATCGCCCAAGGCAGCGCGGTGCTGTCGGAGTTCCCGCTGGACGCGCCGCCCCACGCCAGCAACTTTCCTCGTCGCAACCGGATCATCAGCGGTCTGTCCCTCGGTGTACTGGTGGTGGAGGCCAGTGTCGCCAGCGGTTCGCTGATCACCGCACGCTTGGCGGCCGAACAAGGCCGCGAGGTGTACGCCATTCCGGGGTCGATCCATCACCCCGGCGCGAAGGGCTGCCATCAGTTGATCCGCGACGGCGCGGCGCTGGTGGAAACCGTCGAGCACATCCTTGAAGCATTGCGGGGCTGGCAGCAGTTGCCGCTGTCCATGGAACCGACGCCCGTCACCCATCCGCTGTTGCGCTTGCTCCATGCCGCGCCGCTTGGCAGCGAAGCGCTGGCCGCCGCCAGCGGCTGGAGCTTGCCCAAAGTCCTGGCGGCGCTGACTGAGCTGGAAATGGAGGGACGGGCGGTCTGTGACAACGGGCGCTGGTTTGCGCGCTAGGTTTTATGGGGAAGATCGGTAAACTGCGCACAGCCTTATTTGCGTTGTGGAGAGTCTTTCATGGTCAACAGTTGGCGTGTGCAACAAGCCGCGCGAGAAATTCGCGCCGGGGCGGTGATTGCCTATCCAACCGAAGCGGTCTGGGGCCTGGGCTGCGACCCGTGGAACGAAGACGCGGTGGAGCGCCTGCTGGCGATCAAGTCGCGGCTGCCCGATAAGGGTTTGATCCTGGTGGCTGACAACATCCACCAGTTCGACTTTCTGTTCGAAGATTTCCCTGAAACCTGGATGGATCGAATGGCCAGCACCTGGCCTGGGCCTAATACCTGGCTGGTGCCGCACCAGAATCTGCTGCCGCAATGGATTACCGGTGTGCACGACACGGTTGCGCTGCGGGTCAGCGATCACCCCACCGTGCGCGACTTGTGCTCACTGGTGGGGCCGCTGGTGTCCACCTCGGCCAACCCTCAGGGCCGCCCGGCGGCGCGCACGCGAATTCGCGTCGAGCAATATTTCCGTGGGCAGATCGACCTGGTGCTGGGCGGTAACCTGGGTGGGCGCAAGAACCCCAGCGTGATTCGCGACCTGGCGACCGGCAACGTGGTGCGGCCGGACTGAGCCCGAACACACCTTCTGCATCTTGCACAAAACCAGTGTGGGAGCGAGCTTGCTCGCGATAGCATCAGGTCAGTTAGCATTGATGTTGGCTGACATACCGCTATCGCGAGCAAGCTCGCTCCCACAGGTTCTTTAGCAACCTTTAAATCAGGGCAGGAGAATCGTCGAGCCAGTCGTACGCCGCGCCGACAACTCCGCCTGGGCCTTGGCCGCTTCGGCCAGTGGATAACGCTGGTTGATATCCACTTTGATCTTGCCACTGCTGATCATGCCGAACAGCTCATCGGCCATGCGCTGCAGGTTCTCGGCGTTATTGGCGTAAGTGGCCAGGGTCGGACGGGTGACGTACAGCGAGCCTTTGGCCGCGAGTATCCCCAGGTTCACGCCGTCCACCGCACCGGAAGCATTGCCGAAACTCACCAGCAGGCCACGGGGCGCTACGCAGTCCAGGGAGGTCAGCCAAGTGTCCTTGCCGACACCGTCATAGACCACCGGGACTTTCTTGCCGTCGGTCAGCTCCAGCACCCGCTGTACGACGTTTTCCTTGCTGTAGTCGATGGTTTCCCAAGCGCCGTGGGATTTGGCGATTGCGGCTTTTTCCGCTGAGCTGACGGTGCCGATCAATCGCACGCCCAGGGCCTTGGCCCACTGGCAGGCCAAAGAACCCACGCCACCGGCGGCGGCATGGAACAGGATGGTTTCCCCCCCTTTGAGCTCATAGGTCTGACGCAGCAGGTATTGCACGGTCAGGCCCTTGAGCATCACGCCGGCCGCCTGTTCGAAACTGATGGACTCGGGCAAATGCACCAGATTGGCCTCGGGCAACACATGCACGTCGCTGTAGGCCCCCAGCGGACCGCTGCCATAAGCTACCCGGTCACCGACCTTGAACCGCGTGACGTCTGAACCGACGGCCTCGACCACACCTGCCCCCTCGGCCCCCAAGCCCGATGGCAAGGCCGGTGGCGGGTAAAGACCGCTGCGGTAATAGGTATCGATGAAGTTCAGGCCGATCGCCTTGTTGCTGACCCGCACCTGCTGCGGGCCCGGCTCGGCAGGCTGGTAGCCCACGTACTCGAGCACTTCGGGGCCGCCGTGGGAACTGAACTGAATACGTTTGGCCATCTTCACTTTCTCCTTGTCGTGGACTTTTTACCAAGCCTGCTATCGGACTCCTAAGCTTGACCTTCGTCAACTGTGGCGTAGGCAAGTGCGGTGGTATCCTGTGCGCCCATTTGCCACCGGCCCGCTGCAAGCCGCGTAGCGTAGCCCTGATCAAGGTGATGTCATGACCACTCGCACCGAGGCCGTGAAAGCCTACCTGCTCGACCTGCAAGACCGCATCTGTGCGGCCCTGGAAACCGAAGACGGCGGCACTCGTTTCGTCGAAGATGCCTGGACCCGCCCCGCCGGTGGTGGCGGTCGCACGCGAGTGATTGAAAACGGTACGGTGATCGAAAAGGGCGGCGTCAACTTTTCCCACGTCTTCGGCAGCGGTCTCCCCCCCTCGGCCAGCGCCCATCGGCCGGAACTGGCCGGGCGCGGCTTCGAAGCGCTGGGTGTGTCATTGGTCATCCATCCCCACAACCCTCATGTGCCTACGTCCCACGCCAATGTGCGTTTTTTCATCGCTGAAAAGGAAGGCGAAGAGCCGGTCTGGTGGTTCGGCGGCGGCTTCGACCTGACACCGTACTACGGCGTGGCAGAAGACTGCGTGCATTGGCACCGCGTTGCCCAACAGGCCTGTGCCCCGTTCGGCCCCGACGTGTATTCGCGCTACAAAGCCTGGTGCGATAGCTATTTCCATATCAAGCATCGCAACGAGCCCCGTGGCATTGGCGGCCTGTTTTTCGACGACCTGAACGAGTGGGATTTCGACACCAGCTTCGCCTTCATGCGCGCCATCGGCGATGCCTACATCGAGGCTTACCTGCCTATCGTGCGCCGCCGCAAGCAGGACCCGTTCACCGCCAAACAAAGGGAATTCCAGGAGTTTCGCCGCGGACGCTACGTGGAGTTCAACCTGGTCTACGACCGCGGCACCCTGTTCGGGCTGCAATCGGGCGGGCGTACCGAGTCGATCCTGATGTCCCTGCCGCCGCAAGTGCGCTGGAGCTATGACTGGAAAGCCGAACCGGGCAGCGAAGAGGCGCGGCTGACCGAGTATTTCCTGCAGGATCGCGATTGGCTGGCGACGGCCTGAACGAGGATTATCCATGGACCGCTACGTTGTAATGGGTAACCCGATCGGCCACAGCAAATCGCCGCTGATCCACCGTCTCTTCGCCGAGCAGACCGGGCAAACACTGGACTACAGCACGCTGCTCGCGCCTTTGGACGATTTCGCCGGCTGCGCGCGGGAATTCTTCCGCGAGGGGCGTGGGGCGAATGTCACCGTGCCGTTCAAGGAAGACGCCTTCCGCCTGGCCGACAGCCTGACCGAGCGGGCCCAGCGGGCCGGGGCGGTGAACACTTTGAGCAAGCTGGCCGATGGCCGTCTGTTGGGTGACAACACCGATGGTGCCGGACTGGTACGGGACCTGACCGTCAACGCAGGTTTAAACCTCAAGGGCAAACGCATCCTGTTGCTGGGCGCCGGCGGTGCTGTGCGCGGTGCCTTGGAACCGCTGCTGGCCGAAGCGCCGGCCTCGGTGATCATCGCCAACCGCACGGTGGAAAAAGCCGAGTTGCTGGCCGAGTTGTTCGCCGACCTGGGCCCGGTCTCAGCCAGCGGTTTCGACTGGCTGCAAGAGCCGGTGGACCTGATTATCAACGCCACATCGGCGAGCCTGTCCGGTGATGTACCGCCGATTGCCGCAAGTTTGATCGAGCCCGGCATGACGTTCTGCTACGACATGATGTATGGCAAGGAGCCCACTTCGTTCTGTCGTTGGGCCAGCGAACACGGCGCGGCGGTGGCGATGGATGGCTTGGGCATGCTCGCCGAGCAGGCGGGCGAAGCGTTCTACCTGTGGCGCGGGGTACGCCCGGACACCGCGCCAGTGCTGGCCGAATTGCGGCGCCAGCTCGCACTGTAGGAGGCTACAGACTGTTGTGGCGAGGGGATTTATCCCCGTTGGACTGCGAAGCAGTCCCAAAAAACCAGGGCCGCTGCGCGCCCCAGCGGGGATAAATCCCCTCGCCACAGGGTGCGTCTACCTTAAGCCCTAGTCTTCGAAATGGATCGGACAGTGCTCCGGCCCTTCCAGCTTCTTCAACTCTTCCACCACATGGGGCCTGGCCCTGCGCAACGTCAGGCTGCGCCCTTGGGTGCGCAAGCGCCGGGCTTCCTGGTGCAGCATTTCCACGCCGGAGTAGTCGATGAAGTTGATCTGCTGGGCATCGATCACCACCCGTTGTGCCTGCAACCGTTGCAGACGCACTTGCAGGTAATGGCTGGCACCAAAAAAGATCGAACCGCCAACCCGCAGGATGTCAGCTTCACCCTCACGGGCGTGTTGCACCCGCGGTTGCGAGGTGCGCTTGAGGTAGAAGAACAGCGACGCCAGCACGCCGGCATAGATAGCGGTCTGCAGCTCCAGCAGCAGCGTGGCCAGGCAAGTGAGGCTCATCACCACGAATTCGGCGCGACTCACGCGAAACAACGCCCGGACGCCGCGATAATCCACCAGCCCCCAGGCGATCAACAGGATGCTGCCGGCCATGGCCGGTATCGGAATGTGCGAAATCAGCTTGGCACCGGTTACCGCAAACAAGGCCACCCACAGTGCCGAGAAAACCCCGGCCAGGGGCGAGCAAGCGCCGGCTTCATAACTGAGGCCGGAACGGGTAAAGGAACCCGCTGACAAGGATCCGGAAAAGAACCCTCCCACAATATTGGAAAGCCCCTGCGCCCTGACCTCCTGGTTCGCGTCGAGTAACTGCCCGGAGCGTACTGACAACGAGCGAGCAATGGACAGGCTGGTCACCAACCCGAGCATGCCCACCGCAACCGCGCCGGGCAGCAGGCGCAGGATCAGATCCAGGTCCAGCGGCAGCGCAGAGAACGGCGGCAAGCGCCCGGCAAAGGCGCTGACCAGCGCGACATGCCCGAACATCCCTGGCCACAGCCAGACCACCAGGCTGCTGATGACCAAAGTTATCAACAGGCTCGGCCAGCGCGGCAGCAGCCGTTTGAGCACCACGCCCAGCACCAGCGTGCCCAAACCGAGAAACAGAGAAGGCTTATCCACAGCCTCGATATGACTGACCAACATCAGCAGCCCTTTCAACGCCGTGGCTTCGTTGGGCAGATCAAGACCCAGCAGGTTGGGCAACTGCCCCAGGGCGATCACCACCGCCGCGCCCAGGGTGAAACCCAGCACCACCGAGTGTGAGACGAAGTTCACCAGCGCGCCGAAACGCAACAACCCCAGCAGCCACTGGAAAACCCCCGCCAGCACCGTCAGCAACAGGATCAAGGTGACGTAGTCCTGGGTGGCCGGCATGGCCAGGGGACTGACGCTGGCATACAGGACAATGGAAATCGCCGCCGTAGGACCGCAGATCAGGTGCCACGACGACCCCCACAAGCAGGCGATCAGCACCGGCACAATCGCCGCATACAAGCCGTATTCCGGCGGCAGTCCGGCAATCAGGGCGTAGGCAATCGACTGCGGCAACGCGAGAATCGCACCGCTCAGGCCGACGATCAGGTCACGGCCGACACTGGCGCGGGTCTGCCGCGGCAGCCAGCTCAGGAACGGAAAGAGTGAATGGCGGGTGGGCAATGCCATGGGGCCTCAAGGGTGGGGTTTGGCGCAAGAGTATCAGGACAAGGCACCGTTCTCCCTGTAGCGAGGAGATTAATGTGGGAGCAAAGCTTGCTCGCGAAACAGGCAGCTCGGTCTCTGAAAGACCGAGTCGTCTTCATCGCGGGCAAGCCTTGCTCCCACATAGATTGCCTCGCCACATGATTGTCAGAGCTTGGCCTTCACCGCCGCCAACGCATCCTTGCCATCCAGCGTCTTCACACCATCCAGCCATTTATCCAGCACCGCCGGATTCGCCTTGATCCAGGCCTTGGCCGCATCGGCATTGCTGACCTTGTTGTTCACCACCTCGGCCATGATGCTGTTTTCCATTTCCTGGGTGAAACTCAGGTTGGTCAACAGCTTGCCTACGTTCGGGCAGGCCTGTGCATAACCTTTGCGAGTCAATGTATAGACACTGCCCGTGTCGCCAAAATACTTCTCGCCGCCCTTGAGGTAGTGCATTTTCAGTTGCACGTTCATAGGGTGTGGCGTCCAGCCAAGGAAGGTCACGAACTTCTGTTTCCTCACCGCCCGGGAGACTTCCGCGAGCATGGCCTGCTCGCTCGATTCCACCAGTTTCCACTCGCCCATGCCGAAATCGTTGGTCTTGATGATTTCCTTCAGGGAGAGGTTGGCCGGGGCGCCGGAGCCGATCCCGTATATCTTCTTGTCGAACTTATCGGCAAACTTGTTCAGGTCAGCAAAGTTATGCACACCGGCATCCCACACGTAATCCGGGACCGCCAGGGTGAATTCGGTGCCGTCCAGGTTCTTGGCCAGTTGCGTGACATCGCCAGTGGCCACGAACTTGTCGTAGAACCCTTGCTGCGCCGGCATCCAGTTACCCAGAAATACATCAACCTGGCCGTCCTTGAGGCCGCCGAAGGTGATCGGCACTGCGAGGGTGTCAACCTTGGCCTTGTAGCCCATGCCATCGAGCAGAAAACCCGTGATCGCGTTGGTCGCAGCGATGTCACTCCAACCGGGGTCGGCCATCTTTACCGTCTCGCAGCTTTGCTCGGCCCACGCCGAACTGCTAAGCGCCAACAGCCCAGCGGTCAGTACTGTGGATAACTTTTGCATGTGCTTCCCCTTACGTTATTGGTTTTGGCAGGGTTGTGGATAACGGGCCTTGCGTTCCAGATCGTCGAGGTCAATGTGGTTACGCATGTACTGCTGGCTGGCGTCCACCAGCGGCTGGTGATCCCAGCTCTTGAGTTTGCCCAGGGTCAACGCGTGGGCGACGAAACGTCGACGTCGCTGACTGGCGAGCACCTGTTGGTGAATGGTTGGGATATCCCATTTAGCTCGCGCCTCGGCGAGAAAATCCGCGCACAGGGACTGATGTTCAGCCGATTGGCTAAGGTCCTCCAGTTCTTTGGGGTCATTGCGCAGATCGAACAGCAGGCACGGATCGTCTTCGCTGTAGATGAATTTCCAGGGTCCACGACGGATCATCATCAACGGGCTGATGGTGCCTTCGGCCATGTATTCACCAAAGACCTCGTCATGACCGCCCTGCCCCTGCAGATGGGGCACCAGCGACCGGCCATCCAGCGGCAGTGCGGGCTCAAGCCGGCCACCGGCCAACTCCACCAGGGTCGGCAGCAAGTCGGCAGTGGACACCGCCGCCCCGACCCGCCCGCTGGCGAACTGGCCCGGTGCGCTGATCAGCAAGGGAACGCGAGCCGCCATCTCGAACCAGTGCATTTTGTACCAGAGGCCTTTTTCACCGAGCATGTCTCCATGATCGCCGGAGAACACGATGATCGTGTCGTCCATCAAGCCAGTGTCTTCCAGGGTTTGCAGTAACTTGCCGACGTTGCTGTCAATGTAGCTGCACGCACCGAAGTACGCGCGGCGCGCATCGCGGATCTTATCCACAGGCAGTGGCTTGTCCCACAGGTCATAGACTTTCAACAGGCGCTGGGAATGCGGGTCCAGCTCTGTTTGCCCCGGGGTTTGCGGCAGCGGGATGTCCTTGTCGTCATACATATCCCAAAAGGTCTTGGGAATGGTGTACGGGTCGTGTGGGTGGGTCATGGACACCGTCAGGCAGAACGGCTGGTCGCCATCCTCGCGGATGTGGTCGAACAGATACTGCTGGGCCTTGAACACCACTTCTTCGTCAAAATCCAACTGGTTGGTGCGCACGCACGGACCAGCCTGCAACACCGAAGACATGTTGTGATACCAGCTTGGCCGCACGTCGGGCTCGTCCCAGTTCACGGCCCAGCCGTAATCGGCCGGGTAAATGTCACTGGTCAGGCGTTCTTCGTAGCCATGCAACTGGTCCGGCCCGCAAAAATGCATCTTGCCGGACAGCGCCGTGCGATAACCCAGACGCCGCAGGTAGTGGGCGTACGTCGGGACGTCCGCAGGAAAATCCGCCGCGTTATCGTAGGCGCCGATCTTGCTGGGCAACTGACCGCTCACCAGGGTAAAGCGCGACGGTGCGCAGAGTGGGCTGTTGCAATACGCGGCGTCGAACACCACGCCCTGCTCGGCCAGGCGCGACAGGTTCGGCAGCTTGATCGGCGAAGGACCGTAGATCGGCAACATTGGCGCGGCCATTTGATCGGCCATGATGAAAAGAATGTTCTTGCGCTTCATGTATTCGCGGCATTCCATAGTAAACAGTTATGCGAAATTGCTGCGATTGAGCATGTAGCCCCCACCTTTATGGGTAAAGCCCACGTAAGGCAATGACTAGGATAAGCACAGCTTATGTATGAAGCCCTGGGTGACCTGTCCCTTGACCTGTTCCGCGCCTTTGAAGCCGCGGCCCGCCACCGCAGCTTTACGGCAGCGGCGATCGAACTGGGCACCACGCAACCGGCCATCAGCCAGCAGATCAAGCGCCTGGAAGAACAACTGGGTACGCGATTGTTCGATCGCATCTACCGCGGCATCGAGCTGACCGAGGCCGGAACAATCCTGTTCGAGCAGGTGCAGGCCGGTTTGCAGAATATCGACGCAGGATTGAGCGCGATCACCGCCCATGACCAGCATGAGGTGCTGCAAGTGGCCACCGATTTTGCGTTTGCCGCCTATTGGCTGATGCCCCGCTTGCATCGGTTTCACGCCGCCAACCCACAGGTGGACGTCAGCCTGGTGACCAGCGAACGCAACCACAACATGCTGCGCACGGATATCGACGTTGCGGTGCTGTTTGGAGACGGTCGCTTCAAACAAGGCGAAAGTCGCTGGCTTTTCAGCGAAGAAGTCTTTCCGGTGTGCAGCCCGCTGTTGCTCAAGGAACGCTCCCTGCCCTTGTCGGCTCAAGCCTTGTCGGAGTTCCCGCTCCTGCATTTGCGCGGGGAAAACAGTAGCCATTGGTTCGATTGGAGTGGCGTTTTCCGTGAGCTGGGCATTACCTCGCCCCCGGCGCCCGGGCAGTTGCGGTTCGACAACTACACCTTGCTCATCCAGGCGGCGATTGGCGGTCAGGGCGTTGCCATCGGTTGGCGATACCTTGTGGATAACTTATTGGCCCAAGGGCTGCTGTGCCGTCCGGTCGCTGAAACAGTGTTGTCGCGGTCAGGGTATTACGTGGTCTTGCCCCAGCGTAAACGGCGCGGGGTATTGATCAGGCAGTTTGTGGACTGGTTGATGGAGGAGCAGGCCAACAGCGCCGAATCGCTCACGGGGTTGGCCTTGCCTTCCATTGCGGTGTAACCAGCCCTCCCCTGCGCCAACTCGGGAGACGGCGACCGCACAGGCTAATCGGCGGCGACAAAACTGACATGCTGGCCCACATGCAGGTTCAGGCGCAGCTCATCGGCAATGCCGACGGCCACACGGCCAAGCCGCTCCAGTGATTCGGCCATGCCGGCCTCCAGGCTGGTGCTGACCTGGCTGAAGTGCTCGATGCTCAAACCGGGCGTTGCGTAGGGTGAGTCAATCAGGGTCCATTGCAACGTGCTGTTGTTCAGGGCGTCGAGGACTTCTTCGGCGGCATGGCGCTGCAATACATCGTCTGCCGGCTCCTCGTCGAGCACGGCGAAATCGCCCACCAGAAACAGCCGGGAAATACTCGCCGCCTCCATCCCGGCGATCAGCGCATCCACCGCCAACACCTGCTCCACGGGACCGGGAATGAGCGTGCGCTCCACGTGCTCGCTGTTCATCGGCAACCCTGGAGCGTTCAACAGACACACCACGGCATTGGCGCCGGCCACGCTTTGCTTGACCCGCTGGGGATCGTAGAGGTCGCCGGTCTTGGCCCGCAGGCCGGGGCGCGGCGCCAGGGCCGTAAGGTCGTCGAGAACAGCAATGACTTCGTGCTGGCGCCGCAGCATTTCAGCCATCAACGCACTGCCGAGGCTACTCATGGCACCATAGAGCACCACTTTGGTGACCGGGGTTTCGGCATTTTTCATGGCTGTTTTTCCTTTTTTGTCCCGCATGTAAAGGCTCTGACCCGCGGGAGACAACCTCGGTTCGGCCAGTTTTCGAGGAGAAGCACATGCAGCGGATCAAGGGCTACCACGCCCATGTCTATTTCGACGCCAACACAATCGACCAGGCACGGGCACTGTGCGAGGAAGCAACGCGACTGTTTGGGCTGAAAATGGGCCGTATCCACCAACGCCCAGTCGGGCCGCACCCGGACTGGAGCTGCCAATTGGCGTTCGATCCACAGCACATCGGCGTGGTCTTGCCGTGGCTGGCGCTCAATCGCAAAGGCCTGGTGATATTTCTTCACCCGGACACCGGCGACGACCTGACGGACCACACCGAGCATGCGATTTGGATGGGCGCGGTGCGGCCGTTGGATCTTTCGGTGTTTTGATTTATCGGTGGAGCGCAGATTGTCTGTGGGAATAAAGCTTGCTCCTACAGGTAAGACTTGCCCTACAGAAAAACTCCATTACAGCGGCGAAAGGTGGCTGAAAGCTTGCGCGATTAGGATCGCCCCCACTACCGGCAACAGACCGGTGGCCAGAAGCGAGCGGCTAAGGCTCGTTAGGCCCTTTTAACAACAACAATGGTGATTCTGATGTCCGCTGCTACCCGCCCCGCTGAACCCACTCCCTCCGTCCGTCCCGTGCTTTGCATTCTGCGCTGACCTGTTCGGTCTGCCTTTGCCCGTCGCGCCACGCCTGGAGTATTTCCTATGCTGACTTTCCTTGGCTTTGCCATGGTCATCACGTTCATGTTCCTGATCATGACCAAGCGCCTGTCCGCGCTGATTGCCCTGATCATCATCCCGATCCTGTTCGCTCTGTTCGGTGGTTTTGCACCGAAGATCGGTCCGATGATGCTCGAAGGCATCACCAAGCTTGCCCCGACCGGGGTGATGCTGATGTTCGCGATTCTTTATTTTGCCCTGATGATCGACTCCGGCCTGTTCGACCCGGCCGTGCGCAAGATCCTCAAGCTGGTCAAGGGCGACCCGTTGAAAGTTTCGGTCGGCACCGCCGTTCTGGCGCTCGTCGTTTCCCTCGATGGTGACGGCGCGACCACTTATATGATCTGCGTGGCCGCCATGCTGCCGCTCTACAGCCGCATCGGCATGAGCCCACGGATCATGGCCGGCCTGATCATTCTCGCCGGTGGCGTGATGAACATGACCCCCTGGGGCGGCCCGACGGCCCGTGCAGCCAGCGCGCTGCATGTCGATCCGTCCGACATCTTCGTTCCGATGATTCCTGCGATGCTCGCGGGTGTAGCGGCGATCCTGGCGATTTCCTACATGTACGGTAAACGCGAGCGCGCCCGTCTGGGTGAATTGCACCTCGCCGGTGATGACATCGACCACAGCGAAATCAGCGTTTCCCAGTTCCCGGACGCCCGTCGTCCGAAGCTGATCTGGTTCAACGGTGCGTTGACCCTGGGCCTGATGTGCACGCTGATCGCCGGCCTGTTACCGCTGCCGGTGCTGTTCATGGTGGCGTTCAGTATCGCGATGATCGTCAACTACCCTTGCCTGCAACAGCAGAAAGACCGCGTTGCGGCCCATGCCGGCAGCGTATTGGCGGTGGTCGGTTTAATTTTCGCGGCGGGTATCTTCACCGGCATCCTGTCCGGGACCGGCATGGTCGACGCCATGTCCAAGAGCCTGCTGGCGGTGATCCCGGATTTCCTGGGCCCATACCTGGCAGTGATTACCGCGCTGGCGAGCATGCCGTTCACCTTCTTCATGTCGAACGATGCGTTTTATTACGGGGTGTTACCGGTCATGGCCGAAGCGGCCAGCCACTACGGCATCACTGCCGTTGAAATGGCCCGCGCCTCGATCGTTGGCCAGCCCGTTCATTTGCTGAGCCCGCTGGTTCCATCGACTTACCTGCTGGTGGCCCTGGCGGGGATCGAGTTTGGCGATCACCAACGCTTCACCTTGAAGTGGGCAGTATTGGTTTGCCTGTGCATAATGTTTGCCGCCTTGCTGATGGGGATTTTTCCGCTGTTCAGCACTCTATAAAAGCAATGCCCGCTGCGTCGCTCCTTTCGATAATCGAAGGCGCGGCGCGGCCCAACACTCGCTAAAGGAACTCACATGGAATGGCTGACCAACCCGGAAATCTGGGTTGCCTTCTTCACCCTGACCGCCCTGGAAATTGTCCTGGGCATCGATAACATCATCATGATCTCGATCCTGGTCAGCCGCATGCCCAAGCACATGCAGGCACGCACCCGGATCTTCGGTCTGGCCCTGGCCATGATCACGCGGATCCTGTTGCTGCTGTCCATCACCTGGGTCATGCGCCTGACCGCCGACCTGTTCGAAGTGTTCGGCCAGGGCATTTCCGGTCGTGACCTGATCCTGTTCTTCGGTGGCTTGTTCCTGCTGTGGAAAAGCTCCCAGGAGATGTACCACGCGCTGGAAGGCGAAGACGAAACCGGCGAGACGCCTGCGGGCACGGGCGGCAGCTTCATCTACACCATCGTCCAGATCGCGATCATCGACATCGTGTTCTCCCTGGATTCGGTGATCACCGCCGTGGGCATGGTCTCCCATGTACCGGTGATGGTCGCGGCAATCGTCGTGGCGGTGCTGGTGATGATGCTGGCGGCGGGCACCATCAGCGCGTTCATCGACAAGCACCCGTCGCTGAAGATGCTGGCGCTGTCGTTCCTGCTGGTGGTCGGTACCGTGCTGATCGCTGAGTCCCTGGACGTGCACGTGCCAAAAGGCTACGTCTACTTCGCCATGGCCTTCTCTCTGGCGGTCGAAGCGTTCAACATCAAGATGCGCACTGCCATGGCGCGCAAGCGCAAGCAGCAGGATCCGGTAAAACTGCGTAAGGATATGCCAGGCCAGTAAGCGGCACAGGGCAATGAACGAAGGGGCTTTCGAGCCCCTTTTTCATGTCTGCCGGAAAGTAACTGGATGCAAAACCTGTGGGAGCGAGCCTGCTCGCGATGAGGCCACAACATTCAACATCTTCATTGGCTAACAGTCCGCTATCGCGAGCAGGCTCGCTCCCACAGGGTTTCGTGGTGCCTTTGGTCAATGGCTTTTTATGACAGTTTTGTTTCAAACCCGTCTTTAGCTGTGCAATGCTGGCGCTCGAACCGTTGGCCAACTACAGCTTAAGTACAACGAAGAAAAATGTGGCACCGTCAATTGGTCCCTTTGGGACGCTAACAGGGGGTTTCTCATGCTGACCCTGCTGAACTTGCTCTCCGCCGTGGCCCTGCTGATCTGGGGCACGCACATCGTCCGTACCGGCATTCTGCGGGTCTATGGCACGAACCTGCGCCATGTCATTGGCCAAAACATGTCCAAGCGCTGGCTGGCGTTCGTCGCAGGCATCATGGTCACTGCCATGGTCCAGAGCAGCAACGCCACGGCCATGCTCGTCACCTCATTCGTTGGCCAGGGCCTGATGGCGCTGACCCCTGCCCTGGCGACCATGCTCGGCGCCGATGTCGGCACGGCGCTGATGGCGCGGGTACTGACCCTGGATCTGTCCTGGTTATCGCCGCTGCTGATTTTCCTCGGGGTGATTTTTTTCCTGTCGCGCAAACAGACCCGCCTGGGGCAAATGGGCCGGGTCGGCATCGGCTTGGGCTTGATCATCCTGGCGCTGCAATTGATTGTCGAAGCCGCCGCGCCCATCACCCAGGCCCAGGGCGTGAAAGTTATCTTTGCCTCGCTGACCGGCGACATCCTGCTCGATGCGCTGGTGGGTGCGCTGTTCGCGATGATCTCCTATTCCAGCCTCGCCGCCGTGCTGTTGACCGCGACACTGGCCGGCGCAGCGGTGATCAGTCTGCCGGTGGCCATCGGCCTGGTGATCGGCGCCAACATCGGCAGCGGCGTGCTGGCCTTTCTCAGCACCAGCATGCAGAACGCCGCCGGCCGCCAGGTGGCGCTGGGCAGCCTGCTGTACAAGTTGATCGGCCTGTTGTTGATCATTCCAGTGCTCGATCCGCTGGTGGGCTGGTTGGACGGCCTGGATTTCAGCCACCAGGAAACGGTGATCGGTTTTCACCTGCTCTACAACACCGTGCGTTGCCTCGTGCTGCTGCCCAGCGTCGGGGCGATGGCCAGGCTGTGTGCCTGGCTGCTGCCGGAGCGTCCTGACACCAACGGCACGGCCAAGCCCCGCCACCTGGACCTCACCGCCCTCGCCACGCCGAGCCTGGCCCTGGCGAATGCTGCCCGGGAAACCCTGCGCATCGGTGATCTGATCGAAACCATGCTCGAAGCCATGCTCGACGTACTGCGCGGCGGGCAGACCGCAGTCACCCAACAAGTACGGAGCATGGGCGATGACGTCGAGGCGCTGTGCAGCGCCATCAAGCTGTATATGGCCCAAATGCCCCGTGAGGACCTCAGTGAACAGGACAGCCGCCGCTGGGCGGAAATCATTGAGCTGGCGATCAACCTGAAGCTGGCCAGCGATCTCATCGAACGCATGTTGCGCAAGGTCCAGCAACAGAAAACCGCGCAGCGTCGATCCTTTTCCGAGGTTGGCCTGGAAGAGTTGGCGACGCTGCACAGCCAGTTGATCGCCAATCTGCGGCTGGGATTGTCGGTGTTCCTCAGTGCCGATCCCGAGAGCGCCCGTCAGCTGTTGCGTGAGAAACGTCGCTTTCGAGCGCAGGAAAGACGACTGGCCCACGCACACGTCAGCCGTCTACAGCGAAAAATCGTACAAAGCATCGAGACCAGTTCCCTGCACTTAGAACTGATCGCCGACATGAAACGCCTCAACTCGCTGTTCTGCGGCAGCGCCTACGTGGTGCTGGGGACTTCCGAGACAGGTGCGCTCGCGGTTGATGAAATTTCCGACGTCACCCATTCGCCTTGAACGACTGGCGCATTGCTCAGTCAGTAAGATTGGCCTGGGCTTAAACCATTCGCACGCAAGCCGGCCCCACGTCGCCATGGAGATCCATTGGGTTCGAGGTGGGGCGCGAAGTTGCCTGCGATGACGGCCTGCCCGGCACATGGACCTCCAATCAGCCGCCAGGAAGCTCGCTATGCGTTGTCTGTTGCTCGCCGTTCTTTTGCTCGGTTCACTGCCGTCGGTCGCGCTGGATCGATTCCAGGTCGAGGGGTATGTGCTGCCCAACGGTATGCAACTGCTGCTCAAGCCGGGCAGCGAGCGCGGGCATGTGGCGATCCGGCTGGTAGTGGGCGTGGGACTGGACGACTTCAACTGCGCCGACAAGGAACTGCCCCACCTGCTTGAGCATTTGCTGTTCAGCGGTGTCGATGACGGCGGCGAAGGCGGGCTGGAAGAGCGTATGCAGGCGCTGGGCGGCGAGTGGAACGCCTTCACGAGCAACGCCGACACCACGTTCGTCATCGAGGCACCGGCGCGCAATCAACGCAAGGTCCTGGACCTGTTGATCGCCCTGCTGACTCGTACCCGCATCGACGACAACGCCCTGCAAGCGGCCAAACGTGTAGTGGAGCGCGAGGATGGCGGCCACTACACCCATCTGCAACGCTGGCTCGATCATCAGGACCTGGGCCACAAGGCGGGCAATCAACTGGCAGTGGAATTGGGTCTGCGCTGTGCCGAACGCGCCGAAGTCGGGCACCTCACCCTTGCCAGGATCGAGCAGGCACGCAAGGCCTGGTATGCACCGAACAACATGACGCTGATCGTGGTCGGCGACCTGGACCGGTTGCTACCGGCCTATCTGGAGCGGACCTTCGGCGAACTGGAGCCGGTCGAGCCCAGCGCTCACGCAGCGTTACCGCAGATCCGCTACAGCGCGGTCACCAAGCGCAACCTGATGCGCGGCCTGGTGGGCAATAGCGCCAAGCTTCATTGGCTGTTTCCGGAGCCGGTGCTGGAACAGCAACACGACGAAACCTTCGACCTGCTCAAGGACTATCTGGACTGGGCGCTCTATCGCCAGCTGCGCCTGGCCCGCAGCCTGTCCTACGGGCCGTGGGTGGAGCGAGAGGTGTTTGGCGGCGTTGGCTTCTTCAGCCTCAACGCGGACCTGGCCCGTGATGACCTGCCCCAGGCCGAGCAGGCGCTGGAGCAAATGCGCACCACGTTGCTCAAGGATGGCCTCGACCCGGAGAGTTTCGTGCGCATCAAACGCGCCGCCATCGCCCATCAGTCGTGGGCGGTTCAAGGCAACAGCGCACTGGCCGATTACTATTGGGGTGCCCTTGGCGATTACGACGACGGCCGCTTCACCAATCCGGCCGTGCGCCTTCAGGCGGTGAGCCTGGAACAGGCCAACCAGGCCCTGCGTGAACTGCTCAAGGACCCGGGCTACCTGCGCATCGAGAAACCCATGCTCGGCGACGATGAGCTGGTTTGGGGCGTGGCCGGTCTGCTGGGGTTGCTGTTGGTCCTGGTCGGGTGGAGATTGCGTCGCAGGGCTTAGAGCGCTCGTCACATCGATGTCCTGGCGATACTCTGTCAGGGATATTTCCTACGACTCACTGTGAACTGCCGAATGCCGAACCTGACTCACTACATCCAGCGCCTTCTCGAATTGATGAAGCGCTATCCAGGGGTCATCGCACTCGGTGGCTTCATCTCTGGAGTCGGCAGTTTCATGCTGGTGGACCGCCAGCAGGGTCTTGCGACCTGGATCACCATCATCATGCTGGTGAGCTGGCTCTGGCTGATGCTGGAGAACAGCCTGACCCGGCTTTTTACCCGCATCTTCAAACGGGAAATCCCCCAGCCGCTGCTGCGTTACGCCACGCAGATGATTCACCAGGAAAGCCTGTTTTTCGTCTTGCCGTTCTTTTTCATCACCACCACCTGGAACAGCAGCCAAGTGATTTTCACCGGCCTGCTGGCGGCCTCGGCACTGGTCTCGATCATTGATCCGCTGTACTACAAATGGCTGGCGCCCCGGCGCTGGGCGTTCCTGGCGCTGCACACCCTGACGCTGTTTGCCGCCCTGCTCACCGCACTGCCGATCATCCTGCACCTGACCACCGACCAGAGCTTCAAGCTGGCGCTGGGCACTGCCATGCTGTTGTCGTTCCCCAGCCTGGCTTCGATCTTTCCGATCCGCACCGTGCGCAACGCCCTGGCGATTCTGTGCATCACGGTGGGGATCGGCGCGGCCGGGTGGGTGCTGCGCTCCTGGGTGCCGCCGGCAACCTTGTGGATGACCGAGGTGGCGATCAGCACCCAACTGGAGGACCGCACGCCGGGCGCCAGCCTGAAGGAAGTCACCGCTGACCAGATCCGCGGCAACGGTCTGTATGCCTACACCGCTATCAATGCGCCGCGAGGGCTCGATGAGCGGATTTATCACGTCTGGCAATTCAACGGCAAAGAAGTGGACCGTATCGCCCTGGACATTCATGGCGGGCGCAAGGAAGGCTATCGCGCCTGGACCCACAAGCAGAACTTCCCGGAAGACCCCACCGGTAAATGGCAGGTGCGGGTGCTGACGGAAAATGGCCAGGTGATTGGTGTATTGCGCTTCAAGGTCAGCGCTGCGCTCGAGCCTGGGACAAAATAATGCCGGGCGTGCTATTAGGTAACACTTTTCGAGCCGAACGAGCATGGCGCTTATGACCCCTGGCACTCTGGCTGGCAGTGCCCGACTGGATCGCTCTCACTCCCCGGCGCAGCTATGGATCAGCGGGGACTGGACACTGGCTCACTACACGCAGCTCAAGCGTTTGAGCGACTCGCTGCGCGGCCAGTACGACGACAACACCCTGATCGACCTCAATGGCTTGGGTGCCCTCGACACCGCCGGCGCCTCGTTGCTGGTGGAATTGCTGGGTGCCGAGCGGCTGGGCAAGACCGCCGAGCACCGCGACTGCACGTTGTCGTCCGCCGATCGGGCACTGTTGCAGACGGTTTATTGCTCGCTGACCGACTTCTGCGTGCCGGTCAAAGAGCCGACGGTGAGTGTCGTGACCCAGTTGTTGACACGCATCGGTCGAGCCGTGGACAAGGTCTGGCAAGATACCCTGCAATTGCTGGGCTTTGTCGGCTTGATCCTAGAAACGCTGGCCCGGGGCCTGTTTCGCCCGAAACGCTGGCGCATTACCCCGATGGTTGTTCACATCGAACAGACGGGGCTGGACGCGGCCCCTATCGTCGCCCTGCTGACTTTTCTGGTGGGCGCGGTGGTGGCGTTTCTCGGGGCGACGGTGCTGGCCGATTTCGGCGCCAGTATTTTTACCGTGGACCTGGTGGCGTTCTCGTTTCTGCGCGAATTCGGCGTGTTGCTGACTGCGATTCTTATGGCAGGTCGCACCGCCAGCGCCTTCACCGCCCAGATTGGCTCGATGAAGGCCAACGAAGAAATCGACGCGATTCGTACCCTGGGCCTCGATCCCATCGAGTTGCTGGTGGTGCCGCGAGTGCTGGCCCTGTTGGTGGCGTTGCCGATGCTGACCTTTGTGGCCATGCTCTCGGGCATTGTCGGCGGCGGTGTGGTGTGTGCCCTGTCGCTGGATATTTCTCCGGCGATGTTCCTGACGCTGTTGCAGTCGGACATCGGCGTCCAGCATTTCGTGGTGGGAATGGTCAAGGCGCCGATCTTTGCCTTCCTGATTGCCGCGGTGGGATGCCTGGAAGGCTTCAAAGTCAGCGGCAGCGCCGAGTCTGTTGGGGCTCACACCACCTCGAGCGTGGTGCAGTCGATTTTTGTGGTGATCGTGCTCGATGCGGTAGCCGCGCTGTTTTTCATGGAGATGCAATGGTGAGTCGACCTTCCAGGCCGCCCACCGAGGCGGTGATACAGGTACGTGGCTTGTGCAATCGCTTTGGCCTGCAGAGCGTGCACGAAAACCTCGACCTGGACGTATACAAGGGCGAGATCCTCGCGGTGGTCGGCGGCTCCGGCAGTGGCAAATCGGTGCTGTTGCGCAGCATTGTCGGCTTGAACCGGCCCAGTGAAGGGGCCGTGCGAGTATTCGGCCAGGATCTGCCGAGCCTGCCCCAGCAACAGCGTTCGCAAGTGGAACGACGCTTTGGGGTGCTGTTTCAGAAAGGCGCGCTGTTTTCTTCGCTGACTGTGACAGAGAATGTCGCCCTGCCCCTGATCGAACACGCCGGGCTCAGCCGGGCCGATGCCGAACATCTGGCGGCGGTGAAACTGGCGTTGGCCGGGCTGCCGCTATCGGCGGCGGACAAATACCCCGCCTCGCTGTCCGGCGGCATGATCAAGCGTGCAGCCTTGGCCCGGGCGCTAGCCCTGGACCCGGACATTCTGTTTCTCGACGAACCCACCGCCGGCCTCGACCCCATCGGCGCGGCAGCGTTCGACCAATTGATCCTGACGCTTCGCGACGCCTTGGGCTTGAGCGTATTTCTGGTCACCCATGACCTGGACACCCTCTACACCATCACCGACCGGGTGGCGGTGCTGGCCCAGAAAAAAGTGCTGGTGGCCGATGTCATCGACAAAGTGTCGGAAACCGACGATGCCTGGATCCATGAATACTTCCACGGCCCTCGCGGCCGCGCGGCCTTGACGGCTGCTACACAATTGAACGAGGTCTGACATGGAAACCCGAGCCCATCATGTACTGATCGGCCTGTTCACCGTGATCGTGGTGGTCGGCGCCCTGCTGTTTGGGTTGTGGCTGGCCAAGTCCAGCGTGGACAGCGAATTCAAGGATTACGAAGTGGTGTTCAACGAAGCGGTCAGCGGCTTGTCCAGAGGCAGCTCGGTGGAGTACAGCGGCATCAAGGTCGGAGACGTGGTCAATCTGCGCCTGGACCCGAACGACCCGCGCCGGGTACTGGCGCGGGTACGCTTGAGTGCTGAAACACCGGTCAAGCAGGACACCCAGGCCAAACTGGCACTGACCGGCATCACCGGCACCTCGATTATCCAACTCAGTGGCGGCACCCCCAACAGCCCGCCACTGACCGGGCACGATGGCGAGCCGCCAGTGATCATCGCAGCGCCCTCGCCCATCGCCCGCCTGCTGAACAACAGCGATGACCTGATGACCAGCATCAACCTGCTGCTGCATAACGCCAACGCGGTGTTTTCCTCGGACAATGTCCAGCGGTTGGGCAAGACCCTTGAACACTTGGAGCAAACCACCGGGGTTATCGCCGATCAACGTGGCGATATTCGCCAGGCCATGCAGCAACTGGCATCTGTCGGCAAACAGGCCAGCGCCACCCTGGAGCAGACTACGGCATTGATGCGCAGCGCCAACGGTCTGCTCAACGATCAGGGCAAAGAGGTCATGAGCAGCGCAGACCAGGCCATGCAATCGCTGGCCCGCAGCACCGCAACCCTCGACAAACTGCTCAACGACAATCGCGACGCGCTGAACAATGGCATGCAAGGGCTCAATGCCCTGTCGCCGGCGGTGCGGGAACTGCGCGACACCCTGAGCGCGCTGCGGGGTATTTCCCGGCGCCTGGATGCCAACCCCAGCGGCTATTTGTTGGGCAATGACAAGAACAAGGAATTCACGCCATGAAGCCGTTTGCTCGGTTCGTCCGCCCTATCCTCTTGCTGGCAGGATGTGTCCTGGTGGGCGGTTGCTCGATTCTGCCCCAGGCCGAGCCCGCGGACGTCTATCGCTTACCCGCGACTCAGGCGCCCGCAGCCCCGGGCACGCCCGTGAAGTGGTCGTTGCGCCTGGCCAGCCCGCAGGCCAGCGAAGTGCTCAACAGCCCTAAAATCGCGGTCATTCCCCACGGCAATCTGTTGAGCAGCTACGCAGCCTCACGCTGGAGCGACCCGGCACCGGTGTTGCTGCGCAATCGCTTGCTCGATGGCTTCGCACAGGATGGACGTGTCGGGCTATTGAGTGTCGCCGACAGCAACTTGCAAACGGATTTGGAGTTGGGTGGCCAATTGCAGGCCTTCCAGACCGAATATCAAGGCGCGGGGGCCAGCGTGGTGATTCGCCTGGACGCATTGCTGGTGCGGGGATTTGACCAACGCATCCTTGCCAGTCATCGTTTTGAAGTCCGCCAGCCCTTGAGCGACGTGCAAGTGCCGGCAGTGGTGCAAGGTTTCGGCCAGGCCAGCGATCGACTGACCGCCGAGGTTGTGAACTGGACGGTAGAACAAGGCCAGCGCTTGGCGATACCCGCACGCCCCTAAAGGCCCGTGATTGCAATCCGGGCCTGTGGCAAGGGGATATGGTTCAGCCAAAGAACCAGTAGCAAACCCCGATCGCCGCCACGACGCCGCTGAACTCGGCCAGCAGCGCGCAGCCCACCGCATGCCGCGCCCGCTGGATACCGACGGCGCCGAAGTACACCGCCAGCACATAGAAGGTGGTTTCGGTGCTGCCCTGAATGGTCGCGGCCACCAGCGCGGGGAAGCTGTCCACGCCGGAAGTCTTCATGGTTTCGATCAGCATCGCCCGGGCGGCGCTACCGGAGAATGGCTTGACCATGGCAGTCGGCAAGGCGTCGACGAAACGGGTGTCCCAGCCGGCCCACTGCACCAGGTGCCGGATGCCGTCCAGGCCGAAGTCCAGCGCGCCCGAGGCCCGCAGCACGCCGACGGCGCATAACATGGCCACCAGGTACGGCAGCAACGTCTTGGCGACGTCAAAGCCCTCTTTGGCACCTTCAATGAAGGCTTCATAAACCTTGACCTTGCGCAGCGCGCCCACCACCAGAAACATCATGATCAAGCCGAACAGTGTCAGGTTGCCCAGGATCGAGGACAGCCCGGCCAGCGCCGTGGCTGAGAGCGTCGCCAGCAGCGCCATGAAACTGCCCAGTACCAACGCACCCGGAATCAGATAAGCCAGCACTACCGGGTCCCACAGGCGCAGACGCTGCATGAACGCCACCGACAGCAGCCCCACCAGGGTTGAGGCGCTGGTGGCGAGCAGGATCGGCAGGAATACCAGGGTCGGGTCCGGCGCCCCTTGCTGGGCGCGATACATGAAAATGGTCACCGGCAACAGCGTCAGCGATGAGGCGTTGAGCACCAGGAACAGGATTTGTGCATTGCTGGCGATGATCGGGCTGGGGTTCAAGTCCTGCAGGGCTCGCATGGCCTTCAGGCCGATCGGGGTCGCCGCGTTATCCAGCCCCAGGCCGTTTGCCGCAAAGTTGAGGGTAATCAGGCCAATCGCCGGATGGCCCGCCGGCACCTCCGGCATCAGCCGCAAAAACAATGGCCCGAGCGCCTTGGCCAGCCAGTCGACAATACCGGCCTTTTCGGCGATCCGCAGAAACCCCAGCCACAGGGTCAAGGTGCCGAACAGCAGGACCATCACCTCCACCGACAGCTTGGCCATGGCGAAAATGCTTTCCACCATGGCGGCGAAGATCCCGGCGTTACCGCCGATCAGCCACTGCGCCAGCGCCGATACGGCTGCCACGATAAAGAAGCCAAGCCACAGGCCATTGAGCATCGGTTAAGTCCCCCGGAAGATGCCGCGAATGATAGCGGGGCTGGCAGAAACGACAAACCCCGGATTTCTCCGGGGTTTGTTTGGCGTTGCGCAGGGGCTACAAAAATCCTATGGCAGATCCTGTGGGAGCCGAGCTTGCTCGCGATGGGGCCGGATCAGTCAGCATTGATGTTGGCCGACACACCGCAATCGCGAGCAAGCTCGGCTCCCACAGGGGTCATGCGCCTCAACGGCTGGCAGTTTCTCCCGCCGGCATCGGCTCTTTGCTGCGCCAGTGGGGCAGGGAATTCCAGTAGCGCTGGCCCTTGGCATCGTCGTACATGCCTTCCCAGCGGGAAATGACCAGCACGGCCAGGGCATTGCCGATCACGTTCAGCGCGGTGCGGGCCATGTCCATGATGCGGTCGACACCGGCAATGAACGCCAGACCTTCCAGCGGAATACCGACACTGCCGAGGGTCGCCAACAGCACCACGAAAGATACACCCGGTACGCCGGCGATGCCTTTGGAGGTCACCATCAAGGTCAGCACCAACAGCAATTGCTGGCTGATGGACAGATCGATGCCGTACAACTGAGCGATGAAAATCGCCGCGATGCTCTGGTAAAGGGTCGAACCGTCGAGGTTGAACGAATAACCGGTCGGCACCACGAAGCTGCAAATCGCCTTGGGTGCACCGTAGGCTTCCATCTTCTCGATCACGCGTGGCAACACGGTTTCGGAGCTGGCGGTGGAGTAGGCCAGCACCAGCTCATCCTTGAAGATGCGCATCAGTTTGACCACGGAGAAGCCGAACAGACGTGCAATCAACCCCAGCACCACGAAGGCGAAGAACGCGATGGCGACGTAAACCAGGATCACCAGCTTCGCCAATGGCAACAGCGAAGCGAAGCCGAAGTTGGCAACCGTCACCGCAATCAGGGCGAACACGCCGATCGGGGCGTATTGCATGATCATGTGGGTGACCTTGAACATGCTTTCCGAGACGCCCTGGAACATTTTCACCAGGGGGTCGCGCAGATCCGATTGCAGGCTGGACAGACCCAGGCCAAACAATACGGAGAAGAAAATGATCGGCAGCATCTCGCCACGCGCCACCGCCGCGAAGATGTTCGACGGGATCAGATTGAGAATGGTCTGGATGAACGCATGTTCATGCTGAACCTCGGCGGCCGTGGCCTGGTACTTGGAAATATCCACCGTACCCAAGGTGCTCATGTCGATGCCGCTGCCCGGCTGGAAGAAATTGGCCAACAGCAAACCGACGACGATGGCGACAGTGGTGACGATTTCGAAGTAGAGGATGGTCTTGAGGCCGATACGCCCGAGTTTCTTGGCGTCACCGACCCCGGCAATACCGACGATCAGCGAAGAAATCACGATCGGGATCACGATCATCTTGATCAGACGGATAAAGATATCGCCTGCCGGTTGCAGCACGTTGCTGATCCACCAGGCCTTCTCGGTACTGAAATGGTTGAGCAGCGCGCCAATTGCAATCCCGAGCACCAGACCGATGAGGATCTGCCAGGCGAGGCTTAGTCTTGCCTTCTTCATATCTTTACCCTTACTTCAGTTGGACTCGGGCAACTGCCACAAACCGAACCACCCGATGGCGATACGAATGCGTGCCGCTGCCCCCATATAAGGTCACCCCGAGTACGCGCCAAAGGCGCACTGGCAGGCGAAAAAAGGCGCAACTATTGCGATGCAAAGGAGGGGCGTCTAATGCCGTAAACGCCTACCCTATGCCGAATCGGCATGATGTCTTTGAAATAAAACGTACGTACCCATCGGTTCGAATACGCCATTTCGGCAGGCAAAAATGCCGTGAACCGGCCATTTTCCGCGCAACGGGGTTTTTGTCCGGCCTCGTAAAAAGCGCTCAAAGGACGGAAGAATGAAACACACTTGAAAGAGCGGACCGGGCGGATAAATCTCCGATATACGGTCGGATGCGGGGGAGTGGAGCAGCGTGGAAAAACGATGGTGGTACGCAGGGGTGGCGCAGACGCCAGGATAGCCAACCGCTCTGGCATGAACTTTACAACGCACGAAGCTCCACGCAAGTTCGCCAGTCGTCATGACTGTGCGAGCCTGCGTGGAAGCTTTTTCCTGACCCGGCCCTTTCGCAGGCACCCCTTGTGCCCGTAGGTCACTGCGCCCTTAGACGGGCAGAGCGTCCCGGCCCCCTGGTCATGCATCGGCCCTCTTCGGACTGTGCAGAGGAGAAAAACAACGTGCTTTTCTCGCTTTCAGAATCAGTACCAGTTCGGATCTTTCTTGAGTTGCTCCATTAACAGTTCTTGCATACCTTCATCAGGATTGCCGAGGAACCGGTAATCGGCATGACGTGTCGGCGACTTGTCGGCCGGAAGTCCGGCAGGGACTTCAACCAGCAATGCATAAGCCTCGTCCTTGTCGAAACTGAAAGCGACGAACAAGCGCTTGCTGCGGCATGTCGCCTGGGTTTCGCACAACGGACCGACGAGGTATTTGTCGCCATCTTCCTCGACAGCATTCATCTGCTGCGAATCGCCTGACAGGTTCATCACCCATTCCGGCAGGCGTTCTTCCTTTTTAACCACTTGCTGCCAAGTCTCGACATATTGCGGGTCGGCCTTGAGCAACTGATTGACCCGCATCTGTCCGTCGTTGGCAGCCATGGCCATGGTGCCGCCGCCCAGCAGCAGGGCAGCGACCAATCCTTTGAGTGCGACGCTCATGGTCAGCCTCGGCCGCGGCGGCCAAAGAAGAAGGAAGCGATGAACATCACCAGGAACACGACAAAGAGAATCTTGGCGATGCCCGTGGCGGTGCCTGCGATACCACCGAAGCCCAGTACTGCGGCGATGATGGCAATGATCAGGAAAGTAATTGCCCAGCTCAACATGGTGATTCTCCTTACGCTTTTCTATTTAGTTAGGGTCTTGCAGTGATGGTTCCGGTGCAGTGGACGACCGGTTCATCGAGTTAAAACACCCAGCGCTCCTCGCGGGGCATGCCGCTCTCAGCCTGATCGACTTCCATCATTCGCATCGAGGCGGAAATATCCGAGAGGCTGCTGACAGCGCTGAAATGAGTTTGCGGGGCGCGCTGAATTGACAACAGAGGCGCTTCAGGCTGTTGGCTCTGATGCCAAAGCATCAACTGCTGGCCAGCCACAAGCGTGATCAGCAGGGCCACTGCTGCCCACAAACCCTGCTGAACATGCAGGGCAGAGATTCGAAACTGAGCGGCACGTTGACGATTCATCCTGAAATTCCTCCCCACCCCGAGTGGTGACCTGGTTGAGGCGCATTGACGCCACGTTGAGCTAACCATTGCACTCGGCATGCCAGAATTTTTGGCGATATAAATATCTTTAAAATCAATTAGTTATGGATGACTTGCGAGCCAGCCGGAGCGCATCCTGCACGATGGCCACGACAAAGGTCGTGCGTAATGCACGAACGGCGGAGATAGACGCGATAGAATCTTTTTGAATTGCCCGTCGGAAATAGATGTCGGAATGGGCAAGCCATACCGTACGAGGCGGCCGCGGGCGCAAAAAAGAGACCTAAATCAACCTTTTAGGAGTCAGACACTCGCAAGTACGCTGTCGGTGGGTAATATCCCCTCAGAAACGACCATGCAACTTGCCCGATTTTTCTGACACTAACCAACATCATTCATTAAAGGAGCGTAGGAAAAATGGAATCCGCCACTGAGCATCAAGGCCGCATTCTGCTGGTAGACGACGAGTCCGCCATCCTGCGTACATTCCGTTATTGCCTGGAAGACGAAGGCTACAGCGTCGCCACCGCCAACAGCGCCGCCCAGGCGGACACCCTGCTGCAGCGGCAGGTGTTTGACCTGTGCTTTCTGGACTTGCGCCTGGGAGAAGACAACGGCCTTGATGTCCTGGCGCAAATGCGCATCCAGGCACCCTGGATGCGGGTGGTGATTGTCACCGCCCACTCGGCGGTCGACACCGCCGTTGATGCGATCCAGGCGGGCGCCGCCGATTATCTGGTCAAGCCTTGCAGCCCCGATCAACTGCGCCTGGCGACCGCCAAACAGTTAGAGGTGCGCCAGTTATCGGCGCGACTGGAAGCCCTGGAAGGGGAAGTGCGCAAACCCAATGACGGCCTCGACTCCCACAGCCCGGCGATGAAAGTCGTGCTCGAAACCGCTCGCCAGGTCGCCAGCACTGACGCCAACATTCTGATCCTTGGCGAGTCCGGCACCGGTAAGGGCGAACTGGCCCGAGCCATCCATGGCTGGAGCAAACGCGCGAAGAAGTCCTGCGTCACGATCAACTGCCCGTCGTTGACCGCTGAATTGATGGAAAGCGAACTGTTCGGCCACAGCCGCGGTGCATTTACCGGTGCCAGTGAAAGCACGCTGGGACGGGTTAACCAGGCCGACGGTGGTACGCTTTTTCTCGACGAAATCGGCGATTTTCCCCTGACATTGCAGCCCAAGTTGCTGCGTTTCATTCAGGACAAGGAATACGAACGGGTCGGCGATCCGGTGACCCGTCGTGCCGATGTGCGGATCCTCGCGGCGACCAACCTCAACCTTGAAGACATGGTGCGCGACGGGCGCTTTCGCGAAGACCTGCTGTACCGCCTGAACGTGATTACCCTGCATCTGCCACCACTGCGCGAGCGGGCCGAAGACATTCTGACGTTGGCCGACCGCTTCCTGGCGCGCTTCGTCAAGGAATACGCCCGCCCGGCACGCGGCTTCAGCGACGAGGCTCGTGAAGCGCTGCTAGGCTATCGCTGGCCTGGCAACATCCGGGAGCTGCGCAACGTGGTCGAGCGCGCCAGCATCATCTGCGCGCAGGAAAAAGTCGAAATCAGCCACTTGGGCATGGCCGAGCAACCCGTCAACAATGCACCGCGAATCGGGGCCGCGCTAAGCCTCGACGAATTGGAAAAGGCGCATATTGGCGCAGTGCTGGCCACGGCCGACACGCTGGATCAGGCCGCCAAGACCCTGGGAATCGATGCCTCCACGCTGTATCGCAAACGCAAGCAGTACAACCTGTGAGCGTCATCTTATGAAACTGGCGATGAAGCTGCGCACACGGCTGTTTCTGAGTATCTCGGCGCTGATTACCGTGGCCTTGCTGGGGCTGTTGCTTGGCCTGGTCAGCGTGGTGCAGATGGCCAATACCCAAGAACAATCGGTGCGCGACAACTTCATCCTGCTCGACCTGGGCCTCAAGCTGCGTCAGACCCTGGGCGACCAGTTGATGATCATGCTCGATGAGAAGCCCGACCTGGTGGCTCTGGAAGCATCCAAACGGCAATACTTCGAGTTGCTCGACGAGGGCATCGCCCACGAACAGGTGCTGGACGATTCAGCCGACAGCTTCAGCAAGGCCAAAGCCGATTACATCAGTTTTCTGGAGGCTTTTTCAGCCTCTCGCCAGCTACCGGCCCAACTGTCCGGTATCCAGAACCTCACCGACAAATTCAACGTGCTGCGCACGGGCTTGATCGACGCGTATCGGCAGGCGCTGAACAACATCAGCGATACCCAGAACAAAGCTCGCGAGCGCGCGTTGCTGATTTCCGGATTACTGGGGCTGGTAGGGTTGGCAGTGCTGATCATCGGCTTCATCACAGCCCACGGCATCGCCCGACGTTTCGGGGCGCCGATCGAGGCGCTGGCGGCGGCGGCGGATAATATCGGCCAGGGCAACTTCGAAGTGACGCTGCCGATCTCCTCGGCCTCGGAACTGAACTTGCTGACCCGACGCTTCGGCATCATGGCCCAGGCTCTGCGCGAGCATCAGGCCACCAACGTCGATGAGCTGCTCGCCGGCCAGCAACGCTTGCAAGCGGTACTCGACAGCATCGACGACGGCTTGCTGATGATCGATCGCCAGGGTCGCCTGGAGCACCTCAACCCGGTGGCCCAGCGTCAATTGGGCTGGGACGAGGAGCGCCTGGGCCAGGGATTGGGCGAGGCGCTGGAACGCAAGGATTTGGATGAGGAACTGCAACTGGTGCTGCGCGGGGGAACGCTGGAGCGGGCGCCGGACGACTTGAGCATCGAAGTGGATGGCGAGTCGCGGTTGCTGACGTATAGCCTCACCCCCGTAAGCCATACCCAGGGGCACATCCTCGGGGCGGTGATGGTGTTGCACGATGTCACCGAACAACGCGCTTTCGAACGGGTGCGCAGTGAGTTCGTGTTGCGCGCGTCCCATGAGCTGCGTACCCCAGTGACCGGCATGCACATGGCGTTCGGCCTGTTGCAGGAGCGCGTGCATTTTCCTGAAGAATCGCGCGAAGCCGATCTGCTCAACACCGTCAACGAAGAAATGCAGCGCCTGATGCAGCTCATCAATGACCTGCTGAACTTCTCCCGCTACCAGAACGGTCTGCAAAAACTGACGCTGGCACCTTGTTCCATCGAAGAACTGCTGGAGTCGGCCCGGCTGCGGTTTGCCGCACAGGCCCAAGCCAAGGGCATCCAATTGCTCGTGGCGATCCAGGGACCCATACCGCGCCTGCATGCCGACGCTGCGCAACTGGACCGGGTGCTGGATAACCTGATCGACAATGCCATGCGTCACACGGGCGACCACGGTCAGATCCGCCTGCAGGCCCGTCGCCACGGCGAGCGGGTGATCATCAGCGTCGAGGACAATGGTGAGGGCATTCCCTACGGCCAGCAGGGACGGATCTTCGAACCTTTCGTCCAGGTCGGTCGCAAGAAGGGCGGCGCAGGGCTGGGGCTGGCGCTGTGCAAGGAAATCGTCCAGCTCCACGGTGGGCGCATGGGCGTTTATTCACGGCCGGGGCAGGGCACACAGTTCTATATGGCGCTGGCGGTCTGAGTCGGTTCAGGCCTCATCGTCCAGGCGTCGCCCCAACAGGCGCCGGCCGCGGGTAATCAGCTCGATCAACTGCACGGCACTGAGCGCATGGGCAAACAGCCAACCCTGCCCGAAAGTCACGCCTTCGCTGCTCAGGTAAGACGCCTGGGCTTCATGCTCGATGCCCTCGGCAATCACCTTGAGCTCTAACGCGTGGGCCATGCGGATAATATGCGGGGCCACACCGCTGCTGGCGGCATCGTGCCCCAAGGCGTCAATGAAGGCTTTGTCGATTTTCAAGCAGTCCACCGGCAAGGTTTGCAGGTAGGCGAGGCTGCAATAGCCCGTGCCGAAATCATCGATCAACACCTGATGCCCGACATCGCGCAGCGATTGCAGATTATCCCGGGCGACCAGGACATCGACCAATCCGCGTTCGGTCACTTCAAAGGCTATCTGGTGCGCCGACACCCGATGCAACGCCAGCAGGCGGGCGATCACTTCGCCGATACGTGGCACCATGACGTCGCACGCTGCCAGGTTCACCGAGATGTACAGCTGCGGATTGGCCCGCAGCAGCTGACCCAACTGGTCGAACAGGCGTTGCAGCACGAAGTCTGTGATCTGACGGATCTGCCCGGTGTTCTCTGCCATCGGAATGAACAGATCCGGGCTGGTGAGGGTGCCGTCCGGGCGCCGCCAGCGCAACAGGGCTTCAGCACCGACGCAATTGCGACTGCGCAGGTCGAAGATCGGCTGGTACAGCACCTGCAATTCCCCGCGCCGGATGGCCCCGTGCAGTTCGGCGTCCATCGATTGGCGCTGACGCGCCAGCAGGAATACCTGGAAACCAATCCCCAGGCCCAGCATCAGGCTGATGGGCAGCAACCACCAGGCGTTGGAGGGAATATTGAAACCATTGCGTTGAGCAATCAGCACCAGTTGATATTCCGGGCTGTCGGTCTGCATCCGATAGATCAGGCGGTTCTGCGTCACTTGCAATGCATTGCGGCTTTTCGAGGGCCAAGGCTCCGTGGGCGGCCAGTATTGATCGGTACCCAGCACCGGTATCGCCCGCTCGCCATGATCGAGCACCACAAGCAGGCTACTGCCGGGGGGCAGGTCGACCACGTCGGTCAGATGCCCGCGGGAAGTCGCAACGCGAAAATTGCCACGCCCCAGCATCAATGCAGCACGGTTTTCATCCGGCTCGGTGGTGGTATTGAGCCAGTAGCTGTAGGTCGGCCCCCGGATGTCAGGCGGTCGGATCACCGATAACCCGCTGCGGCGTGGACGATTGGAACAAACCCCGCTGCTATCGATATACGCCGCTTCGTAGACGAAACGGTAGTTGAAGCTGACCTGCTGCAACGTCGCGATCATGTCGTCGTCGCATCTGCGCAACGGCTGGTTTTGCAGATCGTCGAGGCTTTCGCGCAACTGTCCGAAAAGCTGCTCGAGTCGCTGCAGAAAGCGCTCGCCCTGAGCATTCATCTGGTCGCTTTCGCGCTGCTGGATTTGCTGCATCACCACGAACAGACTGGCGCCCAGCAATAGCACGGTACTCAGGACAGCCGCCATCATCGCCAGGAGAAACGGGCGATGGAGCCAGCTTTGCAGGGTTTCGCGGGCAGGCGTCATCATTGGTAATCCGAAAGTTACCAATGAGTTATAGCTTCTGATTTGGATTTAGCCCTGACCGTCGGACGGGCGTCATTATTTTGTCTGGTTGAGCACCTGCAGGATAGCCGCACTTTGCGCATCCGGCATGCCGTCGAACCGGGTCGGCCGGAAGCGCATCTGGAAGGCAGCGAGCACATGATGAGTGGCCACATCCCATTCGCCGGTGCGGGGCGTCGGGTAACCGAAACGGGCCAGCTCGGCCTGGAACCAACTGGCGTTCGGTACCTGCGCCGCGAAAACCGCCTGCTGGCGGATTACCGCCTGCTCGTCTGGCCAAATCCCCACCCCAGCTTGCGCCAGGCGCTTCCAGGGAAACAGCGGCCCAGGGTCAAGCTTGCGCATCGGGGCAATATCGCTATGCCCAATGATGTTGCGCGGGTTGATCCCATTACGCTGGGAGATGTCCTTGAGCAAGGCGATCAAGGCCTGGACCTGAGCTTCGCTGTAGGGATACCAGAGGCGCCCGGTGGGCGTATCGACGAAACCGGGATTGACGATCTCAATGCCGATGGAGCTGGAATTGAGCCAGGTCCGGCCATCCCATTCACTGTCTCCGGCGTGCCAGGCGCGCCGGCCTTCATCTACCAGCTTGTAGACGGTCGCGTTTTTATCATCGCCGATCAGGTAATGCGCACTGACTTCGCCGTGGGTGAGCAGAGCCAGGGACCGCTCCAGGGACGCGGAAGTGTAATGCAGCACCACGAACTGGATACGGTTGTCATGATTGACTGAAGGGTGGCTGGTATCGAGCCTGGGGCCGCTGGCGCAACCGGCCAGAACCAGTAAGAAGGCAATGAGCGAAAAAAATTTCATGGCAGGTGCATTACACGCTGGGGGTAATGCAACAGTGTAACGTATCGCGTTGCGATGATCTGGCTCGCATAACGGGATTCACAAAATGGAACAATTGCCTTCAGCCCCATTCCACTCGATTGCGCCCAGCACTTTTGGCTCTGTATAGCGCCTGATCGGCTCTTTTAAGCACCGAATCGCTGTGCTCCCCGCTTTTGAACGCGGTCATGCCCACAGACACGGTGATCGTGACCGGCTCACCCTTGAAGTGAAACGGGCAGGCCTCGATGGCTGCGCGCAGGGACTCGGCCAGTCTTGCTCCGGCCGCCAATGGCGTGTCGGGCACCAGCAGGACAAATTCCTCACCGCCAAAGCGGGCGATAAAATCGCTGCCACGCAAACGTCTGCGCAGCACCGAAGCGATGATCTTCAGCACCCGATCACCTGCCAGGTGGCCGTAGTTATCGTTGATGCGCTTGAAGTGATCCAGATCGAGCATGGCCAGCAGCAGACTGTTGCCGTGCCGCTGCCATTGGGCAACTTCCTGTTCGAGACGCTCGGACCAGGCGGCGCGGTTAGGCAGCCCAGTGAGCGGATCGATAAGCGCTTTTTGCCGCTGCTCTTCAAGATTATCCCGGACAACCTGGGCATCCTGCTCCATCAGCGCGACGCGCTCGGCCAGGCTTTTGAGGCGAGCCGACACTTCCTGCTCGCGCTGATCGCGCTGCTTCTGGTGCTGGTCCATCGTGCCGAGCAGGCCTTCGAGGTGGTTCTCCAGCACTTGCTTGAGACCTTCCAGGTCATCAGCTTCCTGCACGCTGCTTTGCAAGCCATCCACCTGCTCGCGAATCTGCGTGTCCATTTCCCGGGAGGCCGACTGGTTATCGGCATGGTCTTCACTGGCTGCCCGTAAACTGCTCTGGAAGGACTCAAGCCGATCATTGAGGCGCTGCAGGTACGCTTCGAATTCATGTTGGCCGGTGTCGGTAATTGCCAGCATGAGTACGGCAAGATCGTCGAGAATTGGCAGTAATTCATACCAGTTCAAGCCATTTTGCAGCCGTTCGCGCATGGCCTCGGCCTGGGGACGGTGACGCTCGGGCAGGGTCAGATCGCCCAGCAGGCCCAACAGGGTGTCTTCTATATGCCTGGCCACCGAACTGTAGGACGGCTCCGGTGAGTCGGGCAGTTCATAATGGTCGTCCTCCGGCTCAGACGCTGCCGGCTCGACCGCGGCCGAGGGTTCGACGGGCTCTTCCGGGAGGGGCAGCGACTCGTCCAGCGCTTGCGGCGGCTCCTCGGGCATCAGCTCATCAGGGTTCCCAAGGGCGGGTACCGGCACCGCCTGTTCCGTGGGAATCGGCGCCGGCTCGGTTGCCTCCTCCTGCTCGGTAGCTTCATCTCGTTCCAGAGTCGGCTCGGCAGCTTCGGATACCGGCGACGGAGAGCGTTCTGGATCGGGATCGACCATTGGCGGAATGAACGCGACCGGTTCAGGCGCTTCATCGACCGTTGCCGCGGGTCCGGCTAACACTGCCGGGGCTGGAACTGGAGTTATGACAGGCGCAGCGTCAGTCGCTAACTGTGCCGGTGCCGGCGGTGTCGTTTCCAAAACCGGTACCGCGCTGCGCTGGGCAGGTTCGTGCGGCGGAGGCGCCGCTTCTTCCTGGCCGTGGCCACCAAACAACCGTTGCAGCAGGCCGGGACGATTCGGTTCAGTGGGCGCTTCCAGCACACTCAGCGCCTGGCCCTGCAAGCTGCTCAGTTCACTGAGCAGCAAAGGAATCTCCCGAGCCTGGTCCACCCGGTCTTCCAACTGCTTGGAAAACTTTTTCAAGGGCCGGCTGACTTCCTTTGGCAGCGGCAAGGTTTGCAACTGAGCGACCAGGGAAGTCAATGCGGCGCTCACCTGTTCGACTCGAGTCTCGCGACGCTGCTCGGAATCAAGCACAGCTTTTTCCAGGCGGGGCAAAAGAGCGGCGAGGGCGGCATCCATGTCATCGCTGCGCACCACTTCGCGCATTTCTTTCATGCACTGATCGACCGCCCGGTCAGTGCCTTCGGCGGCCAGCGTACTGCGCACCAGGCCGCGACGCAGCAAGTCGAGCCGAGCCGCCCAGCGGCGCTCGAGCTTTTCTTGCTGTTCGATGCTCTTGAAGTACTTCTCTCTCCAGCGTTCGGCTTCGTCGCTCATTCATGGGATCCGCGAGGGGCAGGACTCAGTGCGGGGAATGCATCCGCCGTGAGCGAACCCGGCAGACGAATTTCGACCGCGACAGGCAGGTGGTCGGAAATGGGGTGAGCCAGCACCTCGAACCGTTCGAGGGTCAAGGTGGGGCTCAGCAGAATATGGTCCAGACAGCGCTGGGGGCGCCAGCTGGGGAATGTGGCTTCGAGTTGTGGGGCGAGCAGCCCAAGATCACGCAACGGCGAATTTTGCAGCAAGTCGTTGGCATGGGTATTCATGTCGCCCATCAATACCTGGTGCTTGTAGTCACCAATCAGCTCGCGGATGTAGGCCAGTTGCATCGTTCGGGTACGAGCCCCGAGGGCCAGGTGCATCATGACCACGATCAACGCCTCCGGACCTTCGCCAAAGCGCGCCAGGATCGCTCCGCGTCCCTTGGGACCGGGTAACGGGTGGTCTTCTATCGCCCACGGCCGCAGGCGGCTCAACACACCATTGCTGTGCTGGCCCAGGCGTCCGAGGTTGCGATTGAGTTGTTGGTACCAGTAGGGGAAAGCACCCAGTTGCGCCAGATGCTCCACCTGATTGACGTAGCCCGATCTCAGGCTCCCACCGTCGGCCTCTTGCAAGGCCACCAGGTCGAAATCTTTCAGCAGGTCGCCGATCTTCTGCAGGTTGACGGCGCGTCCGGTGTGCGGCAGCAGATGTTGCCAGCCACGGGTCAGGTAATGCCGGTAACGCTCTGTGCTGATGCCCACCTGAATATTGAAACTGAGCAGCCGCAGGCAGTTGTCGGCAGGCAGGCCCGTGGAGGCGATATGATGCTCATTGACCCGCGGTTCATGCAGGCCAACGACGCGTTCGGTGCTCCAGCGGGCCATGGTCAGCGCCGCGCTTAGTTAGCGGCGGCCTTGGTTGCCGCTCGCTCTTTGGCAATCAGCTGGTCGGCCAGCTCCAGCGCCTGGTTAGCACCACCGGCCGAACCGATATCAAAGCGGTATTTACCGTTGACGACCATGGTGGGTACGCCGGTGATCTCATATTTCTTGGCAAGTTCTTTGGCTTTGTTGATCTGGCCCTTGATGGCGAAGGAGTTGAACGTCGCCAGAAACTTGTCCTTGTCCACACCTTGGGTGGCGAGGAATTCAGCCATTTCTTCAGGATCGGTCAGACGCTTCTTCTCAACCTGGATCTCATTGAACACTGCAGCGTGAACCTTGTGCTCGACGCCCATGGCTTCGAGGGTCAGGAACATCTGGCCGTGGGCGTCCCATGGGCCGCCGAACATGGCCGGAATGCGTACGAAGTTAACGTCCGAAGGCAGTTTCTCGACCCATGGGTTGATGACCGGCTCGAACGCGTAGCAATGCGGGCAGCCGTACCAGAACAGTTCCACCACTTCGATCTTGCCAGGCACGGCCACCGGAACGGGATTGCTCAATTCGACGTAAGGGGCTTTCGATTCCTCGGCGTTGGCTTGGGCGGCCATGCCGAACAGGCTGACAGCGGCGAGCGCGGCGCTGATGATCAGATTACGCATGCTTTACTCCTGGACAATGAGGTGACCTCGCGAGGCGTGTTTTTCAGACAGGCCGTGACGGGTTCAAGTTCGCTAGTGTAACGGTAGCGGCCACAAAAAAGGGCGGCCAAAGCCACCCTTTTGATGTTCGCATCGACAGATTAATCGAGCGTTAACGTTGCAAGAGATGTAAACCCTCACAACGCCCGGCCAACGGTCTTAGTGCAGGCCCTGAATGTAGCTGGCCACCGCCGCGATCTCTTCGTCGCTCAGCTTGCGGGCAATGGTGCGCATCATCGCCTCGCCATCATTGTTACGACCGTCTGCTTCCTTGCGGAAGTCAGTCAGCTGCTTGGCAATGTACTGAGCGTGCTGGCCCCCAAGGTGCGGGAAGCCGGCCGCTGCGTTACCTTTGCCGTCAGGCGAGTGGCAACCGGTGCAAGCTGGAAGCCCCTTTTCCAGGTTGCCTCCGCGAAACAGCGCTTCACCACGTGCGACCAGTTTTGGATCGGCGGCGCCAACGCTGCCCTTCTGGCTGGCGAAATAAGCCGCCATGTCCGCCAGGTCCTGATCGTTCAGGTTGGTCAGCAGGCCGGTCATTTCCAGCACGACACGCTTGCCGTCCTTGATGTCCTTCAACTGCTTGGTCAGGTAACGCTCACCCTGGCCCGCCAGTTTCGGAAAGTTTGGTGCCATGCTGTTGCCATCCGGACCATGGCAGGCCCCACATACGGCGGCTTTCGCCTGGCCGGCGGCGGCATCGCCAGCGGCATGGGCTACGCCGGATATCCCCAATGTCAACAGCAGACTCACGATCAGTTTGTTCATCAGCTAATCCAACTACGGCTAAGGGTTAAAGAGTTATGGACCGGGTTTACTCGCTCATCCACTGGATGATGGCTCGGTAATCCTCGGCACTGCAGTCCATGCACAAACCACGCGGCGGCATCGCCTTGAAACCCTGGGTCACGTGTTGCACCAGCGTCTCC